>MAAC01017581.1_pt1 | contig 19550 bp, 17 predicted proteins | sample 1115981 | NCBI WGS metagenome assembly MAAC01 (sample SAMN04961126, study PRJNA320927) | seawater metagenome | isolation source: sample BD02T64 sea water enriched with oil for 64 days | place: USA:Gulf of Mexico | collected 2013-07-27
TTATTATCATCACAGATATTAATGTCAACAATAGGATTTGCTGTTGGACTATCAAATACTTCCACATAAAAGGAAGTAGTATCGTAACAACTGGTATTTGCGTTATTGTGGATTCTAGTATAAATCTGCTGTGGACTACTAATATTGTTATAGTTTCCTGTGATTGCATTTTGGTTATTATCGGCATCTGCTTGAGATGTAAAATATTGAACACTAAATATAGCATTGTTTTGTTCTGCTAATACTTGGACGTCTAGAATACTAAAATCAAAAGACCAGGTGGCATCATTATTATCATCACAGATATTAATATCTGCAATGGAATTAGCTGCTGGACTATCAAATACTTCCACATAAAAGGAAGTAGTATCGTAACAACTGGTATTTGCATTATTGTGGATTCTAGTATAAATCTGTTGTGGACTACTAATATTGCTGTAGCTTCCTGTAATAGCATTTTGGTTATTATCAGCATCTGCCTGAGAGGTAAAATACTGAACGCTATAAGTAGTCGCACTTTGAGTAGCTAATACTTGAGTATCGAGTATACTAAAATCGAAAGACCATGTGTCATTATTATTATCATCACAGATACTAACGTTATTTATTGAATTAGCAACAGGAACTTCAACATAAGTCACATTTACTATACCCTCAAGCGTATCACAGGTAATGCTTTCAGTATTAATAATGAGTTTATAATTTCCAGGTTCGGTTATTATCAAATCAAAATCGGATTCCGTAAGTAATACATCATCCTTATACCAGTTATAAGTGGCATTTGCAATATTGTCGTAACTAAGGGTATATGTCTCCCCAACACATAATGAGAGTTCTGAATTGTTAATGCTATTTTGAATGATATCTATTTCAATCTGGTTATTTATAATTGATTGAATAAATGGAGGCAGGCCTTGAGTTGATAAATTTGGAGATAAGCTAACAGCGTCATGTTGATAATCACAAGCTGCACCAATAGCATTAGGATTATTTATAACCCCTAAATAAGGAAGGCCAGTAAGGTAATTTGCGCTTAATGCTCTATATATTTTACCATTTGGGCCTAATTGTAAAGATCCTCTATATAATTGTCGTTGATCTACGGTATATTCCGAAGCTTGAATATCAGCGGCTTGAAGATTAAATTGTGTTAATGTTGATTGATGAATTGATGCAGACCCATTATAAGTTGTATCATTAGATGAGTGAATATAAAGTAATTCACTATTTGGAGAAAACTCTACGCCATATGGTGAAGCAGAATTGGAATTTATAATTAGGGGTAATTGATTTGATACAACTCCTGTATCTGTATTAAAATCATGAAAATAAAGACTTCCAGACATATTAGCAGAAGCTATACTGCTACCATCGGGAGCTACTTTAAGTTGTCCTCTATAATCATTGTCAGCTAATGTTTCAGAGATTTGAGGAAATGTGGAAGCGACAGATGTCGTATTTACACCAGTTGTAGAAACTTCAAAAGCATGGTATGTGTTAAATGGATTTACAGAGCCGTCAGCAGAGGCAAAGGTTATCACCCAAATAGATTCTGAACTACAATCTTTTAAAACTGCTGTAATTTTTTCAGAACAATGAGCGAGTAAATTTGTGTTTTTTGTAGTTACTGCTCCGAGTCCTCCATTTAAAGTTATGTCTATAATAGAATAATTAAGACCGTAATTTGTATTATCACCAACCGAAGTATCAACAGTAAAAATATAGAAGAGATCAGTGTTTTTTGGAGCTGGTATAACAATAGCAGATTGTGTTGCAGAAGAAGATCCAAATAAGCCAGTTCCATTCTGCATGACTTGATGATTTTTGTTGTAAACAGTAGAGCCATCCGTATAAAGAAGCAAATCTCCATTCTCATCCGAAATTGATGTACAGCCTTCTAATGTATTTAATTGACCATCATTTACTGAAGTCACAACTCCAGTATCTATATCAAAACGAATACCTGCACCTTGCCCAAAATACCAGTTAGCGACTTGTTCTTGTGCTAAACCGTTGAGGGAAGTTAATAGGATTAGAGCTAATAGTACTTTTTTCATACTTTAAATTCTGACCCACCCATTAGGATGGATGTTTTCATTTAAAGATTGCACAAAAATTGAGTAATTAATAGCTGTAATTTGCCTTAATGACAGACTAATATTAGAAGGTAAATAGTTAAGTAATTTTAAGTAGGTTAATTGATTCAATATTATTTATTTAAGACATCAAAATTTGGGTTTTGATAGTCTGGTATTTTGATTTGGGTTTCTGGAGGTAAACTTAGATGTATTTTAGATAAAACGCAAATAATATCGATGAAATACACTTTTTTTTAAAATTATGGTACAAGTGAAGGTTCACTGAAAAACATTAATGTAAGAATAAATGTAAATTTGATTACCTCTTTAAAGCAAAATGACTTTTAAAAGTTCGTCCATCTTGTAGCTTAACATGAAACCAATAATCACTAGAAGGAAGATCATAACCATTAAAAGTGCCATCCCAGCCTGGGCCTTGTGGTAATAATTGTTTTAAGAGTTTACCATAGCGATCATAGATAAAAATGTCACTTTCAAACTGTGAGGGGTCGTTGATACCATAGACATGCCAGGTGTCATGATAGCTATCATTATTTGGTGTGAAAAATTTAGGAAATCCAATTACAGAAACAATATCGTTAACAATACCACAATCATTTTTATCTCTCACATAAACAGTATGTAGTCCAGGAGGTACATTTTCAAAAAAGTTATCGTCTTGATAAGGACCGTTGATATTATTTAATGAAAACTCATAATCCCCTTCACCAGAAACAAAAATAGTAATGGTGTTGTTTGCTGTCGCATCAATAACTTCTATGTTTTCAAAGGTGGCAATGTTTGAAGGCAGCACAGTTATAGTTCTTTCCTTAGTACAATTATTTGCATTCATTACGGTAACAGTATATGTACCAGGAGCATTAATTTGTATCGTTTGAGTTATTTCTCCTGTTGACCATTGATATGTAAAGTCACTAGGAGGATTGCTTAATAAGCCCGAATCTAAAGTTATAGTCTCAGGAAAGAAATTTAGACAATATAATGTTTCGAACTCTGTTTTTATGTTTGGCAGTTCAAAAACTGTTAATTCTATTTGTGTAATTCCATAACAGGCATTGGCATTTTCAACCCTCGCAAAAATAGTTTGAGCATATGGCGTGGTATTAATAAATGGGGTTTCTAATTCATTGATTTCTAATAATGAATCTTCATAAGATTCATAATAGCTTAGCGTTACAGTATTAGGCAAGCCATTTAAAATGGTGGCATTTGCATTGTTTAAATCAAAACTATAAAATCCATCTTCTACACCATCATCATCGCAATTTGATAAGGCAGCATCATTGGCATCTGTCGCCGTGACGTCAAGAGCTAACTCCGCAATATCAAAACAACCAGAAATATCGTCAATGACCTGAACATAAATTGTTTGAGGGTTAAGGGTATTACTGAATGAATTTCCATCAATTTCACTAGTACTGTTTTGTGCTTCTGCTAGACTTAAGAAAAATTTTGTAGACCTTCCAGCTACTCCTCCTGTTAAATCTTCATTTGCTTCCGTTAAGTTAAATAGTGTGAAACCATCTGGGCTCCCATCTTCATCACATTGATATAAGGTGACGTCAAAAACATCTGGGATATTATTTATAATTAAATTGAATGTTATTGTTGAAAAGCAATCTGTATTTGCAATATTTTCAATTCTTAAATAAAGTGCTTCAATATTCGGTGTTGTATTGTAATAAAGGAGAGGTAATGGATTTATATTCGCGTCTGCATCTCCTTGAGAGGTGTGGTAGGTAATTGCAAATTGAAAGGCATCTTGAGTTCCTAAAACGACCGTATCTAATAGAGACAGATCAAAGTCCATCTGTCCATTTTTGTCATCACCATCCAAACCATCATCACATATTTCCCAATCACCAATAGGATTAGCTAATGGGGTATCAAAAACTTCTAAAGTAAATGAAGTAGTATCATAACAATTAGGGTTCCCGTCATTATGGATTCTAGCATATATAGTTTGTGGATTGCTAGTATTATTATAAGTTCCAATAATTTCATTTTCATTATTATCGGCATCAGCCGGAGATTCAAAATAATGTACACTATATATCGTATTGTCCTGAGCCCCTAAAATGGTATTGTCTTGAAGAGTCAAATCAAACGACCAGGTGTCGTCATTATCGTCATCGCATATTAAAACTTGATTGGTTTGGTTTGCTATGGGTATTTCAAAATAATTAACATAGGCAATACCTTCAAAAGTTTCACAACTACCATCATTAAAAACTATAAATAACTCATAAGTACCGGCTTCTGTTATAATAAGATCATAATTATCATCATTAAGCAATTCCTCGTCTTTGTACCAAGTATAAACGGCATTGGGAATGTCTTCGTAGCTCAGGGTGTAGACATCGTCAGTACATAGCAATAAATCGGTAGTACTTGTCCCGTTTTGAATGATGTCTATTTGGTCATTAAAAAAAGATTGAATAAACGGAGGGAGCCCTTGGGTTGATAAATTAGGGGATAGATTTATCGCATTATCTTCATAATTACAGGCAGCACCTAATGCATTTGGATTATTAATGACACTCAAAAAAGGTTGGCCAATTAGATAATTATCACACATTGCTCTATATATCTTACCGTTTGGTCCTAATTGTAATGACCCTCTATATAATTGTTGTTGATCTACTCTAAACTCTGAAGCTTGAATATTTGGAGCCAATAAATTAAATTGAGTTAGTGAGGACTGATGTACAGAAGCGGGTTGTACAGCGCCTTGACCATTGGATGAGTGAATATATAGAAGTTCGCTATTTGGAGAAAATTCAACACCATAAGTTTGTTGGGAAATAGAATTTATAAAAAGTTGTTCTTGGTTAGAAACAATTCCAGTAGCAGTGTCAAAATCAAATAAATATAGGCCCCCCAACATGTTTGCGGATGCCAATTTAGTACCGTCTGGTGACGCCTTTAATTGCCCTCTGCGGTCATTGGGAAGTGGTGGGAAGTTATTTTGTGGAAATGTTGAAATTACAGAATTTTGATTTACCCCTATTGTAGTTACTTCGTAAGCATGATATGACGTGAAATAACCAGGGCTACCATCTGCTGTGGCATACGTAATAACCCAGATAGATTCCGATTCGCAATCTTTTAAAACTGCCGTAATTTTTTCTGAACACTTCGCAAGTAAATTGATGTTTTTGTCTATTACAGTCCCTAATCCATTATCACCAGTTATATCCACGATGGAATAATTAAAACCAAAGTCAGAGCCAGACTGGTCCTGCGAAACATCGACATCTACAGTAAAAATATAATAGATATCTGGGTTGCCAGGAGCGGGTACAACCAGCGCAGATTGTGTGCTAGAATTGTCACCATAGAGTCCAATACCATTTTGCATGATTTCGTGGTTTCTATTAAATATCCTTGAACCATCAGTATAAAGAACTAACTCGCCATTGGAATCTGAGATGGAAGTACAGCCTTCTAAAGTGTTTAATCGTCCGCCATTAACTGAAGATACAGCGCCAGTATCGATATCGAAATTAACCCCAGCACCTTGGCCAAAAAACCAGTTAGAAGCTTGATTTTGTGCAATACTAGGTACGCACAATAATAGTGTTAGGATTAATAATATCTTTTTCATTTACAAGCAATGTAGCTCATAAATATATTACAAATCTCTCTTTTTTAATAGTCTATAAGATAAAAATATGAAAAGTGCGGTCCAAAATAAGACAATTCCTACTTCATGCCAGTGTAACGCATAATCATATGCCAAATTTTCTTTGTCTGGAAATTTAGACATTGCTATCCGTTGAAAAGGCTGCTCTATAAGGTTATACATGGATTTTAGAGGGAAGAAGTTTTGAATCTTTTCAGCGATTTCAAAATTAGCTTGCCATGTTATTAATCCTAATATGATCCATTCTAAAATAAAATCTACAAATAAAAATGCTAAGGCAAATGCAGAGCGTTTTGCAAGCATTCCCAGATATAAACAGAAGGAAAAGAAGGCTACAAGTTTTAGAAAATATCCTACTAAATATTCTGTCTCTGTTAATATGATCCCTATTTCATTGTAACTAGAATAATATAATCCAATAAGTAATGAAATTAATGTTAATAGCACAGTTGCAACAAAAGAAAAGAAAACAATAGTATAAAATTTAGAGAGTATAAATTCTTTTTTACTTAGTCCATCTATTAGGTTTTGTTTAATAGTTTTATTGCTATACTCATTTCCAATCATTGAAACCACCACTATGGCAAAGAAAAATTTAAATTGTGAGGCAAAAAACGTGGTAATGTGCCAAATAATTGGGAAATTATAGATTCCTAACTCTCCTAATTCTAAAGTAAAAAAACCAAAGACGTTAATTTTAACTGCAGAGAGCATGATTACAGTAAATGGTAAAACAAATGATATAAATATGAGTATTTTACTCGTTCTGTTGAGTAATAATTTTTGTAATTCTAATTGTAAAAGACGTAGCATTTCTCGATTGATTATGTGGTTAGTTATTGTCTGTTAACTGAAGGAATTGTTCTTCTAGACTTTCCTTACGTTTTACTAAATGTGAAAGTGTTATTCCTTTTTCGAACATTAGTGTGTTAAAAGTTGCTGCTTCCATTGGTTTATTTACGAATGCAGTGATTAGGTCGTCTTCAATTTTAATTTTTCCAAAATCGGCGTGATCTTCTAGGATCTTTATCAATTCATCATGTTTGTCAGTCTTAAGTTCAAAGAATCCATCACTGGCAATCATTTCGTCAACACGTCCTGAATATAACTTTTTACCTTTTCTTAAAATCACAACATGTGAGCATACTTTTTCTACCTCATCCAATAAGTGAGAAGCTAGAAGAATTGTTGTGCCCTTAGCAGCGATTTCTTTTATGATTTCACGAATTTGGTGAATTCCCTGTGGGTCGAGTCCATTTGTTGGTTCATCCAAAATTAAAATCTCAGGATCGTTTAGTAAAGCAGATGCAATGGCTAATCTCTGTTTCATACCTAACGAATAGGTCTTGAACTTGCTGTCCTTTCTTTCAATGAGTCCTACAATTTCTAATTTCTCCTCTATTTTTGATAAAGGAATGCCTTTAATTTTGCATACTAATTTTAAATTTTGATATGCCGACATATATGGATAGAAATTCGGATTCTCTATAATGGCACCAACTTTTTTCAAGGCATCATGTGTCGTTGTGTTTCCATCGAACCAATGAAAGTCTCCTGAAGTTCTGTTAACTACATTTAATACAATACCTAAGGTTGTCGATTTACCGCTGCCGTTAGGTCCAAGAATACCGTAAACATTCCCTTTATTTATAGTGAAAGTGAGATCTTTTACGGCTGTTAAGTAGCCAAATTTCTTGGTTAGATTTTTAATCGTTAAAATTGATTCCAAAGTAATATGATTGATTGGTTATAAACGTAAGACGATGAATCTTAGAAGTTGTTACAATTGGATTACTAAAAATAGCGTATTTTTGAATTGATATAATCATGTGATGAAACTTCCACTACGAGATCTATTTACTTAACAGAAGGAATAAATGGAGGTTACATGTGACCTTTGAATATTATTAGATTAAGAGACACATGAAAGACTTAAAAATTTCCAAGAAGAAACCATCTTACCCTGTAATACCGAAATTACACGCTTATCTTTCTGATTATAAGAGAAATATAAGAATCCCTGTGTTTTATGATGACTTGTTGCGTTTTCAGGGCTCGGTAGTAGTTTATGATAAACATGATAATGATACCTTGTGGATTCGGGTTTATTATAATGAATTTGAAAGGGAAGATATTGATTTAAGTTTGAAGAAGGTGTATACCAATCTTCATTCTGATGGAAATGAAAAAACGATTCCTTTTTTAAATATAGATGCCATAGATTATTGCACCTTTGGTAATTCAAAACCTTTTCGAGTAAAAGTTAGAAATATTTTAAATGATAATTATACATATTTCTACGTTAAAAAAGCAGATGCCTCACGTATTTATGGGTTAGAATTAGAGCATATGTTATCTCCTTACAACCTTAATTTTTTAGTTTATAAAGATACTTTAATAGAAGAACATATTGCTGGAATTCCTGGTGACGAGTTTATAAAAAATATGCTACCAAACTGTTCTAATGCTGAAAAAGGACAGATTGCCAAGGAGTTTGTAAAGTTTAATGAACGTTGTATGATTAGGTTATTAGGGGATATGCGTTCCTATAATTATGTGATTGTACCTACTCATGATTTTGATCATGTGGTTTATAAGATTAGAGCAATTGATTTTGACCAACAGAGCTATGAGGGGAAACTGAATATTTATAGGCCTCAGTTTTTTAAAGAAAATTTGAAAATGGTACAGCTGGTTGCTGAAAAATTTCAAAAAGAGTCGATTGATCAATATAAATTAGAGGAGCGTTCGATAATTGCGAAACGTTTAATTAGTTATCATGATAGAATTGAGGAATTAATATGCTGTATGACCTCAGATACCATATCTATTGATAAGCATATTGATTTATTGAAAACTATAATTTACGACTATACGTCAGACTTAAAATTTAAGCATAGTAAAAATATGGGTGAGATTTTAAAAAACGCATTGGATTTTGTAAAACGAAATTACGAAAATGTGAATACTAAGGGTTAATAACAAAAATCAGATTAATTCCAGTTTTCATTAAAATCTAAATCTTCGTAATCATCTATATTTAGATCGTCATCAATTGCATTGTATTCATCCAAGTTTTCGGCTTTAAAAGTTTTTTCAGGAGCTTCGGTAGGAATTTGGCCATGTACAAACATGAGGTTTGGATAATCTGTGCCTTCTGCTTCTTCAACAATCTCAGCCAGCTCCACTAAAAAAGTCCACATATTAAGGAAATCATAAACATAGATTAGTTTAGTATTAACTTCATTGATAACATCATCAATAATCGTTTCATTCATCAATCGTCCTGAATTAATGCCTTCACTCATATCAAATAAAGAAATTTCTTCACCTTGATTCCATTCGTCATCACTGCGGTAAAACGAAGCCATTTCACTGCCATCAAATCCAAACGACTGGGTGATGATATTATGTAAGTCCTCGAGTGTACTCGTTTCTCTAATTTCTAAATCACGAAAAACATCGTCTTCAGTGTCGGTATCAAGGATGATTCTAAATCTATAAATCATAGTAAAACATTAGGGTACAAAGGTACTATTTTTTGGGTTATTTACTAAAGCGATGCAGGGTAAATGTCATGGTGCCTAACAAGAAAAAGGCAGCTATTTGATGAGCAACCCCTAGCCAAACCGGAACTTGAAATAATATCGTGAATACGCCCAGCAGAAATTGAATACCCACCATAATAAATAAATAAATGATCGCTTTCGATTGGTATTTATCAAGCGTCATTCTTCTCGATTTATACCAAATGGTAAAAATAAGTACTGTAATGATATAGGCTAAAATGCGATGTATAAATTGTACACCACTTTTACCTTCTATAAAATTTTTAAATAATGGCTCTTGCTCAATATAAACGGTTTCATGTATAAATTTCCCTTCACTCATCATGGGCCAGTGGTTGTGAATAAAACCAGCATCTAAACCCGCAACAAATGCACCGTAAATAATTTGAAGTATTAGTAGGCCTAAGCAAACTCGTAAGAAATTCCGAAAGCCCTTTTGAATTTGTTTCCTCGTGGGGAAAATAATATCTAAAGCAACCCAAAACGTATAAGCACAGGTGATAAATGCGGTTGTTAAATGTGCTGCTAATCTATAGTGACTTACATCAGGATTGTCAACTAGTCCACTTTTTACCATATACCAGCCCAAAAATCCTTGAAAAGCACCAAGCGTTAGTAGAATTAAAGATTTCTTAATTGTTGGTTTACTCAGTTGCTTTCGCATTAAAAAGTATACAAATGGGACAAAGAAAACGAGCCCTATAAAGCGCCCAATAACACGATGTAACCATTCCCAAAAATAGATATCTTTAAAGTCCTGTATGGTAAAAGTGTTATTTAATTTCTGATATTCGGGGTATTGCTTATATAGATCAAATGCAGTTTGCCATTCCACATCATTCATTGGTGGAATAGTCCCAGATATTAATTTATAATTTGAAATAGATAGTCCAGAGTGTGTTAATCGAGTAATTCCACCTACAACTACCATAATGAATATCAATGTGCATCCAGTCAATAACCAAAACACTACCTTTTTGTTGTCTTTTTTCATTTTGAATTAAATGTTTAGCAGCTTTTCAAAGCAAATGCTATTGGATACATTTTTATATTGGCCATAATTAGGCATAATTAAATAATTGCATTTTTTATAAAGTGCAATTGCCTCTGGTTGCATTTTTCCAGTTTCTAATATGCATTTTTCAAATAATAACTCCTTTGACCAAAGTTCTAATTCCTTTAAAATTTGAGAAGCGACACTTTTTCCTCGTGCCTCTGTTAAGGTGTACATTCTTTTAATTTCAGCACTACACTCGTCATATTTTTTAAGGGCTCCACAACCAACAGCTTTATGGTCTATATAGAGTATAACTACATGTTTAATAACATCAATATTATTAAATTGATTATAAAAATCATGATCTTCTCCATCTCTAATTTTTAAATCTGCATCCAAAAATTTTACGAGATTAATAAAATCTATTGCGTCGGAATTTGTTCTAACTAGTTTTCTCATTTCACGTGCATGGTCTAGTACAGGCGAGACCTCATTTTATTTATGTTAATTAGTTCTCGACTAAGTCAAGAAATCAATGATAATTTAATTGGAGGTCTTAGTAAGCCCTAATCGTTCACCTTCTTTAACCATTAGTTTAAAAGCAGCCTCGTATTCATTCGGGATATCACCTTCAAGTATAGCTTCTTTTATAACTTCTTTAATTAAACCTATTTCTTTTGAAGGTTTTAAACTGAACGTTTTCATAATATCACTACCAGAAATTGGGGGTTGAAAATTACGAATATGATCTCGTTCTTCAACTTCAACTATTTTGTTTCTGACGATTTGAAAATTGTGGTGATACTTTTTAAATTTATTCGGATTTTTAGTTGTGATATCTGCTTCACAAAGAATCATTAAATCTTCAACAAAATCTCCTGCATCAAAAACTAAACGACGCACTGCAGAGTCTGTAACGATGTCTTCCGCAAGTACAATTGGTCGTGAGCTCATGAACACCATCTTTTGTACAAACTTCATTTTGTCGTTAAGAGGCATTTTGAGACGTTTAAATAATTTATAAACCATTTTAGAGCCTTCAAATTCATGAGCATGAAATGTCCATCCCACTTTTTTACTAAACTTTTTTGTGGGAGCCTTACCAATGTCATGGAGTAATGCAGCCCAGCGTAACCAAAGGTTGTTCGTATGCTTAGCAATATTATCTACAACTTCAAGGGTATGATAAAAATTATCTTTATGGCGTTGTCCTTCAACTTCGTCAATTCCTTTAAGCGCAGTAAGTTCTGGTAAAATAAAATCTAGTAATCCTGTTTTCTCAAGTATTAAAAACCCTTCTGATGGCTTTTTACTTTCAAGAATTTTATGGAGTTCAACTATAATACGCTCTTTTGTAATAATCTCAATACGTTGTTTGTTATTTGAGATGGCCTCTAACGATTTGTCTTCAATATTAAAGTTTAACTGTGTAGCAAATCGGATAGCCCGCATCATACGTAAAGGGTCATCACTATAAGTAACATTAGGATCTAATGGTGTTCTTATTATTTTTGAATTCAAGTCAGCAGTGCCATAAAAAGGATCTAATAGCTTCCCAAAATTTTCTTCACATAGGTCTAAAGCTAGCGCATTTATTGTAAAATCACGTCTATTTTGATCGTCCTCAAGAGTGCCGTTCTCAACAATTGGGTTTCTGCTATCGGCATTATATGATTCTTTTCGTGCACCGACAAATTCTATTTCTATATCGTCATACCTTAACATTGCAGTACCATAGGTTTTAAATACCTGTACTTTTGGGTTGTTAGGGAGATTTTTAGCGACATGTTTAGCGAGTGCTATACCACTACCAATAGTGACGATATCAATGTCTTTATGTGTACCGCGTTCTAATAAAAAATCCCGCACAAAGCCTCCTATAACATATGACTTTAGTCCAAGCTCTTCGGATGATTTAGAGACTATACTGAATATTTTATGACCTAAGGCTTCTTTGTAATTCATTTTTGTTTTTACTGTCACAAATACCAAAAATAGATTTTAGATTTTGGCATTTTAGTATTGGTATTTTATTTGCGTATTATTTCAATTGCACCATCATTATTAATTTTAATAATGGTTGATGGTTGTATTGTTGTTTTTTTGCTGGGCAAATTTACAACATAGTCCACACCTTTTAAAATATGCTCACTTATTTCTTTAAAGTCTTTCGGGCAAGAGTCACCACTAATATTTGCCGAAGTAGAGACCAATGGATTCTGCAATTTCTCTATCAAAGCATTGCAAAAAGAGTGGTTCACAATTCTAATTGCCAAAGTATTGTCTTTGGCGATTAAGTTACTCGCAATATTTTTGGGAGCATCATATATAATGGTCGTTGGGTTTTGTGATTGTTTTATGATGTCTAATGCCTTTTTGGGCACTTTTTGAAGATGTCTTCCTAACATTTCAGTATTATTCACTAGGCATATCATACTTTTTGATTCTTCACGGTTTTTAAGTGCGTATATTTTTGCTACGGCATTCTTATTCGTAGCATCACATCCAATGCCCCACACAGTATCGGTTGGGTATAATAAAATCCCTCCTTTGTTGAGGATTTCTAGAGCGGTATTAATTTCAGATTGCATGACTAAATAAAATAATGTTTTTGCAAATTTAAGATTAGTTTTTTAGATTGTTTTAAAACTTTGTAATTTTGCAATCATCCTTAACAATAATTATGCATGCTTAAAAAGAGCAGTGTTTTCTTAAAGCGTAAGTTTCGACAAAACTTTAAGGAACAATTATGTAAAAAAGACATCAGGCTTTTAAAAAATAAAAATTTTGTAATTATTTCTAATAATTGCTGGGGCGGTGCTTTGTACCAATGGTATAAACGATCCTATAATTCACCATTTATAGGCATGTTTATATATGGTCCTTGCTATTTGAAATTACTTTCTAATTTTGAATATTATATGCAACAAAAATTGCAATTTGTGACTGCTTCTCATTATCCGGATAGGGCAGCTACATATCCTATTGCTAAATTGGGTGATATTGAAATACATTTTACACATTACAATTCTGTAGAGGAAGCCAAGACTAAGTGGGAAAGAAGAACAGCTCGAATGCTGAGTGAAACCAATATTGATGATTATTATTTTAAGATTTGTGATAGAGAACGTGTTACTAAAGAACATATTTTAGAATTTCATAAGCTCCCATACAAAAATAAAATTTCGTTTGCGCTCAATAACTATGATGCCCTTAAGCAAGAAAAACATATTAAGGTTACCGAATCTCACAAAAACAATAAAAAGTATGTCCCCAATGGGAAGAAGCTTTTTAAATTAACGTTTTTATATTTTGATGTCAATACCTGGATTCTTAGTTAATTTGAAGCCGATTATTTTCTAAACTTAATTTTCCTTGTCTTCATTATCTTAAAACTTTGTAATATTGCCACATGAAAAAAGTGTTTCATAGTAAATACAAAAAAGAGGCCTTAAAAATTGATGGCTTTATTGAAACTTTTGAAAGTTCGGGTGAGCCTATAAAAGATGCAAGAAACAAATTGAAATTATTTCAGTTAAATACTGAAGTGGTTAATATTAAGTCTTTTAAAATACCAAATCTTATTAACCAAATTATATATAAATATATTAGAAAAGGGAAGGCACAGCGCTCTTTTGAATATGCTAATACATTGATAGACATGGGGGTCCACACACCTATGCCAATAGCGTATTATGAGTTTAGTAGCACTTTCCTGTTTAAAAAAAGCTTTTATGTTAGTGCACAATTGAAATGTGATTTAACGTATAGAGAACTCATTAGAGATTTTAATTATCCCAATCATGAGCAAATACTTCGTGAGTTTACACGATTTACATTTCAATTGCATGAAAAGGGAATTCATTTTTTAGATCATTCTCCAGGAAATACCTTAATTAAAAGTAATGCTAATCATTATGATTTTTATCTCGTGGATTTAAACCGAATGAAATTTGGTCCAATGTCATTTGAAACACGGATTGGAAATTTTTCTAGACTTACTAAAGAACGAGCGTTAGTAGAAGTAATGAGTGATGAATATGCGAAATGTATTGGAAAAGATTACCCTTCAGTTTTTAAATTAATGTGGCAATCTGTGGAAGATTTTCAAAATAAAAGTCAACGAAAAAAACGCCTAAAAAGACTTTTTAAATTCGCTAAATAATTTTAGTCCATTCCTTTTCTCAAAAGCCAAACCTTAACATATCTTATAAAAACGACATAGGCTTGAACATATCCTATGGTAAGGCCTACCACACCATCTCTAAATCCACTTTGGATCACGTAATGTTTAAAGAAGCCCCAAAAAGGTTTTATTACAAAGTGATAAGGTGTTAGTCTCCCTGTTTTTTTATCATAATCTTTTGCAGACCAAGATGCATAACGTGTTTTTTTAGCTATATATCTATTAAATGTAGTATAGGTATTGTGATTAAATTTATGAGTCAGTTTATCTACAATACCGTTTGCAATAATCTCGGAATGCACATGTTTATCTTGATACAAACAATTATCTCTCTTAAATAGTCTAATTACTTTATCGTTCTTCCAGCCGCTATAATTAACTGGTTCACCCATAAAATAATTTTTTCGACCTATCCAATAGGCTACAACATCTTTTTTTAGGTTTTCAAGCGTGTCTAATATTTCTGCCTTTAATTCAGGAGTAACACGTTCATCGGCATCAACAAGGAGCACCCATTCATGTTTGGCTTGTGGAATGGCCCAGTTTTTTTGTGACGCCGAATATTGGTATTCTCTTCTTATTACTCTAGTAGCAAGTTCTATAGCCTTTTCATAGGTCCCATCTGTACTAAAGCTATCAACAACTAAAATTTCATCAGCAAAACTTACCGAAGCAATTACAGCTTCAATATTATGAATTTCATTTCCTGTTGGAATTATTGCGGTTAATTTGGTCATTTAATAATTTTGTTATTGCTAGGTTTTCCAAATATGGAATGTATTTTTGAACGTCTTAAAAACGGTAGTTTTCTTTTATTAGGAACACCATTTAATTCAATATAATTTTTGCTTGTCTCTACCATACGCTCTGCAGATTTCCCATCATTGTAAGGGTGAAATTGTTGGTAAATATAAGCTCTTGAGCTCGCAAATGAATCTTCTTCCAGATTATTTTTCACCAATGGTATTAAATTATTATAGTCCTTAGAATTTTCCCAATGGATCTTTTTAGAAATGTTGTTGAATGTAATTACAGGTTTATCAAGTAATAGAAATTCATAGATAACAGAAGAGGTATCACTAATTAGTAAATCTGAAATTAATAAAAATTTAATGATATTTTTTTCGTTTTGAAATACAATATTCGGAAAAGCCTTGGCTAAATCCTGATAAAGAATGATCCATTCTTGAGACATTAAAGGATGGAATTTTATTAGAATAAGATATTCCTGATTATTTGAAAGTTCCTTTATCTGTTCTACTAAATGTGGTGCTGAGGACAATTTTGGAGAAAACGTTGGTGCATAAAGAATTATTTTTTTTGCCTTATGCAATTCTAACAATTCTTTTTTATATGGGTTATATTGTGTTTTTTCCTTACCGTAAATATCTAGTTTAGGCCATCCGGTTTCAATAACATCAAAGTTTTTATGTTTTGCTTTGAAGGCTTTAAATTTTTCGGTAAAATAGGGGCCTTGAGTTAAATACAAGTCAAAATAATGTCGAATCCTGAAATGGCCTTTTTTCTCACCTGCAAGGCCATGAAAAATTTGAGTTTTTAATCCTCTAAGATAATAGGGAATCTCATTTCCTGGTACAAAAATGACATCACTTTTATAGTCCTCTAAGTCCGATATTAAACAGGTATAAGGGTCAGACTTAAAAGGAAAATCATAAACTAGTTTTTCCTTAATAAACCAAATGTAATCATCTCCTTGTGATTCTAGAACCCTTTTAATAGGCTCTAAAATCCCATAAGCGTAATTATTTTGACAAAACAGAATAACCTTCATTACAATAAATTGTTCACGTTTTCTAGGTCTTCAATAAAATCGATCTCCATGCAGTTATATGCTGAAATATCGATTGCTTTAATTTTTAGCTTATCTTTTTCAATGGCTAATTCCAGACCTCTTTCAAAATAGTCGTTAGCATCACATTCTTCGAGCCTCTTAATGAAGCTAAGTATATCGTTTGAAGAAATGAAATTTATACCAACGGCTTCACCCAATCCATTTGAAACGGTTTTTGAGAGTTCATTAATATACTCATCTTTTAAAGTGTATTTGACTTCTTCTTCAGCAACTTTACTTGTGTTTACAGCTACAAATGAGGTGTTTGCTTCTATGTGAGGGTCTAAGATGTCCAGTATTTTCTCATCAAAAACCACATCGCCATTAAACCAGAGTACCGATTTATCTCGGTGCTTTCTAAGTGCTTGTAATAAACTTTTTGAAGTGTTTGTTCTATCAAAAAAGGGATTATATACGTAGGTCAATTCTGGAAATCGTTCCATAATCAAATCCTTTTTAAAACCAACAACCACATTTATATCATCAATATTGTATTTTGATGAGATATTATCGGTTTGCATTTTCATAATGCTTTTGCCATTTTTTAAAGGTGTTAATGGTTTTGGAAACGGATTTCCCAACCTAGAACCAATACCAGCGGCAAGAATTATTATTTTCATATGACAAGATTTTGTAGGCCCCAAATTTATGGTAAATCGCGAACTAATAAAACAATTTATTGATATTAAAAAAGGCTATTTGTCATAGTTGAGGATTTTTGTATTTTAGTGAGGTTATTTAATTCGAAGAAATCTGTGATTAAGAATGAAAAAACTAGATATTGATAGCTTGTCATTAAAATATAAGAATTGGCATTTAGAGTTAGTGAAGTCTGATGAATATATTCTTATTATCAATGGGAATAAGCATGGTATTGAAACTGAGCTATTTGAATTATTGAAAGAAATAAGTATCAGTAACGATCATAGTGTTTCTATTAAAATAAGTAAAACAAACACTATAAATGTAGTTGTTAAAAGGAGAAGTGTGGGTTCAAAATATCATAAAATGTATACTTCTGGATGTTTTGATATATTTCATTATGGTCATTTAAATATATTACAAAAAACAAAGGAGTTGTGTGATTATTTAGTTGTTGGGGTTTCTACCGATGAGTTAATTGAAAAGGTAAAAGGGAAACGACCAGTGATTCCTTTTGAGGAGCGTATTAAGTTGGTAAAAGCCATTAAATATGTAGATGAAGTAATTCCTCAAACCAATAAAGATAAACAGCATATTATTGATACACATAATATTGATGCCATTTCTGTGGGTGATGATTGGCGAGGGAAATTTCCAGAAACAACTTGTCCTATTGAGTATTTTACTTATACAGAAAGTGTGAGTAGTACAATTTTAAAAGACACTTTACAATTACAAAAAAAGATTTAAGCGATTGCATTATCATCTGTATGCGTATTCCAATCCTTCTTTGGAGTTTGCCAATCACTATACCTATAGCTTAAATAATCATCAGTCAATTCGGGAATCGCATAATCATTGCCCTTAAAGTGGATGGTCTTAAAAGCTGAATAAAATTTGTCTGGGACAAATTTTGTTTTATTTGCAATTTTCCAATAACAATTATTATTGTGAGGGTACTTTATGAAAATATCAAGACAAACCGATCCTTTTAAAGAGCCAAAAAAGCGAAGTTCTCGAATTTTAATCATCCTTAAATCGCCTTTTTTAAAATATTGAGAGCTCGATTTAAAATGTCGAGTTCTTACACGAAAACCTGATTTTTTTAGTAAACTATAAAATAGATCGAGTTTAAGATGTTGATCAATCATCATAGATACATCGACATCATTGTCCCATGGTAATAATCGCCCTTCTCTTCTAATCCCTAAGAGGGTACCTCCTTCGAGCCAATATTGTATATCACAAGTTTCTAGAAGTTTAGCAATACGTTCTAGCATACGTTCGGCTATGATCATATTTTTGCCTTCTAATGTAATATCGTAAGCCATAATTTATAGGTTTTGGTCTAAGAATTGTTTTAATGTATTTAATGAACTTCCATTTTGAAACCATAGTGTTTCGATGTACAATGATCTCGCCGAATTCACAGCGTCTTCATGGTGCTCAAAATATACAACTTCATTTGATGAAAGCTCAAAATGATCTAACATTTTTTGAAAATAGGCAGGGTTTGGTTTATTTGGATCGTGTGCTAAACTAAATACAGGATAGGGCATATTCACAATGCCAAAAGAAATCATTTCTTCAGCATTGGCATTCGTTAAAATAACTTTTGGGTTAATATAAGAATCTAGTAGTTGCTGCATATCTTTATGAATGCCTTCATTTGTGACAAAAGTATTCCAAGCATCTACTAAGATGGTTTTCATATTAAAGAGTTGAATTATACAGCAACATCATGCTCTCTTAAAGCATTATTGAGTGATGTTTTTTTATTGGTGCTTTCTTTGCGTTTTCCAATAATTAAAGCACAAGGTACATTATAATTTCCTGCAGGGAATGTTTTGGTATAACTTCCAGGAATTACAACAGAACGTGAAGGAACTCTTCCTTTCATTTCTATGGGTTCATCACCAGTGATATCAATTATTTTGGTTGAACCTGTTAAAACAACATTAGCGCCTAATACGGCTTCACTTTCTATATGAACGCCTTCAACTACAATACAACGAGAGCCAATAAAAGCATTATCTTCAATAATTACCGGTGCTGCTTGCAATGGTTCTAATACGCCACCTATACCAACGCCACCCGATAAATGAACATTCTTTCCAATTTGAGCACAACTGCCTACTGTAGCCCAAGTATCAACCATAGTTCCTTCATCAACATAGGCTCCAATATTAATATAGCTTGGCATTAAAATAGTACCTTTTGAAAGATACGCTCCATGACGAGCAACAGCATGAGGCACAACTCGAATGCCTTTTTCAGCATAACCAGTTTTTAAAGGAATTTTATCATGAAACTCTAAAGGACCAGCTTCTATAGTTTTCATTTTTTGTATTGGAAAATAAAGAACAACTGCTTTCTTGACCCATTCATTTACTTGCCATCCATTGATTGTTGGTTCAGCAACTCTTAACTCCCCTTTGTCTAGTAAGTTTATAACCTCTCTAATGGTAGAAATGGTGCGCTCTTGTTTGAGCAATTCACGATTTTCCCATGCGTTTTCAATAATGTTTCTAATCTCGTTCATGATATTTTTTATTTCGT
>MAAC01020116.1_pt1 | contig 19529 bp, 13 predicted proteins | sample 1115981 | NCBI WGS metagenome assembly MAAC01 (sample SAMN04961126, study PRJNA320927) | seawater metagenome | isolation source: sample BD02T64 sea water enriched with oil for 64 days | place: USA:Gulf of Mexico | collected 2013-07-27
TCGATGAAACGACCATCGCGAGAGTTACGGCTATCTGCAACAACAACCTGATAGAATGGACGCTTTTTAGCGCCACCACGAGCTAAACGAATGGTAACCATATCGTCCTCTTTATATTTTAGTGTTAAAACGGATTTTTCCAGACACTTCCTGCCGACAGGCGACAGAAAAGCTCGCGTATTTTACGCTTTTAAAGAAAAAACACAAGCATTGATTTAGAAAGAGCTGATGAAATACACGATAAAAGCGTTTTAAATTTACTGAGGCTGGCATAACGAATTTAAGAGCGCTAGTCCCCATGCTGCGTTAAGCTAATCCACCCATATCGTTAATTTAGAGATTGATTCAGGAATAGTGAGTCTCCACTTATTCACCTCTGAACGACTAAAGATAAACCGTCCTTTTTCTGCTGCTTTCGGTCGAATTTTATTCACTGACTTGCCAGCAAGAATATCCTTAATTATCAGAGCAGCATCCTTTCCCTGTTGCTCTCCAGATAATACTAAACCTCCTAAAGCTTTACCTGCACCAACTGACATTCTCCAAAAACCAAATATTGGTAGTGGCGTATTTTTTGATGTCCAGGATAACACCTCTTCAGCTTTAATATGCTTTCCTGAATTGCCTCTTATGGTGTGATACAAGCCTATAAATATAAAATCAAAACCATTTTTTTGAGCATTAAGGACTTTTTCTTGCCACAATGCGTATTGCTCTATTAACTCGACCTCCACAAATAAGCCACCTATCTCAACTTGACTTTGATTATTAAACTCTGAGCCTAAAGAAGCATAAGATGTCGTTCCAGAGTCAAATAATATTAGGCCTTTTTTAGCACCTGTGAGAATTTTTTTGGTTAATAATATCGATCGTTTCAGTAATGGCCTTTCAAGTACACCGGTAATATTTTCAGCCCCTGCTAAGTCATAATTTCGTGGGTTATTGTTTATGCCTAAATAAACTACGGGAATGGATGTATTTCTCAACCGGGAGGCAAGAAACTTTAATGCATTATCATCGCCTAACACCACAAGGTCTGGTTTAAGATTTAATATTTCTTGCCAAGCAAGATTTGCTTTCTGTTCTATTTGCCCTTTTAAAATACGCTTAGTGTTCATTTCAAAATAGCTAAAGCGGTGATTGTCGCCTAAAGACTCTATTAATCCTTTTTTATACTCAATATCCCATAGATATTCGGCATGGTAGCTTTCAATAATAAGAATATGTGCTGCAAACGCTTTTAATGTTATACAACTTACTATCATCACTGAATATAAAAGCCATAGTCGCTTCATTATTATCTACTCAACAAAACATAGGTAACTATACCTTTAGATTAGTTCAAGAGAATAAATTTACAATCTACAAATAAAAGACTCTGTTGTAGTTAAGTGTTGCTGAGTAAACAAAAAGAGGTGTAGCTATTAAGCTAACACCTCTTTTAGAGTATTTAACGACTGAACATTTAGCGACCGAACATTCCACCGCCACCGCCCATTCCTCCGTCACCCATACCGCCTGGTGGCATCATACCTTGCACTGGTTTGTGTAGGCGTATCATTTTTAAAAATGGCGCTTTATTTAGCGACTGAACATTTAGCGACCGAACATTCCACCGCCACCGCCCATTCCTCCCATACCACCTGGTGGCATCATGCCTTGCATAGAGCGCATCATTTTTTTCATGCCGCCCTTGCCTGACATTTTTTTCATCATTTTTTGCATTTGAGTAAACTGTTTAAGCAGTTTATTGACATCTTGAATTTGTGTACCTGAGCCTAATGCAATACGGCGTTTACGAGAGCCTTTAATAATATCTGGACGTTCACGTTCGCCAGGGGTCATTGAATTGATAATAGCTTCCATTTGACCAGTAAGCTTATCATCCATTTGATCTTTAACTTTATCAGCCATGTTACCCATACCCGGTAACTTGTCCATCATTCCCATCATGCCCCCCATACTTTTCATTTGTACAAGCTGGTCACGAAAATCTTCTAAACTAAAACCTTTGCCGCTTTTAACTTTTTTCGCTAATTTTTCCGCTTTCTTGCGATCTACTTTTTGCTCTATTTCTTCAACAAGAGATAAAACATCACCCATGCCTAATATGCGCGAAGCAATACGGTCTGGATGAAATGGCTCTAAAGCCTCTATTTTTTCACCAACACCCATAAATTTAATGGGCTTGCCAGTAATATGACGAATTGACAGCGCTGCACCACCACGCGCATCACCATCGGTTTTCGTTAAAATAACACCCGTTAAAGGTAAAGCGTCGTTAAACGCTTTTGCGGTGTTCGCCGCATCTTGACCTGTCATGGCGTCAACAGTAAACAAGGTCTCAATAGGATTAATAGCCGCATGCAGGTCTTTAATCTCATCCATCATGCTTTCATCAACATGCAAACGGCCTGCGGTATCAACAATTAATACATCAAAGAAGTTTTTCTTGGCATGATCTATAGCCGCATTAGCGATATTAATAGGTTTTTGTTTAATATCACTTGGGAAAAAGCCAACATTTATTTCTGTTGCTAAGGTTTCAAGTTGTTTAATTGCCGCAGGGCGATATACATCAGCACTCACTACCAGTACTTTTTTCTTTTCACGCTCTGTCAAAAATTTTGCTAGCTTGGCAACAGAGGTAGTTTTACCCGCACCTTGTAAACCTGCCATCAATACTACTGCTGGCGGAGCAGCTTTTAAATCAAGAGTTTCATTAATGCCGCCCATAGCCGCTTCAAGTTCTTTTTGAACTATTTTGACAAAGACTTGCCCAGGCGTCAGGCTTTTAGAAACATCTACGCCAACCGCTTGCTCTTTTACTTTAGCAACAAATTCGCGAATAACGGGCAAAGCAACATCGGCTTCAAGCAAAGCCATACGAACTTCGCGTAGGGTATCTTTAATATTATCTTCAGTTAAGCGACCACGGCCACTGATATTTTTAAGGGTTTTACCTAAACGATCGGAAAGATTCTCAAACATAAATAACTCTAATAGCGAAATATTACGAAAATTAATGCCGCTATTATATACTCAAGCCGCCCCAATATGCTAGTTTCAGCACGACTGAGTAATTCGCACGCCAAGAGTCGATTTTTACTGTATTTTCAAGTAAAAAACATGACGCTAGCTATAGTCAATATTTATTATTGTGAGCACTTGTTTTGGTAAAAGTTTTGATACAAAGCATGGTATGATATGGGGGTTGATTTTGTGGTAACTTTCATAGACGCTTTCATACGCGTATATTCATAGACATGGGTTCATAGGCATAGATATGGAACAACTAATTTCTCTTATTAATAATTTTATTGACCTAAGCGCAGAAGCAAGCCCTTGGTTATTGCTCGGTTTACTTATTGCAGGGTTAATGAAAGCTTGGGTGCCAAGTAAAATATTAAGTAAGCATTTAGGAAAAGGAAAATCGGCAGTAGTTAAAGCCGCCTTAATAGGCGCACCACTACCGTTATGCTCTTGTGGCGTTATTCCCGTTGCCACCGAACTTAGACGCAGCGGTGCTTCAGCCTCTGCCACCGCCTCATTTTTAGTAGCAACCCCTGAAACAGGTATTGATTCTGTGTCAGTATCTTATGCACTGCTTGGCCCTGTATTTGCTGTTTATCGCCCTTTTGCTGCTATTATGTCAGCTATTATTACTGGGCTTTTGGTTACCACGGTTAAAGATGAAAAAATAAAATCACCCGTGACTGAAACACAAACAACAGCTAGTGCTTGTTGTTCAAGCAAAGCGGTTCAAAAACCAAGCCCTGCTGTCACAACAAGCTCATGTTGTAGTTCAACTTCGGCTGCTGAAGAAGCGATAGTTAAACCTGAGTCCAGTTCATGTTGCGCAACCAGTGCAAGTGCCGTAGTAGCAGAAAATTTATCAACAACACCATCTGCCTTGAGTGATTTTTTCGAAAAAACTAAAACTGGTGTTTATTACGCCGCAACTAAATTGATTGATGATATTATTATCTGGCTGGTCATTGGCTTAACCTTTGCTGCTATTGTGCGCACTTTTATGCCTGCAGAGTTTCTCTTAAGCTACGGCAGTGGTTTACCTGCTATGTTATTAATGATTGTTATTTCTATCCCCATGTACATTTGTGCCACAGCCTCAACGCCTATTGCCGCAGGTTTTATTATGGCGGGGTTATCTCCAGGCACCGCATTAGTATTTATGATGGCTGGCCCTGCCACTAACATTTCTACTTTGGGGGTGATTAAAAATGAAATGGGTAGCGCAGTACTAACACGCTATTTACTCGGTGTTGCTTTATCTGCGATAGGTTTTGCTACTTTGCTAGATTTTGGTTTGAATTTTTACCACATTGATATTAGTAATCAAATGCAGCATGCTCATGAAATCCTCCCGCGCTGGTTTGGTCTATTTTGTGCGGCATTAATTGCATTATTAGCCATAAAACCATTAAGAAAGTTAGTGCTTTAATCTAAATCAAGTAATGGAATATTTGTCATGGTAGTTATAATGTTATCTGATAGAATCAATATGATTCGTGTTTGTATCTTTTAGGGGTTAATTTAGTGGATTTTTTGGTTGTAGGCTCTAGCATAGCTTTTATTGCTTATTTACTTGCTACAGTAGCAATTTTATCGCGCTTGTTTCATCCCCAAGGCCCTAACCTTAAATTGGTTTTAGTGCTCGCTTTTGTTGCTATTATTACCCACACCCTCAATGACGGGCGATTACTCTTTAACCAAGACGTTATTAATTTTAGCTTGCCTAATGTTATCTCTTTAGTGAGTTTAATTATCACTATTACTATTTCAATAGTGGCATTGCGCAGTAAAGTAAATTTATTATTACCCGTTATCTATGGTTTTGCCGGTATTTGGCAGCTAGTAATGATCTTCATTCCTAAAGCTGAGTCAATGCCGTTAATGGCTGAAAAAGTCATTCTTGTTAGCCACATAAGCTTAGCACTTATTGCTTATTGTATTTTAATTATTGCCACCTTATATGCCTTTCAAGTCGCTTATATTAACCTAAAACTGAAGAAGAAAAATTTAACTGCGGTAGTGCATTTACCACCGTTAATGCAGGTTGAAAAACAGTTATTTACCATTTTAACGATTGGTACTCTTACCCTACTTGCCAGTGAGTTAATTGGCTTATTCTTTCTTGATGGCTTTTTTGCCAAAGAAAACATTCACAAAACCGTACTTTCTTTAATCGCATTATTTATCTATACCGTTATTTTACTTGGTCACTTTAAGCAAGGTTGGCGTGGGCATAAAGTATTAGTGTTAACCATAACGGCCAGTGCAATATTAACTTTGGCATATTTTGGCAGTCGATTCGTGCAAGAGTTTCTGCTATCTTAACGTTACTTTTAGCTTTGCGCTCAACTCACTAATACAACAAATACAACAAAAGGACCCCCTTTTTGGATAACATATCAACGCAGATGCTATTTACCATTCTTGGCATACTGATCCTCATTTCGGCCTATTTTTCAGGCTCTGAAACTGGCATGATGTCACTTAACCGCTATAGGTTGCGACATCTTGAAAAAGAAAAACACAAAGGCGCTAAACGAGTTAGTAAGCTATTAAATCGCCCTGACAGACTTATCGGTTTGATTCTCATAGGCAATAACTTAGTTAATATTGCCGCTTCTGCTATTGCAACCATTATCGGCTTACGTTTATTTGGCGATATGGGCGTACTTATTGCCACGATTATATTAACCCTTGTTATCTTAATTTTTGCCGAAGTCACGCCAAAAACCTTAGCGGCACTTTATCCTGAAAAAATAGCTTTTCCAAGCTCAATACTATTATCCATTTTACTCAAAGTACTCTTTCCGCTGGTTGTCAGTGTAAATTGGATCACCAATGGCATTTTAATGTTATTAGGTATTAGCTCTGAGCAACGAGAGCAACATAGCTTAAGCTCTGAGGAGCTACGTACTGTAGTGCATGAATCTGGCGCATTACTACATGAGCAAGATCAAAGTATGCTTATGAGTATTCTTGATTTAGAAAAAGTCAGTGTTGAAGATATTATGATCCCTCGTAGCGAGCTAGTTGGCATAGACATCAACGATGACTGGAAAAAAATTCAAAAACAATTAACCCAAGCGAATCACACTCGAGTATTACTCTACCGTGATAACATTGATGATGTAGTCGGCTATATTCATGCTCGCGATGCCTTAAAGCTTTTATCAAAAAGTCAGTTTACTAAAGCAACCCTATTGCGCGCCGTAAGAGAGTTATATTTTATTCCTGAAAGCACACCATTAAATATTCAGTTATTAAAGTTTCAACATGCTAAAGAGCGTTTGGGCTTAGTCGTTGATGAATATGGTGATATTCAAGGCTTAGTCACGCTAGAAGATATTCTGGAAGAAATTGTTGGTGACTTCACCACGACCATGACACCAACAGTGAGCGATGAAGTCACTTTACAACCCGATGGTAGCTATTTAGTCGATGGCAGTGCCAGCATTAGAGACGTAAATAAAGAAATGTCTTTGAAGTTACCAACAGATGGCCCCAAAACGTTAAACGGTTTGATTATTGAATATTTAGAAGATATTCCACAAAACAAGCTTAGTGTTCGTATAACAGGCTACCCTATTGAGATTGTTGATGTGACGGGCAGCATGATCAAAACAGTACGTATTATGCCTGAATATTTTATTAGCGAAGAAGCCGAAGAAGAATAATCAGTTTGAAATACCGAGCAATAAAGTTAATAACAAAGTTATCCACAAGTAAATTTACAGTATGAGCTTTCCACAATTTCTGTGGATAACAAGGTCAACCCCTATCAGTTACAGCTTTTAACTATTTCAACAGTTATTTAACAAAAAGGTCATCTTTTTTTAGCTACAAAAAGATGACTCGACATAAGTGCTAATTTACTTGCCTAGCGAGCAATACTAAAGTTTTTTATAATAAAATTAACAAAGTGGCAAGATTCATGCGATAGCACTCACACTTGTTCGTTAATCAAACAAGTGTGCTTTAACCAAAAAACAATCGCCATAACCAACCATGATCTAAATCAGCTTCACAGCTTTTTAATTGCGAAGAATACCGACGGGCACGGTTATCCACTTTTCTCGATACCTTCACCAGCCAGCCTTTCTTTTTATATGTTTTACGCTTAAATCCGCCCCAGCCTTCGTGATAATTTAAATACTGGCTATAGGCATCCCATTTAGAAACACCATTAATTTTTTGGGTTTTATAAATAAACCAACCCATAAAATCAATCGCGTCATCAAAATCATCTCTATCTGCGCCTGAGTTGCCCGTTTCGCGCACATAATCATCCCAAGTCATCGTTTTAGCTTGTGAATATCCATAAGCAGTACTGACTCTTCCCCAAGGAATAAACCCCAGTAAATAATCTCGTGGCGGTAAAGCATCATGCCTAAAAGAACTTTCTTGATACATCATACTCATCGGCACATGAATAGGTACTCCCCAACGCTCTCTGGCATCTTTAGCAGCAAAGTACCAATTGCGATGCTCACGAAAAATTTCACAAATATTTTCAGGATTTTTAGGCGGAGGCGTAGCGCAGCTTGATAAAAGCACAATAGACATTGCGGTGACACATACGGGTTTTACAAACAACATAAAAACAAAACTGTTAACAGAAAGACTGACATCAATAATGCCAGATTTTTCAATCAATTTGCAGTATTTATATAAAGCTATTGAAGATAAATTAAGGGTGTTTGACAATATTTTATAATTTTTAAAAATAAATTTGAACTTAATCTAAAAAGCACACTCTTACTTATCAGTAATGTTATTCCCTTAGTGTTTCATGTTTTATGCACCTATTTATGTAGGTGCATTTTTTTTGCCTGGTTTTTAGGTTATCTATTTCAGATTAAAAAAACATAAATTAATTTTGAACTAAACCTAAAAAGCACACTCTTACTTATCAGTAATGTTATTCCCTTAGTGTTTCATGTTTTATGCACCTATTTATGTAGGTGCATTTTTTTTGCCTGATTTTTAGGTTATCTATTGCAGATTAAAAAACATAAATTAGTTTTGAACTAAATCTAAGAAAGACACTCTTACTTATCAGTAATGTTATGTTATTCCCTTAGTGTTTCATGTTTTTATGCGCTTATATTTATAAGCGCATTTTTTTTGCCTGATTTTTAGGTTATCTATTTCAGATTAAAAAACATAAATTAATTTTGAACTAAATCTAAGAAAGACACCCTTACTTATCAGTAATGTTATTCCCTTAGTGTTTCATGTTTTATGCATCTATTTTTTATAGGTGCATTTTTTTGCCTGATTTTCAGGTTAAAAAAACATAAACTAATTTTGAACTAAATCTAAAAAGAGCACTCTTACTTATCAATAATGTTATTCCCTTAGTGTTTCATGTTTTATGCACCTATTTATGCAGGTGCATTTTTTTGCCTGATTTTTAGGTATGGGCAAGGTAAAATAACATGCGGTTATTCCCGCTCTTATTAGATACGTTTCATGTTTTATGCACCTATTTATGTAGGTGCATTTTTTTGCCTGATATTCAGGTGAAAAGCTATGCAAAATAACATGTGATTATTTCCGCTCTTATTAGATATGTTTACTACAGATGAAAAAAACATAAACTTTAAATTAATGTTGAACTTAATCCAAATAAAGCAACTTTTTATTCTGTCTGCCATTGCTAGTTTTTTATTAGATAAACAACCCTCAAATTAATTTGCTTTACCTAATAAAGCGTGGGCTTTGCGCTGTTATTTTTTTGGACGCTTACCCACCAATACCGCCGAAATAGGTTACGGTTAGTTGTGTACATTTATCTTCCTATGGCTTCCTTCAGACCCTATCGTTAGCCAATAATGTAACTTCCTTGCCATTCAAATTATCTTCCCCTTAGTCGGGGTGATAAGGCTTCTTTCAGCCTATCGGGTTTGCCAGCTTCGCTGGGCAAACAAAAAAGGGGTCACCAATAATTGGTAATCCCTTTCAAAAAATGTACTTTTATATTAATCCTAGTAACAGGTTATTTGTCATTTTAGGAAATAACGTCTTGCCTATTTATATACAGGTACATTTTCAAAGCATTCAATGTTTGACTAATTAACCGCTTTAATTTCAAACCAGTTAAAGTTCCAACCAGTTGAAGTTGATACAATAGCTAATGAACTAGTACCTGCAGGTAAGCTAATTCTATGGTTCACTGTGCTCCAACTTTGCCAGCCCCCAGTAGCACCAAAACTAATATCGCCATATTGAATAGCTCCACCGGGTTGTTCTATTTTCAAACTACCCCCGTTAGGAGAAGCAACACGGTAGAAAATGTCATACTGCCCTGATGCACTTGTTGGTACTGAAACATTAAAGGTCATCCAATCTCCGCTATCAATCCAACCAACATTAAATCCACCACCATTATCTTGAGTATACTCAGTTAATACTCCATCCATTTGTGCAAAGTCTTCAGCTTGAGTAACAACCCCCTCTGAACCTGAACAATTAAAAGTACAAGTGCTACCAATATCAATAGTAAAGTAGTTAAGGTTCCAACCCCCCGATTCTGCCACTAAAGCAATAACTTGTTCACCCGCAGGTAAATTAACAGTATGACTAATATCAACCCAAGACTGCCAATTACCAGTATTAGGTACATCTATTGAGCCATAAGACACACCGCCACCCGATTCTTCCATACGGATCACACCACCAGAAATTGCAGAAGCTACTCGATAAGTCACCGTTGCTTCGCCCGCTTGTGGCATATTAATGCTATAGGTTAACCAGTCTCCGCTATCAACATAACCAATGTTTTCACCGCCGTTAAAGTCTTGTGTTGCTTCAGTTTCAATACCTTGAGCGTTACAAAAACCTTCTGCTTCAACAGAACCCGAAACATTGAGTAAATCACACGGCCCTACGATACTCTCATCAACAATGACACCACCAGCTAAAATTTCTTTAACAAATAAAGCTGATTCTTTTAGATTGCCGTCTGACCAGAAAAACGATGAGCTTTCAACATTCCCATGATCATCATAATCTTTATCATTATAGGCCCAAGCAGCATGGCTTATACCATTAGCTTTAAGAAAATCAATCCAAGCGTAACCTTCGGCCTTATTCACAGCGCCGGCGCCACTAGAATGTGAAATACTCCACTCAGTCGCAAATAAGGCAATGCCTCGATCTAAAGCCGTTTGTGCCTTAGCACGATGCCAGCCCTGATGTGATTCAGCATAAAAATGTACGGCGTAAGCCATATTACTAACATTAGACGGGTTCGATGCGGCAATATCAACATCTTGAGACCAATTAGGTGTACCCATAATGATCAAGTTATCAGGGTCAATACTACGAATAGTTGCACCAACATGCTCGGCATAAGGTTTTAAAACACTATCCCAACTAACATTAAGAGGTTCGTTATAAATTTCATAAATAACATTATTATATCCCCCCCATTTATTTGCCACTGCCCTAAAGAAGTCATCAGCAGATTCCCAGTTTTCATGCGCTTTATGACTATGGTAATCAACAATGACATACATATCGTTATCAATTGCCGCCTGAATAACAGTATCTAGCTTAGCCATATTGCCAGCCCAATCATCTTGAATACCACCAGCAGCTCCATGACCTATTGCCGCGCGAACAATTTTGGCATTGAATTCATTCTTCATTCGAGCAACATCCGCGGCAGTATAAAAATTTTCACCACCCCAGCCATTATTACTCCAAAATAATGAAATGCCCCCTAAGCTTTTAACCTGTCCGCCAACCAATACTTTATTACCTTGCACTTGTAACGGAGAAACAGCCATAGCAATACTAGAGGCAAGAATACCTAAAGTTGCACAACCCGCCAGTATAGTTTTTATTACTGTTGACCTTTTTAGTCGTGCTTTCTTATATTCACTTTGTTGTAAAAATTTTATGTTCATCGTTATCTCCATTTTTAGTTTTAGTTTTAGTTCTACTCATTAATGTTTTATTTTTACTTATCAATAATTCGTAGTCATAAAGACCATACAATAAAATAATTAAAAATGGCGCCCCAATTCAGGTACTTTCTTAAGTTGACACTATCCCTATTTAAATAAATCACTCGCTTCTTTGCGATATTGTGAGGGGGTCTTTCCTGTTCCTAATTTAAATAAACGATTAAAACTGCTTTTACTGTTGTAACCGGCACGAAAAGCTAGATCAATAGCAGCATAAATACTCATTTCTTCATCGGCAAGGTAAGTCTTTACCTCTGTTAGCCGGTAACTATTAATGTATTCAAAAAAATTCATTTCAAATTCACGATTTATCAAGGTAGAAAGTGATTTAGGAGACAATGATACTTGCACTGCTAAATCGTCAATTTTCAACATACTATCTAAATAAGGACGCTCTTTTGTCATATGATTTTTTACACGACTTACCTGTTCTTCGGTATAACTTGAACGATTATTTTCTTTCCCAATGTTTTTTAATGTCTCTTTATTTATCAGAACAATATGGCGAGAATCAGCTAAAGTAAAATAAAGTAAAATTGAAATAAGCACTAATTGACCATAATTACTAATAATGCCCATCAAGTCGAAATTAACTAGAGCAATCAACACTTCACCAAAAAAGCCTTGTACTAGTGTGAACAAAACAAGATAAAAGGCAGACCAACCCCTTAAAATAATAAAACCCACCACTAACAACCTAAGCCAATTATATCGAAATATATCAAATGTCGAATAAGCCTCGGGTATTTGATGCTTGTATTGACGTATAATTAAAAAAGCCCAAATACCAAAACCAATACGAGTAATATTGCGTAAATGTTCGTAATATTGAACATAGTCAGATCTTAAAAAAAGTAAAAAATCACTACCTTGTACCGCTGTAAACTGCAATTTAACAATAATTAATGTCAGCACATAGGCTACAAAAGGTGCCAACAAAACAAAATCACGTTTAGTAAATCTACATTGTTGATATAAAGACGAACGTATATATAAAAATAAAAATGGACCTTCCAACCAAAATGATACTTCTAATAGTTCAAAAATAACGGGAGCTTGTAACAAAATCCAATAATGAAAATCATCACCATACAAGGCTAAGGTATAAATAGATAATCCGGCTTGAGAGAGCAGAAATAAACCTAACCACAAGTGTGTCCATTTAACATCACGACGAGCAAAAAAACTAATAATAGTAAATAATACACATACATAAGTAATAATAAACAAAACAATATCATGACCATTAAATAATATAGTTTTCATTTTTGTTTACTCTGTGATTTTTTTTGCATTAATACCATATAAAATTTAACTTCCCTGCCATCCTCATCATATGGGCTCTATTTTTATATCGTCTACGCAGGTTAAGTCAAGCATTTAACTTATCAGCACTAACAAATGATAAAAAACTTTAACTAAACCGTTAATTTTACTGTCATGAATGCGTATTCTTCTTACTTACTAAGCTTCTACAACGTTTAAATTATGAGGTATTACTCATCTTTTTAAAGATAATTTACTTAGGGTATTAAAAAAATGATGGAAAAATAAATAATTGGTAGCTGTTTATGTGGTCAGATGGGCAAGATAAAATAACATCCGGTTATTCCCGATCTTATTTACAATGCCTATTTATGGGGTTCAATATTTACCGAAAGAGAAAGAGAAATAAAAAAAATAAAGCTAAGGAGATCAGCATATTAAAAACAGGCCAACGTTTTAATGCTTATTTTTTGAACTATTTGTTTTTTTGTGCGTCTTAGTAAATGAAAGCAACACTCCCTGGATTGCTTTCATATTGTTTTATTTTATAGAGTTGTTTAAGGTTTTTTAGACAAACCGAATGGCTTTATCCATAGCGCGTTGCCCTAACGCGCTTTTTTTTGTCTGTGTTTTATCTTTATGCTATCCGTTAAAAAATCGTCAAAGTTTACTTCATCACCTGCCTCTATTTCACGCTGTGCTTGGTGAGACTTTTTAGCTTCATCAGTAAAAAATTGCTCTGAGTAGAATTGGTAATCTCGTGCTAATGCTTGTTGGCGATATTGAGCCGCTTTATTTAACGAGTATTGAGAGATGCTTTGCTTTTGCTCTAGCATAATAGTTAATATTCGCGCTGAAGGCGTTAATTGCGCATCATTAATTTTTGCCCGTTCACGAGCAATTGACTTGCTATAGTTATCACTCTGATAAGCCTTGTCTAGTAACACCGCGACTTGTGCCATATTATCAAAAAGCTCGTTACCCCATTCTTTAACTGACTTAAGTGCTATTTCACCTTGGCAATTAGCATCAGACAATAACAACTTAGGGTCTCGACCACGCATTACAACATCATTCATATTATTTTCATGATGTTGCTGTGAATCACAGTTAAACTCTTTATTATCAACAAAAGCACAATAAGTTAAAAATACATCTAAAAAGTAAATTTGCTCAATGCTAATACCCGTATCAGCAAAAGGATTGACATCGAGCGCGCGTACTTCAATATATTCAACACCACGTTCACGTAAGGCTTGTGATGGCTTTTCACCTGTTCTAATCACTTGCTTAGGTCGAATGGGCGCATATAATTCATTTTCAATTTGCAACACATTGGTATTAAGCTGTTGATATTCACCGTTAACTTTTAGGCCTATATCAGAGAACTGCGCTGATTTTAACGCTATCGCTTTTTGTACACCGTCAACATAACCATCTAAGTTATTGTAACAAATTTTTAAATTCGATTGCTCGCTACTCGTGTAACCTAAATCACTCATGCGTAAAGAGGTCGCGTGTTCTAAATACAAGGTACCGCTAGATGATTTTTTAAAAGGTAGTTTATGCTCCTTTCCTTGTAGGAAAGAATTACATAAGGCTGGCGAACTGCCATACAGATACGGGATCAACCAACAGTAGCGCTTATAATTACGCAAAATAGAGAAATAGCGCTCTGAAATAAAATCAGCTAATGGCGCTTTATTTTCATGCAGCGCTTGTTGTACTTGCCAAAAGTCAGTAGAAAATGAAAAGTTAAAATGAATACCCGCAATAACTTGCATCATTGAGCCATAGCGGTTTTTTAACCCTTGGCGATACACCGTTTTCATTTTACCAATATTCGAATTACCGTATTGCGCAAGTGGAATTTTATCTTCATCATCAACAAAACAAGGCATGCTCATTGGCCATAATAACTCACCGTCAATATTAGCAAAGGTATATTTTTGAATATCTTGTAGTTGGGCTATCGCTTGCTCAGGAGAATGGCTTACTGGGGTAATAAACTCAAGTAAGGTTTCAGAATAATCAGTGGTAATTTGACCGTGAGTTAATGCTGAACCAAGCTGATTATAATGTCCCTGCTTTGACAATTGACCATCAGGCAATACTCTTAAGGCCTCGCGCTCAATACCACGACCAATACCCGTTAAGGCATTCAAGTTACTCTCTTGATTAAATACAGTGATGTAATCGTTTAATGATAATGTCAAAATAATTCCTACGCTTAAGAGTACATAAGGTAAAGCCCCTATTTAATGCATTATAAATGAGGGGCTTTTGTTGATTTTCAATGGTTAGGCAAAGTTAAATTTACTGTATTTATTCAGCTTAAAAATCTGTACCACACAGAGCACAAGACTCACTGGTAAATAATGACAATTTACTTCGCTAACTGCAGCTCAACAATGTCTAATTTCATTTTTTCTAATTGTGGCTTAATCACTTGACCGTCGCCAACCACAATCCATTGCATCGGTTTACTTAATTTGTTTTTAGCAAGCGCATTTAATTGCGCAAGTGAAATGGTTTTAATAATTTCGCTTTGTTGCTCGCCGTAGTTCTCGGCTAAGTCAAATTGCAATAATTGCCTTAAAAAGCCACTTTTTTGGCTGGGTGTTTCATAACTTAGCGCCTCATTTTGTGAAATAGCTTGGCGCATAAAGTTTACTTCAGCGTTAATTAAGCCATGCTGTTGATAGTTTTTTAGCTCATTTTCTATTTCAATCATGGCATCATAAGTATGCTCTTTCTTGACACTTGCACCAGCAGTGAAACGCCCTAAGGTTTTACCCGCAGAAAAATAACTTGAAGCGCCATAAGTATAGCCTTTGTCTTCACGTAAGTTTAAATTAATACGGCTATTAAAAGCGCTGCCTAACGGATAATTCATCAAGGTAGATTTAAAGTACTCACCTGTAGCATCGTAAGTCATCGCTCGACGAGAGTATTTGATAACCGACTGGCTGGATTTTGGTAAATCAACAAAATATATTTTATTTGGGGTAACTTCTGGAAAGTCATTATAGTCAGGAATAATATAATCATTACCTTGCCAAGATTTTAAATAGCCCAATTTAGGCATAATTTCATTTTGACTAATATCCCCAACTATCACTAAACTAGCCTGTTTAGGCGAAAAGTACTGCTGATAAAAACCTTTTATATCTTCAAGGCTAATGGCAGAAACCGTAGCAACCGTACCGCTATTAGGTAAACCAACACGGTTATTTTCACCATAAGTTACCTGCTTTAAGGCTCTGCTTGCCAATGTATTAGCATCTTTACTGCCTTGCTCTAAGCTTTGAATTAACTGATTTTTAACTCGGCTAAAATCAGCATCCTCAAAAGCAGGGTTTAGCATCATATCCAACATCAACAGCAAGGTTGCATCAAGATTTTTAACCAAAGAGCTCACTTGAATATAAGTATTTCGCCCTGAAGCGCCAATTGAAATATCACTGCCCAATTTGGCCAACTCATTTGAAAGTGCTTCTTTACTATAATATTTAATGTCTGCAAAAGTTTTATTCCAAGAATCATTACTTGTTCTTTGGATCTCTTGTTCAATACTTTCTCGTAGACTTTTTTCCAAGACATATTTCTTAGCAAAATGTTCACTAAAAGAGAGTTTTCTTTTTTGTAAGTTTTGCATCTTCTCGAAATTTTTTACAATAGTATGTTTATTAATGAGTAAGATATCAAAGTCTTCAATATCTTGAGTTAATTCATTAAATGAACTTACTGTTTCTAGTGCAATGATTAAGTTGTTTCCTTTAATGATTGAGTTTTCAAGTTTTTCAAGGTTTTGATCCATTTTTACAATGTTTTTTGCCATTTTTAAAGCTCTGTCTTTACTGTATCTTTTCATTTTTGATTTTAAGGCATTATCGTTTTGTATTTGATCCAACTTATTATCTAAGCCATCTAAAAAATTCTCTGTTTCATCTTTATAATTAGAGTATTTTTCTCGTAAGGTACTTACTTCATTTTCTGCTGTTTTCCACTTTGATATAAAGGTTTTTGTTTTTTCATTTTTAAAGACATATTTTATCTTTTTGGCTTCAGCTTGGGCTGTTATTGCTTCTTTATAGGCATTTTTCACTGTGTCGTTTTGACCGGTAAACTCTTTGAGCGCATTTTTAAATTCCACAACATATCTTGGTGAGTCTTTGTATTTATAGTTGTCTTCATAATAATTCCATGCGTAATACAAGATGATAATAAGAATGAGTGTTTTAAAAAGCGAAAAACCTGCCTTGAAGTTTTGTGGAGTAGTGTTCATTGGTGACCTTAAAAGTAATTTTTGTGATTATATCAAAAATGCACTTAGTTATGTTTATTTAACACTTGGTGCATTTTGGCAAGTAGGACAGATACCTTTGATAATAATATTGTCAATTTGATACCCAGGTAAACTGATGTTGGAATCATCAGGTAAGCATGAAACTTTCGAACAGGAAGTACAAATAAAGTGAGCATGTGGGTTCTTTTGTACTTCAAAATATCTTTTTTTGTCATTTGATTCAAAACTATTGATAATGTTTTCTTCTTCAAATTTACTGATGTTTCTATAGAATGTTGCCTTATCCATAGATATTTTATCTTTTAAATCTTCATAACAAAGTGGTTTAGATGAAGCGATTAAGATTTCTAAGATGGCTTTTCTTGCAGTGGTGAGTTTTATATTTGTACCATGTATTAATGTATTGATATTTTTCATTCATTATTATAACAAAGTATATTGAGGTATTAATTAAATTACGCGACTAAGTTGCATAAAAGGCACATGTTTTATTAGTATATTAATACAACTGACTTGCATTAAATCTATACCTTGATTTATAAGTTCTTACTTCTAATATGTATTTTGTGAGAAAAACTTTAGTTTATTTACTGTAAGATAAATTAAATACTAAGGACTTTTTCATGAAATACATCATAATTTTATCCGTAGCCGTTGCTATTATAGCTTTTTTAATGTTGACTAAAAACTTCAATAAAACTTTAAGTCGTTTTGCTTACATTGCTTTGTTTTTACTGGCAATTGCAAGTTTGGTTTTGTTTATACAGCCTGATGATTATATTAAATATAACAGTGATTCTATAGCTGGCAAAGATTCTCAACCAGTAACTAAGTCACAACCTTCAAAAATACAAAACCTAGCACTAAAGATGAGAACCCAAGGCTTTTCAGAAGATGCAATCATTGAGTCTTTCTATCACGAATACAGTGCACAGTTAAAAGTTGCAGCTGAGCTTGAAAAAGCTGGTTTTGATAGGGCTATTATTACAAAGTATTTTGTAAATTATAGGAGTGTTTCTGATATAAGCAAAAGAAAACTCACTAAAGGTGAGTATTCACAGCTTTTAATAGAACAAGATATTAAACGATTTTCTACTTTTTCTAAAGAAGAAAAACAAATAATAAGAAAAATGGAAAACAGTCGAAAACCAATTCAACTTATTAAAGACATCTATCCAAACTATGAACCCAATGATGAAGTACGAGCACTTGAACTGAATAAAACGGGGAAAAGCCTTAGAGATATTAAGAAGATATACCCAAACTATGAACCCAAAAAATAAACTATAAAGCCATCATAAAGGAAACACATGTTGTTTAAGTCACTGATTTGTTTGTGCGCAGGTGTTTCTTATATGAGTGCTTCTTGTTTTTCAAATATACACATCAAATTCGATTTTCCAAACAAAACTATCTATGTTTCCTCAAGTATTGAAAATAAAGACGAAGTCTTGGATGTGGATTTTGATGGTTTTGATATCTCAATTACACGTAAAACCAATGAAAGTATCACTGAAAATTCTTCTCAAAGAACATTTTCCTATATTAAGAAAATAAAAGCTTTAAATAAAGATTTTGTTTATTTACTCAATGATTGGTACCCCAAGATAGAGAATAGATGTATTTATAACATCTCCAGCAATCTACCCAAATCTTACAAAACTGTATTTGAAAATACTTCAAATGAAGTTTCCTCTATCTCTTTTGTAGCCTCACCCAATTTTATAATCCACAAAACCACCTATAACAATATAGGTATAGAGACTTATTTTTTACAAAAAGATGCAGACCTGGCTCAAAAGTATATAAGTCAAAGTATAAAATATATCAAACTATTTGAAGAACAAATCGGAGTATATCCCTATAAAAAATTCAAAGTAGTTGAAAACATCTATCAAACAGGTTATGCTATGCCTTCATATACTTTAATTGGGAGTGCACTTTTAAACAAACCTTATGTTTTAAATCAATCTTTGGCCCATGAAATTCTACATCAATACTTTGGTAGTTCAATTTCTAATGTTCAAGGAAAGGGAAACTGGCTTGAGGGATTGACGACGTATTTAGCAGATGATTACTTGAAAAAACTTCAAAGTAGGGATGTCTCAAATAGAAAAACAGTTTTATCTGAGTTTCAAACTTATATAAACAGTAAAAATGATTTTCCTATCAAGGACTTTGAATATAGAATGGATAAACAATCCATGTTAATTGGTTATTCTAAATTCTCTCATGTTATGTTGATGTTGGAAAATAAACTGGGCAGTGAAAAATTCAGACATCTTATTAAAGTGTTTTATTTGACCAATCAAAATAGAAATCTTAGCCTGAAGGATTTTAGCGACTTTTTTGAAGAAAATAGTAAGGTAGATTTAAAGACTTTCTTTCAACAGTGGTTTGAACAAAAAGGTATGATTGATTTTACAGTTGAAAATATCAAGACCTATTTCGATAAAAAAGGTTTTTGGGTGAGTTTTGATGTACTTCAAAACGAGAAGAATTTTTTTCTATTTGATTTGCCTATGTCTGTACAAACTTATGATAAAACAGTTCATAAGCTCATTTCCATTAAAAAATCCAAACAACATATAAAGCTCAATTTTAACTCAGAAGTTTTATCTCTTAACATTGATGAAAAATTTACTTTGTTTAGAACACTGAGTCAAAAAGAAAAAATATTGAGTATTTCTTCATTATTAAATGATAAAAAGCTTCTTGCTCTCGTAAATCAAAAAGACAGATCAAAATATGAATACATCAAAGAGATTTTTCCTTTTGTAAAACTTGTAAATACTGATGACCTAAGTTATAAGGACTTGAAGGAAAATAATATTGTATTTTTAGATTTAAACAATGATTTATTAAAAGAGTTTTATCCCCAAATTAAAGAGGATGCTTTAAACACTTACTTAATAGTCAAACCACACGTTTATAACAGAAAAAAAGTT
>MAAC01010121.1_pt1 | contig 19510 bp, 9 predicted proteins | sample 1115981 | NCBI WGS metagenome assembly MAAC01 (sample SAMN04961126, study PRJNA320927) | seawater metagenome | isolation source: sample BD02T64 sea water enriched with oil for 64 days | place: USA:Gulf of Mexico | collected 2013-07-27
GCTGACATGGCTGCATTCGATGCAGACAAAACTAAATACACACAATCTCTAGGTTGCTGGCATGGTTTTGTTGGCCAACAAAAAATGATTTCTATCAAGAAACATTTTGATGGTCAAACTGATCGTCGTTACTTATACCTTTCTGGTTGGATGGTAGCTGCATTACGTTCTGAGTTCGGTCCACTTCCTGATCAATCAATGCACGAAAAAACATCTGTTGCCTCTTTAGTTGAAGAGCTATACACCTTCCTACGTCAAGCTGATGCACGTGAACTAGGCGGTCTTTTCCGCGAACTAGACGCAGCAAGCGATGGCGATAAAGCTGCCATTCAAGACAAAATTGACAACCACGTAACTCACGTTGTGCCAATTGTTGCTGATATTGATGCTGGTTTTGGTAACGCTGAAGCGACTTACTTAATGGCTAAGCAAATGATTGAAGCAGGTGCTTGTGCCCTTCAAATCGAAAACCAAGTTGCTGATGAAAAGCAATGTGGTCACCAAGATGGTAAAGTAACTGTTCCTCATGCTGATTTCCATTCTAAGATTCGTGCATTGCGTCATGCTTTCCTAGAGCTAGGTATCGACAATGGTTTAATCGTTGCACGTACTGACTCTGAAGGTGCTGGTCTTACTAAGGAAATCGCTGTAGTTAAAGAGCCTGGCGATTCTGGCGATATCTATAACTCTTACTTAGATGTTGAAGAAATCAGCGTAGCTGACATGAAAGAAGGCGATGTATGCTTTAACCGTGACGGTAAATTAGTTCGTCCTAAGCGTTTACCTTCTGGTTTATACCAATTCCGTCAAGGTACTGGTCATGAGCGTTGTGTATTTGACTGTATCGGTGCTCTTAATGCAGGTGCAGATCTACTTTGGATTGAAACTGCAGTTCCTACTGTACACGAAATTGCTGGCATGATGGATGACGTTCGTAAAGTTCACCCAGATGCAAAACTTGTTTATAACAACTCTCCATCTTTCAACTGGACTATAAACTTCCGTCAGCAAACATATGACGCAATGGTTGAAGCGGGTGATGATGTTTCTGCTTATGTTCGTGCTGATTTAATGAATGTTGAATATGACGAAACTGAACTATCTGCTGTAGCTGACGAACGTATTCGTACTTTCCAAGCTGATACTGCACGTGAAGCGAACGTATTCCATCACTTGATCACTCTACCTACATACCACACTACTGCGTTGTCTGTAGACAACCTAGCTAAAGAGTACTTTGGTGACGCGGCTATGCTTGGTTACGTTAAAAAAGTTCAACGTGAAGAAATTCGTCAAGGTATTGCCTGTGTTAAACATCAAAACATGTCAGGTTCTGACATGGGTGATGATCACAAAGAATACTTTGCTGGTGAGAATGCTCTTAAAGCTGGTGGCGCGAAAAACACTTCTAACCAATTCGGTTAATCACTAATTTCTTAACGTGATTCCTTACCGTGTTAAGTATCAACATGCTAAGTATGAAAGAGTAAGTGTCACTTAGAGTTTGAAAAAACTCGTGACCAATAAAAAAGGCTAGAACTGTTAACAGTTCTAGCCTTTTTGTTTTCAAAATTTGACCTGAAAAAAGGCATGATTAGCATAAAACCTTAACTTAAATTCCCTTGGGGATCGTTACAATTGTTGTTATATTGTAGCTAGGTAAAAATTTTATAAGGATATTATTTTAGGGTATTACTTTTAGGGTACAATTTTTAGGAAAACACTTTGCAGTCGCCATCAAAAAAACAACTGTTATTACTTAATACTAATGCTGACAGGCTAAGCCAATTAGAGCAGCTGTTAGTCTCAGGAACGCAATTTACTATCCTACCTGCTTCGTCAGCTCGGGCTGCCATCGATATATTAAAAATTGAAAGTATTGATTTTGTTATCAGCAATATTAACTTAGACAACTTTGATAGTTGGCGCTTAGCCAGAATGGTACGTTCTGGCGTGTTTAAATGTGCCGCAGACACTCCTTTTATCGTGGTGGCTAACACTTGGTGTGAACACTTAGCTAGTGCAACAGCACGTGAATTTGGTATTAACCGTCTTATTGCTTTTTCTGAGCGTGAAAAACTGTTAGCGATTATTAATCAAAATCAACTAACACCGCTTGCCGAGATGGAAAAGTCCTCATTATTGGTCATTGAAGACAATACTGATACTCGACATTTAGTGAACCGAATTTTAACTAACCGTTTTACTATTGATAGTGCCGAAGATGGTGAGTCTGGTTTAGCATTATGGCGGGAAAAAGAATATTCATTGGTGTTATTAGACGTGATGTTGCCAGGGATCTCAGGTAACGAAGTGCTTGCCGCTATGATGCAAGAAAAACCTTCGCAATCTGTGGTGATCATGACCGCTAACCATACCATGGAGTTAGCTGAAGAATTAATGTTAAATGGTGCTGCAGATTTTGTTACTAAACCTTTTAGAGCAGAGCAATTACGCCGAGTATGTGAAACGGCAGCGCGGCGTGAAGACTTTATTATCAGTAATTTGCAGTTTGCTGATAAAGTTAAATCTCTCAATCAAAGTCGTGCCGAGTATAAACAGATTTTAGCGCAACATCAGAGTTTATTAGATCAGCTTGGCTCTATTATCATCAAGCTTGATGGCAACGGTGATATTTGCTTTTTAAACAAAGCATGGGAAAAGTTTACTGGCTATACCATTATCGAATCACAGCAACGCTCATTACTCGATTTTATCGAAAAACCTCAAGCGACAGGGCATTATATTTCCAACGAACTGCTAACTATTCTTTCAGGTAATGTGCAATCGCATAATTTTGAATTTAAGTTGAAAAATAAATTTAATGAGGAGTTATGGGTTGAGGCTCGCTTTGAAATTACCTTAGCAGAAAATCAGAAAAGCCGGTGTATTTCAGGCACTATTGATAATGTCACCTCTCGTAAAAAAGCGCAAAATGATCTTGAATACTTAGCCATGCACGATGGCTTAACGGGTTTATATAATCGTTTATATTTTGAAGCAGAATTAAAACAGTTTTCAGCAACCGCTTCGCGTGGCAATGGCCCTCATGCTTTACTTTATTTAGATCTCGATCGTTTTAAAGTTATTAATGATACACTTGGCCACCACCATGGCGACATTGTTTTACGTAATATTTCAGAGCTGATCAGCTCACGGTTAAGAGAAAGTGATTTTATCGCCCGCATTGGTGGTGACGAATTTGCGTTATTATTTCCTAATACTAACCAAGCAACGGCATTTACGTTAGCGACGAATATTTGTAAATTACTCGATGATTATCAATGCAAAATTGAAGGACAAGTATTTAAGGTTAACTGCTCTATTGGCATTGCTGAAATTGATGGTGAAGAGTTCGCGGGTGAAGAGTTTGCCGCAGAAGAGTATATGAAGCGAGCCGATATTGCCTTGTATGCCGCTAAAAAACAAGGTCGTAATTTAGCCCATGTTTATAGTCAACATGATGCCTTAAGTAAAGATTTACAAGCAAGTCTTGAATGGGCAAGAACGCTGCACCAAGCCGTAGCCGATGATAATTTAGTATTACACTTTCAGCCCATTATTAACATTATCACCAAAGAGGTTGCCTATTACGAAGCATTAGTCAGGTTAGAGTTGGATGGTAAAATAATACCGCCAGGTGAGTTTATTCCTGCCTTAGAGCGTGAAGGCGATATGAGTTTGCTCGACAGGCAAGTGATCAGTAAAGCTATTTATTATTTAGCGCAACATCCGCAGCTAAATAAAATAGCCATTAACTTATCGGCGCAAGGATTTAGTGACGAACGTTTATTACCACTGATTGAAAATAAGCTAGCCGAATATCAAGTGAATGCTAATCGTATTATTTTTGAATTAACCGAAAGTGCTAGTTTAACTAACATTACCGCAACACAAAACATGATTGAGAAACTCAGTGTATTAGGCTGCGCTTTTTCAATTGATGATTTTGGTACTGGTTTTAGTACCTTTAGTTATTTAAAACAACTGCCTGCACAATCTGTGAAAATTGATGGTTCATTTATTGTTGATTTGGCGACTAACTCTGTTGATTTAGCCTTGGTTAAAGCGATTTATGAAGTGGCGACCGCTTTAGGTAAGAAAACCGTGGCAGAATTTGTTGAAAACGAGGCAACCCTACAGATACTTGCTGATATTGGTATTACTTATGCACAGGGTTATCATTTAGGTAAGCCTAAACCTGTGGGTGAGTTATTTAAATAGGTGAGTTATTTAAATAGATGAGTTGTTTAACTAAGTAACCGCTCAGTAGAAGCTCAGTATCGTATTGATACTGAGCTTTATCGTTAAGTAACTAGGCTGCTTATTGATACTTTATAGCGTTTTGGCAAACTCTAATCCGACAGCGAAAGCCTTTTTAGCATCCATAGCGCGAGCATCTTGCGCTGCGCCCACTACATGTACTTTCACATCACTATTGGCTAATTCTTCAGCAAGCGTTGCGTGAGATTTTTGCCCAGCACAAACAATAACGGTATCAATATCGATCACCATATTTTCACCCTTATGGTTGATATCAACACGATTGGTTTCTACTTTATTAAAAGTAACACCACCCCACATTTTTACCTTGCGTTTTTGCAGTACAGTACGGTGGATCCAACCGGTGGTTTTACTCAAATCAGAGCCCACTTTCATATCACGTACTTCTAACATGTATATCTCGCGGTCAACTAAAGGTGCTGGCGTAGGTGCGGTGATGCCAGCGCGCGTTGCAAAGTTACTATCAATACCCCATTCAGCCATAAAGTCTTCTTTGCTTTGTTGGGTATGCCCTTCAGGCTCAGTTAAGAACTCGGCGACATCAAAGCTAATAGGCCCAGCACCAATAATAGCAACACGTTTACCTACTGGTTTACCTTCAACTAAAACATCGAGGTAATTAAGGTATTCAGCCGTATCCGTGCCCGGAATAGGTGGTGTCCAAGGGCGTACGCCTGTAGCAACCACAACGTCATCATAACCTTCAGCTAATAATTGCTCTTTAGTGGCTGATTGCCCTAGGCGTACATCAACACCAGCAAGTTCAAACCGACGAGTATAGTAGCGTAAGGTTTCGAAGAATTCTTCTTTACCTGGAATACGCGCGGCAATTTCAAACTCACCACCTAATATTGTACGTGATTCAAATAAGGTAACTTTATGACCACGCTCAGCTGCGACTGCGGCAATGATCATACCGGCAGGGCCAGCGCCAACTACGGCGATATTACGTGGCGCATCGGTTGGTTGAACTTCAGGTTCGTATTCTTTACAAGCATCAGGGTTAACTAAACACGTAGTTAGATCACCTTCAAATACTTGATCAAGGCAGCCTTGATTACAACCAATACAGGTATTGATTTCATCCGCTCTACCTTCAGCAGATTTTATAACAAAGTCAGGGTCGGCTAAGAAAGGACGAGCCATAGACACCATGTCAGCTTGTTCAGAAGCAATAATTTCTTCTGCGACATCAGGCGTATTGATACGGTTACAGGTGATCACCGGTACATTAACTTCTTTACGTAGCTTGGCCGTAACACCACTAAAAGCAGCACGAGGAACGCCAGAAGCAATAGTGGGTACTCGGGCTTCATGCCAACCAATACCTGTGTTGATAATATTTACACCGAGTTCTTCAACTATTTTTGCTAGTTTAACAACTTCTTCCCAGCTGCTGCCTCCCTCAACTAAATCAAGCATGGAGAGACGGTAGATCAAAATAAACTCTTTACCAACACTGGCACGTACACGGCGAATGATTTCAAGGGGAAAACGAATACGGTTTTCAAAGCTACCACCCCAGCGATCAGTACGTTGGTTAGTACGTTGTGCGATAAACTGGTTGATTAAATAACCTTCTGAGCCCATTAGTTCAACGCCGTCATAACCCGCTCGCTTGGCTAGTTCTGCCGCATGAACATAATCGTCGACATGCTGATCTACTTCTTTATCGGTGAGTTCTCTAGGAGGAAAAGGGTTAATAGGCGCTTGAATTGGAGAAGGAGCAACTAAAGACTTAGTATAAGCATAACGACCCGCATGCAAGAGTTGCATACAGATTTTGCTACCCGCATTATGCACCGCATCAGTGACTATCTTGTGATTAGGCAGCTCAGCCTCATCATTCATACAAGCGCCACCATGTGCAACAACACCGTCAATGTTAGGGGAAATACCACCGGTGACAATTAATGCAACGCCGCCACGAGCACGTGCTGCGTAAAAGTCAGCCAGCTTTTCAAAGCCACCAGAAATCTCTTCTAAGTTAGTGTGCATAGACCCCATTAATATACGGTTTTTTAGGGTAGTAAACCCTAGGTCTAATGGTTTTAAAATATTGGGGTATTGTTTATTGGCATGTTGTGTAGTCGTCATTTTTCGCTCTCATGAAAAGTATGTTTAGTCCCTATAATACTCTGATCGGAACATCGGTTAATGATAAGTTATCAGCCAATATTGACGCTGTCAAGTTTACTATTGTAATTAAAGACAATAAAGAAAGTCGTGTGTTTAGATTAATTGTAGATGATCAGTGGTTTTTATCACTGAACTAGGAGGCATATAAAGGGCTCTTTGAGGGGGATTATTCTAGGTGTATATTATATATCCAGTTGCGAACAATTCTTGAGCTTGCTTCCATTGATAGTTGTTTTTTTAATGGCCGCGGTCAATTAATTTTGGCTACAGGTTTGTACCCAAAAGCAAATATTAGAAATCCCATCCCATACGAAGGTAATAATGACCGCCGTTGAAACCATTTGGGGAATTTAAAGGATATATAGCACCTAAAAACCCCGCAGAACGGCCTGCACTGTATTCCTCTGGATATATATCAAAAATATTTTTAGCCCCTAAAGCGATAACTAAACTATCCGTAAAATCATAGGAAACTTCCATGTCAGTAATAATGACAGGGTCAACTTTTTCAATGAGAGATACATCATTAAATTGTGCGTTATAAAAACTGCCATAATAATTAATGCGAACCATTGCATTTAACCCTTCCTGAGAGTGAGAGTATGTTAATATTCCTCGCGTTTTTGGAACTCCTTCTTCACGCTCTTTACGTACATTAATATTTGAGATTGGACTTTTAGGATTGGTAACTTCTAAATCTGTGTCAGTATAATTAAATGCTAATGATAACAGATCATTTCCACCCACAAATTCAAATGGTAAACTTGCCACCAAATCAATACCTTGGGTCTTTGAATTGAAATCGTTAGCATAATACTGAATATTTGTTACGTTTGAACTAATATCAGAAGCGGTTAATAACGGAGCATCACTTGCTGTTATTTCACTCGAGAATAATGATAACCGATCATCTACGGCAATATAAAAATAATCCAAGGTAACATTAACGCGGCCTATCTCAGATAGCCCTCCACCAGAGCGTGCCGTTGCAATAGGGCTCAAAGCACTTACCAATTGCGATCTTTGCTGTACGACAAGATCATTTACGATAGAATTTGAGGTGGATATACGTTGAAGAGTTGACTGTCCTACAGTGGGGGCACGAAACCCAGTACTTAGTGTTGAACGTAAGGCAATATCATCGGTTACTTGCAAACGTGCTGAAAGCTTACCATCAAAGCTATTACCTATTTTACCTATTTCTTCATATCTGATCGCAAGTGATACGGAAAGATCCTCAGTAAAATCGCCTTCAATATCTAAATATACGGCATTAGAGGTACGATCGTTTATATTCGCAGTATCGGGAGAGAAGCCAGGAAAACCATTTGAGCCTATGGCTTCACCATTGTTCGAAAAAGAACCTGCTTCATACGATGCTTTATCTCCAGCGACAACTTCAAATTGTTCAAAATGATTTTGATAGCCAAAGGCTACATTTAACTCCGACTCAAAACCAACGTCCAGAAGATAAGTGAAATCAGCATTGAATACACGCTCTGTTTGAATTTGAGAGCCCAATTCAAAGTCTGTCGGTGAGTTTTCACCTAATGATGCATTGACACTATTACGTAATTCATAATCAATATGGTTCCTACCGACAACCATACTAATATCATAAGTAAATTCAGCTTCATTATTATCTAACGAACCTCGCACACCAGCGACTGTGCTAAAATCGGTTATTCTACCGCCAAATCTTGGGGTAAAACCACCAGGAAATCGTTCATTAAAAGAAAAACAATCAGCGTTGGCTGAAACTGCTGCCAAGGCCTCAGCATCATCAGTGCTTCCTGGAATGGTAGGCGTTGGACAATTCCCGGTATTATTATTGGTCATATCAAAGAATAGACGAGTACCATTATTTGGATTGGTAAATATACCTGCTCGTGTATTAGGGTTTCGATAAAAAAAACTGCCCTCAACATCACGCTGAGCCCAGTTACCAAATAGATAAAGTTGTTTATAATGGTTGCTATCCCCAATATCAATTTCCATATTGCCAAAAATTTTAATATTGTTGGTTATTTCAGGAGCCCCCCAAATTACAACCGGATCTTGTATATCATTTTTGCTAATGCCACTATTAATTAAACTCTGCACCGCAGGATCTTGAATACCTCTAGATGTTGCATCACTTTCTGATAGTTCAAATGATAAATTGGCCGCACCACTGTCACCAATATTGGCTCCCAAAATACCCGATAGCTCAAACCTAGTACCATCTCCTTCATAGTATTGACCTGTGCGTATTTCAATACGGTTGACTTCTGCACTGTTTTCTAATCGAAAATTAATCACCCCCGCTATAGCATCAGAACCATATTGCGCAGCAGCTCCATCGCGTAAAACTTCTACACTTTTAAGCGCAATACTAGGGATAGGTTCTAGATCTACCCCGTGGGCACCTACATTTAATCCTGATATGTACTCATAAATAACACCACTACGATGACGCCGTTTACCATTAACTAATATTAATAAACTATCAGTGGGTAACCCTCTAAGATTGGCTGGTCTTACCATAGTGCCAGCGTCGCTAATCGCTTCCTGACTTACGTTATATGAGGGAATAACATGCGATAGAGTAGATATAATATCGTTATTACCTCGTGCTTTTAAATCTTGCTTATTAATAATGTCTAATGGTGCCAAGGCATCACTAGGCGATCGGTTTAGGCGACGTGAACCTATAATTAGAATGTGTTCTTTCTCAAGCTCATGATTAGAGTTTTTTGATCTGTTTTCAGCCGAAGAAGAAAGATTATCGGCAGATAAAGTGGCGGCTGCAACTTCATTTAATATATTGGTATCAACGTGCTTGGAGTTATTATTGGCATTGTTCAATATGGAAGAAACCGCAATCACACGCTTTTTGGTTGCAATAGCACTTAAAGGGGTATTAAGAAGAAGTTTAGCTAAGGCATCTGAAAGTGAATAAGTACCAAAAAGCGGATTGGTCATGACGACAATAGAATCATCAAATGGATATATAAGTGAGTATCCTGTTATATCTGCTAATTTTTCTAAAGCCGCGTCGGCATTCGTTGCCGGTAACTGAAATAGGTAACGCTCAGCAGCTTGACAGACCAAAGTATTGCCTAATAAGAAAAACACGATATAAAACTGAATGTATTTCCTCTTTTTTTGTTTTAATAGGCGACTAAACACTTAATGCATATCTCGATTTTTGTTAATTTACCCCAAAAAATAAACTCACTATTTATATTGACAATGTGAGCCACTCTCGCGGTTATATTATTACCTTTTTTGGGGGTGAATTTATAGTTATTTCATCGCGCTTGCAGAATAAGTAAAACAGTACTCTACTTGCTAAATATAAAAAACCCCAGCAAATGCTGAGGTTTTTATATTAACAAACTTCTGCTAATTTATACGTTATTAAAAATTATAAGTTGCTTTTACGTAGTAAAAACCACCATTGAAGCCAAATGGAGATGTTTCATAATATTTACCACCCCATTGATTGTTCACACAACCACCACAATCAGCAGCGCCTTGTTCAGTAAAATTGATTCTTTCAGCTTCTTGATCCAATAGGTTTTGAGCACCGATAGAAAGCGTAATATCATCATTTACAAAGTAACTAACTTCTGCATCTACTGTAATTGCTGCACTGCCTTCATTAACCGTGGCATCATAATCTACATGAACACCTTGATATTCACCATAGTAATTAACACGCGTAAACAAACTTACTTGATCCCATGTTTGTGACAAAGTAAACGTACCACGATGATTAGGTAAATCATTTTCTAAACGTGAAACTTTAAAATCACCTGTTACTTCAGAATAATCATCAACCGTTGTTTCATTCCAGTTATAAGCTAAGCTAAGCGAAGTCTCACCGTCGAAAAGACTAGTAGAATAGTTAGCAACAAAATCAATGCCCTCTGTTGTAGTGTCAAAGTCATTAGTAAAGAAACTTACTTGCTGAATTGAATCTACATTGGGTACACCAGCCTCTTTCAATGCATTTTTGTCGTCTTCAGTTAATGTATACTTAGTTGATTGAGAAACACGGTCTGTTACTTCAATGTTATAATAATCTAAAGTAAAGAAAACCCCTGCAATTTCCCAAACCGCACCAAATGCAAAGCTATTTGACTCTTCAGGAGTTAGCTCTGTAGAGCCAAGTTGCATTGCAATAGGGTTTGTTGCTGGTAATAATGCCGAATCAACTAACTGTCCACCATCTAAAGATGTTTGTACGTTTGAATAATTAGCTTGGCCAACTGTTGGTGCACGGAAACCTGTACCAAGAGAGCCACGAACTGAGAAATCATCCGTGACGCGGTATTGTGCAGTAAGTTTATAGTTAGTGGTATCACCAAAGGTACTGTAGTCTTCATAACGAACGGCAAAGCCCATCAAAAACTGCTCTGTAAATTGTGCTTCAACATCAACATAAAAGGCATAGTTTTGACGAGAAAACTCACCTGCTGATGCAGGTTTAAAACCAGGGAAACCATTTGAACCTATACCAAAACCTTGATCTGTGTATGGGCCAGCAGTAAATGAAGCTATATCACCTGCCACAACTTCAAATGTTTCTTGGTGCCATTCATAACCACCGGCAATAATTAAAGGTGAATCGAATGCGTCAATGTCAATATCTTTCACTAAATCAACATTAAAGAATTTTTCTAATTGAATATGTTTACCCGGATTAAAATCACGAGGCGTGTCTGGGCCTAAAGAAGCATTTAACGTATCGTAGATAACATAACTTGATTCATTGCGACCAACAGAGCCGCTAATATCATAAGATAACGTGTCATCAATTTGACCACGTGTACCCACTGTTAAACTTGTATCAACAATATTGCCACCAAAGTTTGGAGTAAAACCACCGGGTAACATTTCATTGAAGGAAAAACAATTATCATTATTCGCGACATTGTTGATGTAATCGACTTGTGTTAACACATTATCACTAGTAATAGCAACAGGTTGACAAGTTCTTTCGGCACCCTCAGCCTCAGCAATATCAGCAATAAGTAATGTTTCACCACCATCATTTGAATACACACCACCACGTGTATGCGGGTTACGATAATAGAAACCACCACGTACATTACGTTCAGAAAAGTTACCAAACATATAAGCTTCGCTATCATTGCCTAAATCTAAACCCAAGTTAGCAAAAATAGTGAGGTCATCTTCAATTTCTGGAGAGCCCCAAATTTGTGCCGGGTCACCAACATCAGGAACACCAGCAGCAATAAAAGCGGCAGCATCAGGACGTTGTACACTTCTACTCGTTGCATCAGCTGTTTTATATTGAAAACTTACATTAGCAAAACCATCTTTAGTTAATGGCATACCTACATTACCCGAAAGTTCAGTTGTCGTACCATCACCTTCATAATATTCGCCATGACGTACCGTTAAAGAACCACCATCATCATCATCTTTAAGTACAAAGTTCAATACACCAGCAATAGCATCTGAACCATATTGAGCCGCTGCGCCATCGCGTAATACCTCAACTTGTTTCAACGCTGAACTTGGGATAACAGAGATGTCTGGACCTTGTGCACCATCATTAATGCCACCACCTAATAAGGCAATAACCGAGGCACGGTGACGACGCTTACCATTAACGAGTATTAGCGTACTGTCTGAAGATAGGCCACGAAGGTTAGCGGGTTTAACTAAACTGGCCGCATCTGAAATAGGATTTTCATGAACGTTAAATGACGGAACCGTTCCTTTGAGCAACTCCAACATATTAGTGTTGCCACCACGTTCTAGTTCTTCTGCACCGATTAAATCAATAGGTACTGGAGAGTCATTTACAGAACGAGGTGCACCACGAGAGCCAACAACGGCAATACGTTCAACTTCTTCTACTTGTGCATTATTTTCTGCAGCATAGCTAGATACAGTACCTAGCGCCATGCTTACGGCAATGGCTAACGTTGTAGTTTTAAATTTTATCGACATGTTATTTTCTTCCCAAGGTTTAAATAGATATTATTATTTAGACAGTTGCTATTAAATTAATTTTTTTGCAACTTACACTAAAGAGCAAGGTGGTATGTAAATCCGTAAAAAATTTGTTTATTTATTAAAATTTAATTTTTAAGTCGCTATTAAGCCTGCCAATTGATGGGCTGAATTAATTAACAGTGGCAATAAAAGCTTTGTCGATAAATCAATCAATGAGTGTGTCAAACCTATTGACCTCTTTCTTTGAGGGTTATTTTTACGATAGCTTTTACGATAGCTTTTACAATAGCTTTCGGGGTTGTTTTTACGGTAAAAACGAACAAGAATATCATCACGGTTTGCTGAGCGAAAACAGCCTGGTATTTTTCGAACTTGAGTAGAATATAGTGGGGTAGCTGCCTACATGTTGATTAATCAACATGTAGGCAGCTTTGAGAAGGTGCAATCAACTCGTTCTTCTGGGGATCCTAAAATAAATTTTATTTAGCTTGAACCGTTATATTTTCTTAGTCAGTAATATTTTATTTGAATCAAGCCGTAGAGACTTGACATTAAAAGAAAGCTCTAATGCTTCAATTAATGCTTCACTGTCTCCTAGATCAAAACGACCACTGATTCGAATACTGTGTAGTGAAGGCTCTTTTAACACAATTTGAATATCGACATAACGATTAACCTCTTCGATAACGTCAAACAATTCTTCATTCTCAAAAATTAATTTTCCATCAAGCCATGCAAGTTTACGTTTTATATTCTCTGGTTTGATGTGAGTTAATTTTGGTATTTGATTACTACCCACGATAACTTTTTCACCCTTAGTAATATAAACATCATCTTTTTGAATGGTGGTACTATTTAATTTTTTAATATCCGTTAATTTTGTATTGAGTGGCACTTTTGACATTTTAACTTTACCATCAGTAACGGTAACTTGAATATTGTCAGGTTTTAAATGAACAACAAACTTTGTTCCTATCGCTTTAACTAAACGATCACCAGCATAAACAATAAATGGCCGGTCAGGATCATGTGCAACGTCAAATAAAGCCTCACCTTTTATGAGTTTAATGATGCGTTTCTCATCAGAAAACTCAGTTTCAATACGAGTATTGGTATTTAAGTGTATGATTGAACCGTCATCAAATGTTGCATCCATCTGCTGTCCTATTAAGGTCACATAAGAATCTTTTTGCACATTATTAGGCATTGTAAACCATAGTAAAATAGCTATAAAGCTGACACTTGCCGCCAATAAAAAAGGTTTAATAACAGGTGTTAATATTGGCCATAAGGATAAATTTTTTGTCGAATTATCATCAATATTAAGGAGTACTTCATCCATACCATCCCAGATATCGGCCATCGCTTTTAATGCTACCTGATGTCTTTTATCGGCAGACAACCAGGCCTTTAATTCTTTTCTAGATTGATCTGATAAATTACCATTGTCTAGCCTTACTAACCAAATAGACGCTTCGTCATCAATCGTATTTGCCGTATGCAGTGGAATTACTTTATTACTTGTATTCATTTTGTACGCTCTTTACTTGATTGATCCCGGTGTATTGGAAGTTCGTGTCCATTAACTTCATATCCTTGAGCACAAAGTGACTGCTTGCATTGCTTCAAGCCTGTAGCAATATATTTTTCAACGGAACTTACTGATACATCCATTTTATTTGCTATTTCTTTATGACTTAAACAATAGAGTTTCCTTAAGAGTATCGCGCGACGATTTTTTTCAGGCAATGAAGTTAATACTTTACTAAAACGCTCAAATTTAAGTTTTTGGTAGAGTTCTTGTTCAACCGTATTATCAACATCATCTTCTATTAAAGCATCATCTAATTCAGTATGTATTTCCTTTGATTGTTGCATTAATTTCTTAAGAACCAAGTTTCTTGAAACAACAAATAAGTAACCTTTAGGTGAGCTAATTGGTTGCTTAGCATCAGAGTTTAAAACTCTAATAAATGCCTCTTGTAAAATATCATCAACATCTTGCTGTTCTACACTCATCTTCATAATAGAACGCACTAAACCATCTCTGCATGATTGAAAAGCGGTTAAAACTCTATTATGCGACTGCTTGTTTGTGGGCATTTATGTTTCCAATGATACACGGTTCTACTAAAGAGTTAGTTTATGGCTTAATCCGTAACTCTTTTTAGAAAAAACATACGATAACAATCTTTTTATTACATATCGTACAAATTACAGTCTTACTTTTGCTTTCTTTAATATTATTAACCACTTCAATTGAAGGCCGATAAGTCATTTATTTTTAAGTGAGATCAAGTCCATAAACGATTATAGCTTACATTTATGTTACTTGAAAAAGTGCTATTGATTAATTTTTTCATAAATATTTATGGATTATCCAAAAGTCATGCTCTTTAGTTTTATCGATGAATAAATTTACTCTCATGATTAAAAAATAAAATATAACGGTGGAAATTATTTTGGAATTTGAAACACTTTTTTCTTTAGGTCTTTATTTCTGTGCAATGCTGGGGATCGGTCTGTACGCATATCGTAAATCAACGAGTGATGTTTCAGGTTATATGCTTGGTGGTAGAAGCTTAAGCCCAAGTGTAGCAGCTCTTTCTGCGGGCGCATCTGACATGAGTGGTTGGATGTTAATGGGCCTACCAGGCGCTATGTATATTTCAGGTGTCAGTAGTTTATGGATTGCGATTGGCCTCGTTGCTGGTGCATTTTTAAATTACCTTATCGTTGCTCCTCGTCTTAGAACTTATACCGAAGTCGCCAATGACTCTATAACCTTACCTGATTTTTTTGAAAATCGTTTTAATGATAATTCTCGCCTGTTAAGAGTGGTTTCTTCCGTGGTTATTGTCGTGTTTTTCACGCTTTATACCTCAAGCGGTATTGTTGCTGGTGGCAAACTATTTGAAAGCTCTTTTGGTTTAAATTATGAAGTCGGCTTATATGTTACTGCAGGTGTGGTTGTCGCCTACACACTATTCGGCGGTTTTTTAGCGGTGAGCTTAACTGACTTTGTGCAAGGCTGTATTATGTTTATCGCTTTGGTATTAGTGCCCGTAGTCGCTATTAGTGAAGTGGGTGGTTTGTCAGAAATGCACTCAAGCATTAATACCATAAACCCTGCCTTGCTTGATATCTTTAGTGGCGTGAGTTTAATTGGTATTTTTTCAGCGATGGCATGGGGATTAGGCTACTTTGGTCAACCCCATATAATCGTTCGCTTTATGGCTATACGTAGTGTTAAAGATATGCCTACCGCGCGTCGTATTGGGATGAGTTGGATGATCGTTGCTATTATTGGCGCGATGACAACGGGCCTTGCGGGTATTGCCTATGTTGCGAAAACAGGTCTCAAGCTTGATGATGCTGAAACCATATTTATTCTATTGTCTCAAATCTTATTCAGCCCATTAATTGCTGGCTTTTTATTAGCAGCAATTTTAGCGGCCATCATGAGTACTATTTCTTCTCAGCTTTTGGTGACATCAAGTTCTTTGACTGAAGACTTTTACAAAACATTTTTGCATCGCGATGCTAGCGAAAAGCAACAAGTATTGGTTGGACGAATATCAGTATTTTTAGTGGCGTTGGTTGCAATCGCTTTAGCCTACGATCGAAACGCATCTATTTTATCATTAGTCAGTAATGCTTGGGCAGGTTTTGGTGCCGCTTTTGGCCCGGTTGTTATCGGTAGTTTGTACTGGAAAGAAATGACTAGAAATGGCGCGCTAGCAGGTATGGTAACGGGAGCGGTAACGGTATTGTTATGGATTTATGCACCTTTCACGATTAATGGTCAATCATTAAGTTCAGTGATGTATGAAATTGTACCAGGTTTTATTTTATGTTCTTTAGTTATCTATGTGGTGAGTAAAATGGCGCCACAAGATGATACAGAGGTTTTAGCCAAGCATGATGAAATGTTAACGCATCATTCTTAGCGGTTAATATACCCGCTCCACTTGAAGATGCATGATTCAGCTGGAATTAGAAACGCCTTTAGGCAAGGCATTGATTGAAGAGAATAGTTATTCTATTGTCGAAATCAATAACGTAGCATAAAGCGTTTCTAAACCAGCCCCTTGGGGAAGGCTGAGCAAATCATACTCTGCGTTACATTTCTTTTTAAGGGAGTAACCCTTAATAAAAAATGTGCCTTGATTATGAATCGCTCCGACTTCCTGAAACGAGCACTTTCAAGTGGAACGGGTATAAGTAGTAGTTGAATTTCTAAGTGCATTCTAAAATATTTATGAGCTCCTGAAGGTTAACACCTAGCTAAGTTTGAAATATTTAGATAACAGTAGAATAAATACAATTGTAATTAACTCTAAATAGTTGCCAAGCACTATTTAATAATTTTTGAGATCAAGCACATGCTTTTTAATGATTCATTTATCACTGACTGTCCAATTCGTCAGAACATTCGCAAATTTTATCGTATTGATGAAAATACTGCGGTAGATCATATTCTTCCTTTAGCTGAAGTTAATGTCAGTGCCAGAAGTAGAGCCTGGGAAAGAGCACGCAAAATGGTGCTGAATATTCGTAAAGAACAAGCGGGTAATGGTGCAATAGATTCATTATTGAAAGAATATTCACTTTCAAGTGAGGAAGGTGTGGTATTGATGTGTTTGGCTGAAGCATTATTACGTGTGCCAGATAAACATACTCAAGATGCATTAATTCGTGACAAGATTTCTCAAGGTCAGTGGAGTAACCACCTAGGCAGCAGTGACTCTCTTTTTGTTAATGCTTCTTCGTGGGGGTTATTGATCACAGGCTCTATGGTGGATTATGCCGATAAACGCAAAGAAAATAGATTTGGTTTATTGAAAAAAACGATTGGTCGTTTAGGCGAACCTGTTATTCGTAAATCAATGAACTATGCCATGAAAATTATGGGCAAGCAGTTTGTTATGGGCGAAACCATCACTGCGGCAACTGAACGTGCTGCTACTAAAGAGCAACAAGGTTATGTGTATTCCTACGATATGCTTGGTGAAGGTGCGCGCACCATGGATGATGCTGAGCGTTATTTAAAATCTTATCAAGAAGCGATAAACGTTATTGGTTTTGCAGCTCTTGCTTCGGGTAAAAATAATCCTCGTAAAGTTCCGGGTATTTCGGTGAAGCTTTCTGCTATCCACCCACGTTACGAATTTACACACAAAGCGCGAGTAATGGCTGAAATTGTGCCAAAACTTAAAGCACTTTGTTTGATATTTCTCTAGATGTGATTGAAGCGGTATTTAGTGATAATGACTTAGCGGGCTGGGATGGATTTGGTATGGCATTACAAGCTTACCAACAACGCGCTATTTTTGTTGTCGATTGGTTACGTGAATTAACCCTACGTGTTGACCGAAAAATGATGGTGCGTTTAGTAAAAGGCGCTTACTGGGACACAGAAATTAAAAATACACAAAAAGATGGCCATGCGCATTTTCCTGTATTTACACGCAAGTCTTCTACTGATGTTTCTTACCATGCCTGCGCAAATAATACGCATAATGCCTATACAGCGGCAACTATTGTTGAACTTGCTGGTGATGATAAACACGGCTTTGAGTTTCAATGTTTACACGGTATGGGTGATTCTTTGTATGATCAGATTGTTACCAATGAAAAAATTCAATGTCGCATCTACGCACCTGTGGGTCACCATGAAGATCTGCTTGCCTATCTAGTGCGCCGTTTATTAGAAAATGGGGCTAACTCTTCTTTTGTTAATGCCATTGTTGACGAGACAAAGCCAGTTGAATCATTACTTGAAGACCCTGTTGAAAAAACGCTACGCTTAAAAGACAAATACAATAATCAAATCATTAAACCTATTGCTTTGTATTATAACGAAAAAGGAAAAAACCGTGATAATTCTAAAGGTTTAGATTTAACTGATATTAATGTGATCACGCCATTAAAAGCGTCACTAGATAACTGGTTGGTAAGCAACTTACTGAATAAAAATGATGTGCCCGAAGGTTCGAATGCTGTTAAAAACCCGGCAAATCATAATGAAATTATTGGTTTTCACAGCCATCACAACAAAGATGAAATGTTGGCGATGATAGATACGGCGCAAACAGCCTTTACTTCATGGTCACAAACACCGGTAACCGATCGCGCGGCCTTGTTATATCGTGTAGCAGACATCCTAGAAAGTCATAGCGAAGAACTTATTGCCTTATGTATCAAAGAGGCAGGCAAAGTGGCTCAAGACGGTATTGATGAAGTACGAGAAGCAGTTGATTTTTGTCGTTACTACGCTAACAGAGCAACTGAGTTAGCAAATGATGAACGATTAGAAGCACGTGGTGTTGTGCTTTGTATAAGTCCTTGGAACTTCCCCTTAGCTATTTTTTTAGGGCAAGTAGCAGCGGCAATTGCAACCGGCAATACGGTTGTAGCAAAACCTGCGGAGCAAACCGGTTTAATTGCGCTACGTACAATAGAGTTGATGAAAACTGTTGGTTTACCTGACGGCGTTGTACAAGCCGTCATTGCGCGTGGTAGCCAAGTGGGTAGTATTATTATTCCTGATGATCGTATTCAAACCGTTATGTTTACCGGCTCTACTGAAACTGGTACCAGAATTTCACAAACCTTGGCTGAACGTGGTGGCGATCAAGTGCCATTTATTGCTGAAACAGGCGGTCAAAACTGTATGGTTGTTGATTCTACTGCTTTGCCTGAGCAAGTCGTTGATGACGTTATTTCTTCAGGTTTTCAATCTGCAGGTCAGCGTTGCTCGGCACTTAGGGTATTATTTTTGCAAGAAGACATCGCTGATAATGTCATTACTATGCTCAAAGGCGCCTTAGCAGAATTACATGTAGGTAACCCGGCTAAATTAAGCACGGATGTAGGTCCGGTCATTGATCAAAAAGCGCTTGATGCTCTTAATGCCCACAGTGAGTACATGAAAACAAATGGTAAATTACTTTACCAATGTGCTATTTCTCATGAGATAACAGCAGAAGCAGGTAATGAACATTTTTTCTTTGCGCCACGACTTTATGAAATTAGTGATATTAACGTATTAAAGCAGGAAGTTTTTGGCCCTTGTGTTCATATCGTTCGCTTTAAAGGCAATGAAATA
>MAAC01011348.1_pt1 | contig 19503 bp, 19 predicted proteins | sample 1115981 | NCBI WGS metagenome assembly MAAC01 (sample SAMN04961126, study PRJNA320927) | seawater metagenome | isolation source: sample BD02T64 sea water enriched with oil for 64 days | place: USA:Gulf of Mexico | collected 2013-07-27
ACGGAGCTTCTAACGGTCACAATTTGACTTATCATTTAGATTTCACTGGAAACTTTGAAGATCTTAACTTAGATGATGCGAATATGACAATTGAAATGACATATACTATTACTGACTAATTTTAGTTATATTGCCTTTGTTATTGTTTGTGGGAACTTAAGTTCCATATCACAATTTTTACTAGGACAAGATCACACAAGCCAAACTATTCCCATTACCTTTAATGTGGAGTAGTTTGGTATTTTATTTTATAACCTATATCAAATTAAAAAAATGAAGCTGTTTTCAACCCTATTTTTGATTCTTAGCTTACTATTCAGCATAGAAACACATGCTACAGTTGTCGTTTCAAACGGTTTGACTCATATCCATGAAGGATCACAAGGACAAACTATTAGAGGGACTATAGAAGTCAAAAACATTGGAGAGATTCCAGAAAAGATAATTGTTTCAAAACAAGACCTCTTAAAATTTTGCAACCCTGATTCTCCAGACAACCCCATTACTCTAAATCATGATCGCTCATTAAATAATTGGATTGATTTAAGTGTTTTAGAAAAAGAATTATCACCAGGAGAAGAATTTAACATCATTTATGATATAGCAATTCCAGAAGATGGATCTTTAATCGGATCCTACTGGACAATGGTTATTGTTGAAATAGCACGCCCCATCAAAAGAAATGCGATGGATCATGGCTTTATGATAGATTCTAAAATAAGGTATGGAATTCAAGTCATCACAAATATTGGAACTGGATCCAGTATTTATTCAACAGAGACTAAATTGATGGAATCAGATAGTACCTTATCTACAGATTCTCTTTCAATAAATTCTGACAGCACTTTAGTTCTGTCTATGGACTCTTTAAAAACTTCTCAATTAAAAATGGAGGACAGCCTATCTACAGAGATCGACTCATTAAATTCTGTAGACTCCTTGAACAATGAGATTGCAATAGAGGACAGTCTATTGACAGAGATCGACTCATTAAATTCTGTAGACTCCCTGAACAATGAGATTGCAATACATGATTCTATAGCACTAACTGATACACTTAATCTAGAAGTCGAAAATATAGATAGCCTTACCCTTTCTGATTCTGATTCCCTAACTGACGAATACAACTCAGAAATTGGTGACGACGAAGGATATTATGAAGAAGAAATAATAGAAGAAGAGGAATCTCTATTAGAATTTATAGAGCTAAAAAAGGACATAAGAGAAGGCGTTCAGTTCATATATACGAAATTAGAAAATTATGATATTTTCTTAATGAATATTGCAATCATCATTGATCTTTATGATGAAAACGGAGAGCATATAAAAAAAATTGAAACTCCTCTAAAAAAGTTATACCCTAATAGCTGTGCTATTTTTGAAATCCCATTAGAAGAAATCCCTGCAGGTCAATATGACGCAATTATAGTAGCGGATTACGGTAAAGACCTTTACGGGATAAATGTGTCACTGACCATTGATGAAAAATAAACTAATATTCTTTTTATTTTTTATCTTTTGCTGTTCTTTCGCAACTGATATTGAACTTAAAGTTCTTAAATTTCCAGAAAATATAAAACCTGGAAATCAATACACGCTGTTTTTTAAGTTGTTAAATAACGGCACAAAACCAGCCATATTTTATTCTCATCTAGAACTTCCAGAAAACTGGTCTATAATTACAAGAAAAAAAATTAGTAGCATCAAACCTGGAAGCTATTGTAACTTTTTCTATACCATTAGCGTTCCGAAAAACACACTTGCGGGCACTGAAAAAATCAAACTTAGGTTAAGAGATTCTCATAAAAAGAAGATCATTCAACGAGAATTTGATGTTAATATCATTGAAATACATGATATTGAAATAAGCACGATATCACAACCCACCTATGCAATTGGTGAAAATGAATTCACTTGTGAGTATCTTATTACTAATCTTGGAAATGGACCTGAAAAACTAGTTCCGTCCTCCAAAACCGGACAGATTCCTGAGACATCAATTTCACTAGCTCCTCAGGCAAGTACCAAGATTAAAGTTATCCACAAGGCTCTACCCAGGGATACTCACACACCCTACGATTTTTTCCCGGAGTTAAGCTTGTATATGGTTTCGAAAGATAGCTTACTAAAGGAATTTACAAACCTAAAGATTTACCCAAAAACAGGGAAAAGTGATCCTTATTTTCGGTACCCAGTTGAATTAGGGATTTTCTATAATACCATTTTAGGAGGTAGTAATAAAAACACTATTCAATATAAATTTCATGGTGATGGATATTTAGACAAACTAAACAAACACCATTTGGAAATTATAGCTGATAGTGAAACAGGTGAAGAATTTTCAAGAGTAGGAAATTTCAGAAGGTCATCCATTAAATATGAAAACTCATTTTTAAATGTACAACTACTTGATTTTTATGTAGACCCTTCCACTTTGATGGAAAAATCAAGATGGGGATTCGGAGCCAAAGTTGAGATAAGGGACAAAAGCATAAGATCTGAAGTATTTTATATTAATCCTCGGTTTTTTCCAGATATAAAAAAGGAATATGGAACCACTACCACATACAACATTAATGATTTCTGGAAAATAAAAGGTGGGTGGGTTTCAAAAACTCCTTCTGTAGACTCAATTGGCATAAGTAATCTTTTTAGTCTAACAGCTGAATATTCAAATGTTGGACTTCAATCTAATCTAGAAATTTCTGAAAGCTTCAATAAAAATGGAAATGGATTTGCCTACTATAACCGATTGACTTTTAAAAATGAAAAAATACGCTATCAGCATGAATTGATCCATGCTGATAAAAACTATAGAGGTTATTATCAAAATTCCAAATTTGTAAACAGCACATTAATCCTTTCTTTAAGTCCAAAATTTGGACTCAACATTGGTAGTAATTACAATTCCTTAAATGAAAGCATGGACACTATCACCTCCTTTACTGCACCTTTATATAAATCTATTGCTACAGGGTTAAGGTATCGTTTTGCTAACAATCAATCTATTCAGTTAAATTATACATTTAATCAAAAGAAGGACAGAAGCTTATTAAAGAGATTTTATTTTAGGGAGCATGCTATTAGAGCTACCTATTACTATAGACTAAGGAAATTTAATGCTCAGATACAAACTAGTTTAGGAAAAAATGAAAATCTTCGTTTCCCTGAGCTAGAAGATCAACTTTCATTTGAGTCTGATGGAGCCTTTAAATATAACCTTCATAAAAGGATATCAGTCTCTACAAATATTAAATACATCAAAAACAATAAATTCTCTCAGAACAACGAAGTAGAATCAGACCTATTTTTTGGCTGCAACCTCTATTACAGAGCTAGAAAATCTCTTGGAATTGCAATTCAATACAGAAATGAATACGTAGCAGATGAAGCATACCAGCTAAAAAGTTTTTTTGGAGGTTCTGTAAATTATAAGATAAATGATTTCCATCGTCTTTCATTTGATGCAAACTATGTGGGACTAAAAGATAGCGATGAGAAGGAAGTTTATCTGTCGGCCCAATATCTAGTTCAAATAAACACTCCTCTTTACAAATCCTTTAGTGCTGGTCATCTAGAAGGTAAAGTAATAAGTAAAGGCGCCGAAAAAATTAATGGAATAATAATAGGGTTAAATGAACGAATTGCTATTTCAGATAAAAATGGTTACTTTCAATTCAATAATTTAAAACCTGGTAAGTACTTTTTAACACCTCATAGTTCTAGTTTTGGAAAGAATGACATTACAGAAAAAGTAGCTCCATTTGAGATTGATATTTTCCCAAAATCTACTGCGACTTTAGACGTTAAATTAATTAAATCAGGTAGTATTGATGGATTTGTTAAATTTGACAGAGGTAAACAATTTGGTTTAGAATCCAATGCTACCGACAAAACCAAGGTTGTAATAGAATTAAAAAATGACCAAACGAGTTTTTATACTATTACAGATCAAAAAGGAAAATTCTACTTCGGTGATTTACGTCCGGGGAAATGGACTATTGGTATTGTAGATGATAAGTTAAAAAAGAAATACACTATACCAAACAACCCGAAAAAAATCAATATTGTAAGTGGTAGAGGGAATAAAATTAATTTCACGATGAAACCAAAAAAGAGAAATATTCGGCTAGGTAAAAAGAAATTTAAACTTTGATATAGAATGATGAAAATTCTACCATATATTTTGTTCGTTTTAGCCTCTCCTTTGCTTGGTCAATCTATGGATTACTGGGATGTGAATTTCACTTTACCTCAAATCGCCTTACTGGATATTGAGCCAAACAATTCAACCATAACTTTGGTGGCCGGTACACCAATTAACCCTGGAGAGGAGCTAAACACAGGAGAAGGTGTCGACAACTCCAAATGGATCAATTACACCTCCACCTCATCTTTATCCAATCCTACAAAAAATGTAATTATTGAAATTATTCAAGGACAAGTCCCGTCTGGAATGGAAGTTAGGGTAACTGCCTCTGAATATAGTGGAAATAGTGGAGATGGTAATTTTGGCATATCGGCTGGTACTGTTTCCCTTGGAGTTACACCAAAAATCATTATTTCTAATATTGGAGGAGCATTTACAGGAGATAAAAAAAACAATGGTCATCAACTTATATTTTCTCTTCACATTATTAATTATGAAGAGATGAATGAAATGAATAATAATGACATGATTTTGGTGTCATATACCTTAATGGACAATTAATATGAACAGGCTTTATATCCCCTTTCTATTCTTACTTTTCCTACTTCCTTCCATTGGAAGGGCTCAATATATTTCTATTTGGCCTACTGGAAATTCAAATCATAATCTTACCAATATCAAGGAAGCTGGAAATGGCTACCCAAATAATTACAAGTCAAATTCCCTAAAAGCAAACATGTCAATTAGCTTCAATAATGCCTCAAAGAATCAAAATCAAAAATGGCAGATTTTAATTTCAAAAAATGATTCTTTTTGGGATGATGATCTAGAGATCTGGATTAAGGGGAAAAAGAAAAAGGGAGTAGATTCTGGGTTCAACCAATTTAAGAAAATAAAAAATTATGACATTGACTTTATTGGAGGAAAAGGCAAAGTAAACGATGTACAAATTGAATATCAAATAAGAAATATTACAGTAACCACCCCTGCAGAATCGTACACAACAGAATTGGTCTTTACGGTTATTGAAGAATAAAAAAAGGGAGATAAAAATTACCCCCCTTTTTTAACCTTAAACTAAACTTTATTAAGCCATTTTTTCGTAGCTCTTATTGATGAAGTTTGTCAACTCCTCCCCTTTCAATAAGTTCTGTGACAACCTTGCCAAATCGTAAGCATCACTTATCAATGAACCTCTTTGGTTATCATCTACTTCATTTAATATTTTCTGAACTAGACTATGATTGCTATTTACTACTAGATTGTATGAATCCGGCAATTCACCGAACATCATAGCTCCACCACCACCTGTAGCACTCATCTCCTTCATTCTTCTCATGAATTCAGTTTGTGTAATCAAGAATGGAATAGCATCAGAATCTCTTGCCTCAAATTGTACTGTGAAAGTTTCTTTATTCACCTTTGACTCAATAAATTCTTTCACCTTTGATTCTTCATCTTCAGAAAGCATAGAAGTCAATTCTCCTTCTTTCTTGATCAAATTATCAATAGTGTCTGCATCAACTCTTACAAAACTCACATTTTGGTTTTCAGACTCTATTTTTTGCAACAAATGTCCAACAATTGGGCTATCCAATAAAAGCACATCATATCCTTTGGCTTTAGCCTCTGAAATATAAGTGTACTGTGTATCTTTATTACTAGCGTAAAGAACAACTAGCTTCCCATCTTTATCTGTCTGAAGTGCACTAATCTTTTCTTTATACTCATTCAAAGTTGCACAATCTCCATCTACATTTTGGAATAAGGCAAACTTATCAGAGCGCTTGTAGAATTTTTCATCTGTAATCATACCGTATTCGATGATCACTTTGATATCCTCCCATTTTGCCTCATAAGAAGCTCTATCCTTTTTGAATAATTCCTCCAGCTTATCAGCTACCTTTTTACCAATATGAGAAGATATTTTCTTCACATTATGATCAGACTGTAAATAAGATCTAGATACATTCAATGGAATATCTGGTGAATCAATTACACCATGTAATAATGTTAGGAAATCAGGTACTATTCCTTCTACACTATCTGTTACAAATACCTGGTTGCAGTATAATTGGATTTTATTCTTTTGGATTTCCATATTCCTCTTCAGCTTCGGGAAATAAAGAATACCGGTAAGATTAAAAGGATAATCAACATTTAAATGAATATGAAACAATGGATCCTCAAAATTCATTGGATACAATTCTCTATAGAATTCTTTATAATCCTTATCCTCCAACAACGTTGGACCTTTTGTCCAAGCGGGATTTGTGTTATTGATAATGTTATCTGAAACTATATCAACTGACTCCTCTCCTTCTTTAGCTTCCGACTTTTCAGTTTTTGTACCGAATTTAATAGCTACAGGTAAGAATTTACAGTACTTGTTCAAAAGCTCTGAAACCTTCCCTTCTTCTAAGAAATCTAACGAATCTTCTGCTATATGAAGTACGATGTCAGTTCCTCTTGTTTCTTTGGTTGTTTCTTCCAACTCAAATTCAGGTGAACCTTCACATACCCAATGAGCAGCATTTGAATCGTTGAATGATTTAGAAAATATTTCTACCTTATCTGAAACCATAAAAGAAGAATAGAAACCTAAACCAAAGTGACCGATAATACCTGCCCCTTCTTTATCGTCATATTTCTTCACAAACTCTTCTGCTCCAGAAAAAGCAACTTGATTAATATACTTCTCAATCTCCTCAGCACTCATCCCCAATCCATTGTCACGGATGGTCAGTGTTTTAGCCTCTTTGTCAGCAATAACTTCTACCATTAAGTCTTCCAACTCACCTTTAGCTTCTCCAATAGAAGATAGGTGTTGTAATTTTGTACAAGCATCCACTGCATTAGAAACCAATTCTCTTAAAAAGATTTCGTGATCCGAATAAAGGAACTTCTTAATTATAGGAAACAGATTCTCTGTAGTAACGTTAATTTTTCCAGTTGACATAAAGTATGTATTTTTTTAATCAACCTGTCAATATAAATGCCAATCCCGTTTTCAGGACAATTTGACACATTTACTAGGCAATTTATTCCTAACACTGTAATTTTGTCCTAAAATCAACCGCAAATGACTTCAACTGTAGAATACAAAGGAGAATTAAGAACAGAAGCTGTACATCTAAAATCAAGCAATTCACAATTTTCAGATGCTCCTACTGATAATCAAGGAAAAGGTGAAAATTTCTCTCCTACAGACTTAATAGCAACAGCACTTGCTCAGTGTGCTTTAACAATAATGGGAATCAAAGCTAGAGACCTAAACATTGACATCTTAGGATCGAAGGCAGAAGTGATTAAAGAAATGGGATCCAATCCTAGAAAAATTGATGCTATAAAAATTAAACTGATGATGTCATATAGTCCAAGTGAAAAGGAAAGAATCATTCTGGAAAGATCTGCCCTAACTTGTCCAGTTGCCTTAAGCTTACATAACTCCATTCAACAAGAATTGTCATTCACTTGGAAATAATTATCATAAAAAAAGCAGCCCAATTGTTATGGGCTGCTTTTAATGTGTGAATGAAAGATTACCTTCTTCCAGTCTTATATTTAGCCTTGGAAAGATTGACTTTTTGTTTCCTACGCTTTTTCCTTGCTTTTCTGTCCGCTTTCTTTTTTTCTTTTTTCCTGGCCTTACGCGTCTTCTTATCCACGTGAATTTCATCAATCTCATCAATAACAGGCCTTTGAAACTCCCTTCCTTTTAAAGCTTTATCCTTCGACTTGAACCATGGATTTTTCCATGGTCTTATATGTACATTTTCAAACCGATAATCTACTCCCAAAGTAATTGAAGGACCATAAAATGACAATCCCGAGGATTGAATTTGGAAGTTCAGGCCAGGCCTTAAAAACCAAGTAATAAACGATTCCCTAATCATTTTAAAATCCTGACCAACACCAACAGTAATGTCCCATAAATGAGCCTTGGAATTTCCTGGGATATTAGTGTTACTCTCCGGTTGTAAATATTGGTATCCTGTAAAACCTTCTACTTTCCAAGTATTATCAAAACACATACGGTATCCTGCTTGAACAGAAGTGCCTAATAAATATTCATTAGGCTTCTCAGATTCTGAATCCAATCTTAAAACAGAGATTCCAAAAATACCAACAACTTGCCAAAGAGACTTCTTTGACTGAATACCTTCTACCCATTCTTTTTGATGATCATAGAAAGAATTTTCAATTCCTAATCGAATTCCACCATTCCCATCTAGAGAGTAGTAGGAACCACTAATTGGTAAAATTTTAAAGGCGTATTGACCATATTTAGTATTACGTTGTGCAAATCCAAAACTAAGCCCAAAAAGAAGGCAAATAACAAAGTACTTATTTCTCATTATTATGAAACCAAAAGTTCAAAAATCAAAGATATGATTTGTACAGCATCTAGATTAGAAAAGAATTAACCAATTTTCATCGAAATCTGTTGAACAACCTTATATCGTCACAAGAATATAATGTATTTTTGTAGCTATGGATCAAATGGAAAACGTCGAAAAAAAAGGGGCAAAAGCAACTAAAAGTACAGCCATATCATTGGAAAGAGGAAAGATTCCTCCACAAGCAACTGATATGGAAGAGGCTGTACTTGGAGCTTTGATGATTGACAAAAATGCATTGAATGAAGTCTTGGATATTCTTTCTTCCGAGTCTTTTTACCATCAAAAGCATAAGGATATTTTTGAGGCAATCGTTGATCTATTCGCTAATTCAGAGCCAATAGATATGCTTACTGTTAGTAATGGATTAAAGAAAAAAGGAAGCCTTACTAAGGTTGGTGGTGACAATTACCTTATCCATTTAACACAAAAAGTTACCTCTTCAGCTCACATAGAATTCCATGCTAGAATTATTGTTCAGAAACACATTCAACGACAATTGATTCATGTTTCTAGTGAAATAATCTCAGATGCATTTGATGAAAAAACAGATGTTCTTGAATTATTAGACAAATCTGAATCCAAACTATACGAGATAGCTAATGGTAACATTAAAAAAAGTTTTGAAACCTCTCAAACTTTAGTTCAACAAGCTATTCGCCAAATAGAAGATATATCAAAGAAAGAAGGTTTGAGTGGGATCGCAACGGGATTCACTAAACTTGATAAAATTACTTCCGGGTGGCAACCTTCCGATTTAATTATCTTGGCTGCAAGACCTGGTATGGGAAAAACCGCCTTTGTACTATCTATGGCAAGAAATATAGCTGTGCAGTACAATGCTCCTGCAGCGGTATTTTCTTTGGAGATGTCCTCTGTCCAGCTTATAACAAGACTTATCTCTTCTGAGACTGGTTTAAATTCAGAAAAACTAAGAAAAGGTAAATTAGAAGAATACGAATGGCAACAATTATTGACTAAGGTAAAGAACTTAGAAAAAGCGCCATTATTTATTGACGACACCCCTGCTCTTTCTGTTTTTGATCTTCGTGCAAAATGTAGAAGGTTGGTATCCCAACATGGAGTAAGAATCATCATTATTGACTACTTGCAATTGATGACTGCAGGAGGGAATTCCAAAGGAGGAGGAAACCGTGAACAAGAAATTTCTACCATCTCCAGGTCTTTAAAAAGTATTGCTAAGGAATTGAGTGTACCCGTTATTGCACTTTCTCAGTTAAGTCGTGCTGTTGAAACACGTGGAGGCAGCAAAAGACCATTACTTTCTGACCTTCGTGAATCTGGAGCCATTGAGCAGGATGCTGATATCGTTTCATTCATTTACAGACCAGAATATTATGGTTATACAGAATGGGATGATGACGAACAAAGCCCTTGTACAAACCAAGCAGAATTTATTATTGCAAAACACCGTAATGGTGGATTAGATAATATTCGATTAAAATTTATCGGACAATTTGCCAAATTTGGAAACTTGGATGAGGATGACGATTTCCCGACAGAATTCTCATCAAAAATGAATGCTGATGAAAAAGCATTTGGACAAGGCAGCAATGATTTCAACCTTCCGACAAGTACTGATGATGTCCCTTTTTAAAATCAACATATCCAAATTAATATTAACGCTTTTGGTTGCCTTTAGCTACCAATTACAAGCAGCATATATCCTTATTCCAATGGATGAAGAAGGTCAAAAAGATCACCTTAAATCCTATGGAATAACATTCTGGTTATTGGAAAATGACCTAGAAGTTGAATGGCTATTGAATTATAGAGGAGGTAGTTTTCTTTTTAAGCACATTACAGAGATTGAAAATGAATGTAAAATCCGAGGCGTGAGTTATGAAATCATATCAGATACACACGCTCAAGAAATTAAAACAACCATTGCCCACCCGGAGACCAATGCCGATATTGCAAAACTAGAAAAAGCACCCAAAATAGCTGTATATTCTCCTAAAAATAAACAACCTTGGGATGATGCTGTAACTTTGGCTCTCACCTATGCCGAGATTCCCTATGATATAATTTATGATGATGAAATTTTGACAGATCTACTGCCAATGTATGATTGGCTACACCTGCATCATGAAGATTTCACAGGACAATACGGTAAATTTTATGCTGCCTACAAAAATGCACCTTGGTACAAGGATCAAAAAAAATCCTTTGAAGCAACGGCCCACAAACATGGGTTTGAAAAAGTTTCAAAAGAGAAGTTAGCTGTGGCTATAAAAATAAAAGAATATTTAAGTGGTGGTGGATTCCTCTTTGCCATGTGTTCTGCAACAGATAGCTTTGACATCGCCTTAGCTGCTCAAAAAACTGACATCTGCGGGCCTATGTTTGACGGTGACCCTTCCAATCCAAGCGCACAAAGTGAGTTGAATTTTGAACATGGATTAGCTTTTGAAAACTATCAATTGCTGATGAATCCTAATATGTACGAATTTTCTACTATAGACGCTACCAGAGGTAGGAAAGTACCAGCTACTCATGATTTCTTCTCCCTTTTTGAATTTTCTGCTAAATGGGATCCTGTTCCTACAATGTTATGTCAAAATCACACTAGGGTAGTAAAAGGCTTTATGGGACAAACAACATCTTTTATCAAATCATATCTAAAACCTGAGGTATTGGTTATGGGAGAGAATAAATCTGCAGGAGAAGCTAAGTACATCCACGGTGAGTTAGGAAAAGGAATGTGGACCTTCTATGGAGGACATGATCCTGAAGATTATCAACATAGAATCGGAGACCCGAAAACAGAATTAGAATTACATCCAAATTCTCCAGGATATAGGTTAATTTTAAATAATGTTCTTTTTCCTGCTGCGAAAAAGAAAAAAAGAAAGACCTAATGAAATCACTCTATTTAATCAGACATGCTAAATCCTCTTGGAAAGACCTTAATCTTATCGATTATGATAGGCCATTAAATGGTAGGGGTAAACATGACGCTCCCATGATGGCTGAGAAAATAGCATTGATATACCCATCTCCACAAATTATTATTTCCAGCGGAGCCAAACGCGCATCAACAACTGCCCGTTTCTTTTTAAAAGGTTGGAACTTAACAAAGATGCAACAAGATAAAAACAGAAAATTATACCTCTGTTCAACCCGAGAATTGGAAAACATTGTAAAGGATCTATTTAATGAATATGATTGTATTGCTATTGTCGCTCACAATCCTACCATTGAACACTTCCTATCAATCAATTGTGATTTCAAAAGAGATAAATTTCCTACTTGTGGTTTTGCACATGTATATTATAATAATGAAGAGTGGAGCTTGGGCTCTTTTCATTATCCCAAACAGTACTATTAATAGATATGAAGCTATTTTACACAAAAGACTTTTCTGAACAAAACCCCTACTTATCCCCAGAGGAAAGCACTCATTGTTTGAGAGTTTTACGAATTCAGGACGCTACAAAAATATATGTAACCAACGGACAAGGTGATATGTATCAAGGATTGGTTAATAAAAATGGTAAAATAGTTCAAGTAGATATTACTGAACACATTCACAACAGTAATCCACGAAAATACAAATTACATATGGCGGTTTGTCCGACCAAAAACATAGATCGCTTTGAATGGTTTCTTGAAAAGGCAACTGAGATAGGGATAGATGAGATTACACCAATTATCAGCTTTCATTCTGAGCGTAAAAAACTACGTGAAGATCGATTAGAAAAGATTTTGGTTTCGGCAATGAAACAATCACTTAAGAGTCACAAACCCGTATTAAATCCATTGTGCACTTTCGAAGAATTTCTATCAAAAAATGACCTCAAAGCCAATTCAAAATTAATTGCTCACTGTAGAGAGGACGAAACAAAAATTCATATTAAACATATTGATCAGTCTAGGCAAGATATTTTAATCCTAATTGGCCCAGAAGGTGATTTCTCAGAAAGCGAAATAGAAAGAGCCTATCATTTAGGATTTCAACCAATTGGATTAGGTAAAAGCAGATTAAGAACAGAAACTGCTGGATTAGCAGCTTGCCATGCTATAAACTTTTTATTCCATGAATAAACTAGTTAAAAAATATTCATTTTATATCCTATTTGCGATATTAGGATCATTAGTCTCTGCCTTTCAAACTATTCCAGGCTTTCAAATTGCTGTATTGAAATATGGAGGAGGCGGAGATTGGTACGCTAATCCAAGTTCATTATCCAATCTTATCAAATTTTGCAATCAAGAAATTGGAACAAATATTCACCCAGAATATGCCACTGTTGAAGTAGGAAGTAAGGAAATTTACAACTTCCCATTCATTCATATGACAGGGCATGGAAATGTTGTTTTTTCAGCAGAAGAAGCTAATAATCTTAGAAATTATTTACTAGCAGGTGGTTTTTTGCATATTGATGATAACTATGGAATGGATCCATTTATTCGTCTTGAATTAAAGAAAGTTTTTCCAGAGCATCAATTAGTTCAACTACCACCAAATCATGCTATTTTTAACCAATCCTTTAGTTTTAAAAATGGATTACCAAAAATTCATGAGCATGATAATTCGCCAGCACAAGCCTTGGCGTTGATAAATAAAGGTAGAATAATATGTCTATATACATTTGAATCAGATTTAGGAGACGGATGGGAAGACCCTTCAGTTCATAAAGATTCAAAAGAGACAAGATTAAAGGCATTAAGAATGGGTGCAAATATTCTAGAATATGTTTTTAATGGAAGGACAGAGTAATCATCAATTACAATTCACTGAGGCAGAATTAAATTTCATAGAAGAAAAAGAACATTTGCCTTTAACTGAAATAGCACTACTGAGGCCAAAATTCCCTCAACTTAGGTTCGATAAAATTCTTCAACAAATAAAAGGTAGAAATAAAGCGAATAAGAAATTACCTCTTTGGTATGCCAATAGGAAGATTATCTATCCTGCATCTATTTCTTTAGAACAATGCTCCTCTATAGAAACAGCCAATTTTAAGTCCAACCTGCTATCGGGAGATACTATTGTTGACATAACTGGTGGAATGGGAATAGACATCTACCATTGCTCTACTAATTTCAAGCATGCCGTATACTGTGAAATTCAAGAAGAACTAGCTAGAATTACTGAATACAATTTCAAACAGTTAGATTCAGATATACAAGTTTACCAAGGAAGTGGAATAGATTTCTTAAAGGAAAACACTAAACCTTTGGATTGCATTTATCTTGACCCAGCCAGAAGAGATAATGAAAATAAAAGGGTTTTCTTGCTTGAAGATTGCACACCAAATATTATTGAAATAGAAGATTTTCTTTTAGAAAAGGCGGATTTAGTAATGGTTAAATGTGCACCAATGTTAGATATACATTTAGCCCTACAGCAGCTGAGTCATGTTCAAAAGTTATATATAGTATCCCTAAATAATGAATGCAAAGAATTGTTATTCATTCTGGGTAAAGAAGGTATAAAAGACATCCCAATACATTGTATAAATCTAACAAAACAAGGCAAAGAAGAATTCCAATTCAATTACAAAGATGAAATAGAATCCCAAAGTAATATTGGAGATATAGGACAGTATATTTATTTACCAAATAGTTCTATACTTAAAGCTGGAGCCTTTAAATTATTAACCAAAAGATTCAATATCAATAAAATTGCGATCAATAGCCATCTCTACAGTTCTGATTTACTCATTAAGGATTTCCCTGGAAGAACTTTTAAGATTGAAAGAAAAGTGGAGCCAAATCTTAAAAAATTAAAGAAATACCTTAAAGGGTTAAAAAGGGAATTGATCGTTAGAAATTACCCACTAAAGACCAACCAATTACAACAAAATTTGAATATACAGACTGGATCAGATAGCCATTATCTGATTTTTACTCAAAATGAAAATTCAGAAAAACTCATATACGACTGTATTAAAGTAAATTAAGGTGCACTTTAGTCATTATCTATAAACAATGTCAACCATTATTTAGATCAATTCAGACAATTTCAATTTTCCAAAAACTAACTTCAACTGATTTAAAAAAAATAGTATATTAGCCAAGATATAGATTAAGCCTTATTACAGTATGATGCGCAAGTGTATAATTTCATTATTGTTTAGCACATTTTTCCTATCCTTTAGCTCTCAGAATCACTTGAAGGCACAGGTATATAATCAAAATATGGATCAACGTTTTGACACCAATTTCAAAACGGAGAAATCGTATTATAGATTCATTCACAAAATCAGTAATAAGGTATATTCCGACTACAACTATTTATTGGGGGAAATGATCACGAGTAAAGTTCCAAAACAAATGGAATTATTGCGAAAAGATCAGTTGAACAATCTGGAAAATCTCAGACTAGAACTAAGCTACAGAAATGATTTTGATTCCGAATTCCCTTTAAAAAGATCCTTAAATATCTTAATAGATAAATATGAGGATTTATACCAGTCTGAACTCTCAAGAATCCTTACAATTTACAAGAACAAGGAAAACGAAGAGAGTAAGAAGTTACAAGAACAAAAATACCAAAAACAAATTTTTGGAGTATTCACCTACCTATTTAAGGTCGTTCCTCCAGTTCTTGATGCAACTGAATCTATCACTAGCACAAATAATGAGTCTCAGCCAAAAGAAAGAAAAGAAAAATCAAGTGACCAGCTAACGGATTATAGCAACATCTATAAAACGGACCTTAAGAACTTAGCCAATGCTTATGATTTGAAAATAGATACCTTAACGCTTGCTAAAGATTATTTTAAGGAATACTCTAGATTACAAGTAAAGGCATCAGAAGCAAGAAATTCATTTGAAGAAGATCTGAATTTATTTGAGGCCTCATATCACCTTGAGCCAGAAACAGAAGATGATTTCAGCACTTATTCAGGGAAACAAAAAAAACACTATTCTTTACTTAAAAAACTAAAATTCATTGAATATGTGAATTTATATATTCTTGATATTTTCGTAAGTGTTCATAAACTTGAATCAATAGATAAAGATTTCAGGTTAGCCATAGAGAACTTTGACATTGACCAAGCTATTTTGATTCGTAAGTATATGAATCATCATACTGAAAATGAATATCAAAAATTAAAAAATACATCGAAATTCAATAATAAGGAAGGTAATTTCCGTAGTGCAGCTACTAGATTGATAAAATATTATCAAAGCTCAGGAAAAAACACCTATCCAAAGATTATGGATTTCATAGTAAAGAATAAATCTTCTTTACAAAAAGAAAAGGCCAACCAAGAGGAATTTGATCACATGTCTGAGGATGTAAACTTACATGAATCGAAACAAGCCTATAAGGAGTATTTAAATTTTCCTCCTCCTCAAAAGAATACAACAAAATTAGAATTATTGATCGAGAAATATAGAGAAAGACTTCAGGATTCCACTGAGGACTTCACACTATCTCTAGAGGAATTAAGAACTAAATTCACTCTGGATTTTGATCCTTTCGACAACTAAAACCAAATTGGAACATGAAAAAAAGATTTTTTCTATTACTAGCTGGAATTACAGTAGTTTGTGCAGCACAAGCACAAACTGATTTTGGAATTTACATTGGGAAAAATACCGCAACATTCAAAAATGTGAATGAAGATAACCCTATGTATTTAGATTATCCAGAATTAATTTCGGATATGGGATATCAATTTGGTGTAAACTATACAATAGACCTTAAGCATCACTTGAATCTAGAGCTTGAAGCCGGATTACAATATGTGGAAGCAGATAATAAAGGTATTATTCATTTACAAGACTTAGACAATCCCTCTACGATCTACCAAATAGGGACTGATGATGATCCTACATTAACCTCTTTAAAATATACAAGTATTACAATTAGTCCATTATTCCAATATTGGTTTAATGATCACTTCAGTGCATTAGCTGGACCTAAAGTTGAGACTTATGTATCTGGAGAGACTTCAATCTTTCAATTCTACCATAAGATTAAACCATTCAAACAATTTAATGTATCTCTAACTCTTGGAGTAGCAGCTGAATTGAACAACCGATTAAGCTTTCACATTAGAAACAATATTGGAACGTGGGAAATTGCGGGGAAACAAAAAGATTCATTCTACGAATTAAGACACTTAACAGAATTTGGTTTAGCATATAAATTAAATTTGAAATAATAAAAACCACCTTCGGGTGGTTTTTTTTTGGCTTAATAATTCATTAACTAATTGTTGATATTACATTAACTCTCATTTATCAAGGCTTAGTTAATTTTAAAATAAAAATGATACTACAAAAAGACGTAATGATTGCCCTAAAGAATGGACAAACTAAATATGGATTATTATTAAACAGAGAAATACACCAAGAAAATGAATCATGGAATTTTATTGATTATTCGAACATAAAATCCTATTCTAAAACTAAAAACAAACTACTAATTGAAGTATTCGAAAAATCTGAAATCAAATTTATAGACCTTTCTATGAAGTAACCTATACTATTCGGCTGGTAGAACAACCACACCATAGACCTCTGGAAAATGTCCCAAATAATTCCCAGCCATTACCACATCTCCCCATACTTCTTCTTTTACCAAAGCATTATGAATAAAAGTTCTTAAACGTCTATCGCTAGCGAAAAAGGAATTTATAAACTCATTTGATCTTTCGGTAGACACCGTTGTCTCAGCAACTATATAGATAATCCTATTAGATAATTTAACAGGAGTAAAACTAATATCCAATGAGAAATCAGAGGAAAAAATAGATTTTAAAATACAATTATTCATCATTCCCAATGCATTTTCTTGATGCTTAATAGGGAAATGAATTGGAGTAATTTGCTCTTGAAAACTTAACATACTTACGGTCTTTTGGTTATATATCAAATGTAAAAATCATGAAGGACAATTAGTGTCACAACCTATTCAGTATATTTTCTTACATTTGGTTGATTCTTACAAAGGCCCATCATACATGAAATTAATTGAAGTAATTAATCCAAAAACAGAAAAGAAATTTCTATCCGCTCCTCGTTTTATTTATAAGGATGATAAAAATTGGATATCTCACTTGGACAAGGATATTAAGAAAGTTTTTAGCAATGAAAACAAAGCATACAGAGCCGAAAACTGCATCAGATTCATATTGGTCAAAGAAGAGCAAGTAATTGGTAGAATTGCCGCTTTTATAAATCCTACGACCCATAATAGTGAGGTATTCAAAACTGGTGGTATTGGATTTTTTGAATGTATAAATGATCAATTAGCAGCCAATAAACTTTTTGATGTATCTATGGACTGGTTAAAAACCCATGGAATCCAAGTAGTAGATGGACCTATTAATTTGGGTGAAAGAGATCAATATTGGGGATGTTTAGTGGATAATTTTGAAAGTATGAGCAGCTATGGGATTGCTTATAATCCTCCTTATTACCGAGACCTAATAGAAACTTATGGTTTTCGTAACTATTTTGAACAATATTGCTTCAGAAGAGATATGAAACTAAAGCCAAACCCATTATTCCAAAGGGCCTATGATAAGGTTCTAGCAGACCCAGATTATACTGTATCAGACGTAACAGGAAAAACAATAGAGGAAATCTCAAAGGATTTTGTAACAGTTTACAATGGAGCATGGAAAGGATCCTATAGAGATTTCAAAGAAATGGAATATGACACCGCATTGAAATTGGTAAGCTCTATGAAGGGGGTTATGGATAAAAAAATAATATACTTCTCTTATTATAAAGGAGACCCAATTGCATTTGCAGTTAGTTTACCAGAATTAAACGAGCTTTTCCAGTACGTCAATGGGAAACTAAATCTTTGGGGTAAAATTAAATTTCTATTTCATAAGACATTTAATCCACCAAAAACAATGGTAGGTATAGTGTTTGGAGTTGTTAAAGAATTCCAGAAAAAAGGAATTGAGGGAGTTATGTTCGCTTGGGGACATCATAAGATAATACCTCAAGGTCAATATGATTCTTTTATTCAAAATTGGATTGGAGACTTTAATCCAAAAATGCTCAAAATAACAGAAAAACTAGGAAGTCAACGATATCGAACATTGATTACATATAGATATATGTTAGACGAAAATATTCCATTTGAAAGACATCCAGAAGTAAATGTTAACTAAAAAATTAAAAAGCCATACTGAGCAATCAGCATGGCTTTTTTTAATTAATCAATTAAACTGATTTTATTTCTACTGAGAATTACATCTCCCTTTTTTTCTAACTGTTTCAGTAATCTAGAAACTACTTCACGAGAAGTATTTAAGTCGACAGCAATCTCCTGATGTGTAATACTAATAACTTTATTAGACTGTTTATCTGACTTATTAATTAGGTATTTCTTCAACCTTTCATCCATCTTGAGAAATGCTATACTATCAATTGTAGTCAACAATTCTGCAAACCTTTTACTATATGTTTGCATTATAAAACTCTTCCAGGACCGAAATTTGAACATCCATTCATCCACCTTTTCAACAGGAATCATAAAGAGTTCAACATCTGATTCAGCAATTGCTCTAATCTCACTTTTATTATGACTCATGCAACAAGTCAATGACATTGCGCATGTATCACCTTCTCCAAGGTAATACATTAGTAATTCATTACCACTTTCATTTTCTCGAACTATTTTTATACTCCCTTTAACTACTAAGGGTATTGTACGAATATAATTTCCTAAATCCATTAAAATAGTGCCTTCCTTAATGGATTTAAAGGAAGCATGTTTATATAATTCCTCAATCAAATTGGACTCATTTAATAGAGGGAAGTATTTTTTAACGTAGGTAGAAAACTCGGCTCTATCCATAAATTAGAATCTTTATTTAACAATAAAATTGACTCATATAAAATTACAAAAATATGGGCATAAAAAAAGGTCCTGATTCGTTAGAATCAGGACCTTTAGTAAGAATGGCGGCGACATACTCTCCCACATAAATGCAGTACCATCTGCGC
>MAAC01017582.1_pt1 | contig 19500 bp, 17 predicted proteins | sample 1115981 | NCBI WGS metagenome assembly MAAC01 (sample SAMN04961126, study PRJNA320927) | seawater metagenome | isolation source: sample BD02T64 sea water enriched with oil for 64 days | place: USA:Gulf of Mexico | collected 2013-07-27
TAGGGAATTGTTCTTGAAAATCAAATAATGATAGGCTTTTGAATCTTTGCTCCATAATAATGCTAACTATAACCCCTAATTTACTACTATTAGAAGTAATTAAAAAAAACCTAAGTCAAAGAATTTAAAACAAAAAGAAAATCAAATATTAAGTATGTGGCTACTACCGAAGATGATTTAAGAAACCATTATGCCAAATTTCCTTTTGGAGTGATGGATTCATACCAAGTACTTCTATTTATGTCAGCACATACTGAAAGACATATCTATCAAATTGAAGAAGTAAAGGCAGATCCTAACCTTCCGAAAAAATAATTAGGATAAATAAAGAATTACTAAAAATTAAAACCTCGCTATAGGCGGGGTTTTTAGATTTCTAGGCTCCCTTTTCCTTCTCTTACCAAAATAGGTTCATCACCAGTAAGGTCAATAACGGTTGAAGGAATATTGTCACCATAACCACCGTCTATTATTATATCCACAAGTTTATTCCATTTCTCATAAATCAACTCAGGATCTGTAGTATACTCAATTACCTCATCTTCATCGTGAATAGAGGTTGAAATGACGGGATTTCCCAACTCATGAACAATCGCCTGCACAATTGAGTTATCGGGAATTCGAATTCCTACCTCCTTTTTCTTTTTAAATACCGTTGGGAGATTGTTATTCCCTGGAAGAATAAAAGTGTATGGACCAGGAAGTGCGCGTTTTAAGAGTTTAAAAGTAGAAGTATCTATTTGCTTTACATAATCTGACAGGTTGCTTAAATCTTTACAAACAAAAGAGAAATTAGCTTTTTCCAATTTAATACCTTTTAGTTGTGCTACACGTTCTAACGCTCTGGTATTCTTAATATCACAACCCAAAGCATAGACCGTATCACTAGGATAGATAACTAATCCCCCTTTTCGTATTACATCGACCACCGTCTTTATATCTTTCGGGTTTGGGTTTTCGGGGTAAATCTTGATAAACTCTGCCATTCCAATTTCTTTGCTCTTTAAAATTAACCGATTTTTTCTGAAAAGAGATGATCTTTCCAATTACTTAACATAAATCTTACAATTTTACGTTAGATATAAAAGCGCTCACCTCTATGAAAAAATTTCTTATTCTTTTTATAATATCTATTGGTTTGGGTATATCGATGATTTCGTGTGACTCAGATAATGATGGTATTTCAGAGATTGATACCACGTTACCCCTCCAAGCCGAGACTTACCTTGAGGTGTCCTAAGGAGCTCATTCACAACAGGTATACGATCTTTACCTTCCAGCAAATCGTTCTAACACCAAAACAAAAGGTTATTATCCTAGTACACGGTGGAGGATGGAGCGGAGGTGACAAAGAGGATATGAATGGCTATATTTCCCTTGTACAGGACAACCACCCAAATCACGCAGTGGTAAATATTAACTATGTTTTGGCAACTACAACATTGAAGGCATTTCCGAACCAATTTTTGGATTTGGAACGAATTATTACGAAACTTACTTCTGAAAAGAACTCTTTACAAATCTTACCAGAATTTGGGTTCGTTGGCGTAAGTGCTGGAACTCATATTTCCTTAATGTATGATTCTCAATATGACAGCGAAAATAAAGTAAAATTTGTATGTGATATCGTGGGACCAAGTAATTTCACTGACCCTTTTTACGCTAACAACCCAGCGTGGTCAATATTATTGGCTTCATTAATAGACGAAACTGCATATCCAAATGGCACAAACTTAGCCGAAGCAACAAGCCCTGCTTTTCAAGTCTCGGGCAATACAAGTCCGTCGATTTTATTTTACGGCGATGAAGATCCTCTTGTTCCAATAGCTAACGGCGAGGTGTTGGAATCTAACTTGAGTAATGCGGGTGTCACCAATAGCCTTACAGTCTATTCTGGCGGGTACGGAAATTGGGATGCTCCAAGCTTATTGAATCTTCAAGTGCAGTTAAGTACTTTTATTAGGTCTCATTTGGATATTGACTAGTTTCAAATTGAGTACGACAGTCACTAAGTTTTTCGCTAGTATCTCTGTCAATATAATATGTAGTGTATAAAGCTTCTCCTTTTTACAAGTAGCTATGTGACTAATACCTGTGGCTTTTTTGTGCTTTCCGTGAAAAAACTAATATCTTTAATCACAAATTAGACGCTGTGCATACCACACTAGAATATTCTATAGTCGCCATTGTTTGTCTTGTAACAACTGTTGTAATGCAGCGAATTTATAGTAAGGAAAAGCAACGTGATACTGGGAAAATGGCAATCCAAGGAATCAAGTGGTTCGGACTTGCGATTTTAGCATGGGGAATTGGAGCAATACTTAACCTAGTTTTTACCAATATCCTACAATTGGATCCAACGCACAAAGTAATTATATATACTGGCGTTTTAATCTCGCTTGCCAATTCGTTATTCATACTATTATCACTTCCTTCAATTCAACATCAAAAAGAACCTGGTATTCTTGTCCGACTTGTACAGCGTTTTAGTACTAAAGAATTTATAATCCTTTACAGTGGTGTACTTTCTATGATAGCCTTTGTTTTTATTGCGACAACATTCAATAACGAAGCAATTAGTAATAATTTTATTTGGCTAATAGACATTCCTATTTCGGTAGTTGTTGCTTTTGCCTTATTACTCGAATTGAACAAGGCTTTTTCATCACGTAAGATGAAATTTATGTATTTCCCAACGTTCGTATTGTTTTTACTTATAATCGTTGCCGTAACACATCGCATCATCCCTCAGGATAGAGTAGTTCAGTTTGTGGATCAGGAATTCTGGTCGTTCGCAGGAACGATTACTGCAATTTCTTTTAAGTTCTTATTTATCCTTTTATTTTCAATTCTATTATACAGCTGGAAATTTCTTTCAGAAAAGGAACAACAACAATCACTCTCTAATGGCCTTTCTTTAGAAAATACGAAACTAAATCAACAACTCGAAAAATTTAGCTTAGCAAATGAAAGTCACCTAGACACCATTAAAAGCCTTAAATCTGAAAATTTGAAGCTAAAAGAGTTATCCAAAATAGAACTTTCCAAACGTCAGAAGGAAGTTCTGGCGAATTTAGCCTTCTTCGGAAAAAACAAATCATACTCCGAAATTGCCATAGCGATGCACATAAGCCTCGATGGATTTCAAACACATATTCACCAAATAAAAAAACTGTTGAACATAAGTGGTGCTAGGGGAAAACAAGAACTTATTGACTTCGCCAATGAGCAAAATCTACAAGATTTTAAAACCATTGAAATAACTACAAAATTAAATGGTTAACCATTGCACCAAATAATTAAAGGTAGTGTGTAACCTTTTATGAATTATGCTTTTGAAGCAACTTGCTACAAAATCTATTCATTTATGTCGCTATTACTTCAGTCCACAACACAAGTCACCTTAGACGATCAAATTAACATACAATTTAGTAATGCCACGAGTTGGTTCACGGATGCTATATTCTATGAAATTCCAATAACTGAAACCATGGGAATTCCATGGACTTTAATCGTACTCATTATAGGTGCAAGTTATTTCACGATCTACTTCAAATTTGTAAACTTCACTGAGTTTAAACGAGCAATTAATGTGGTAAGAGGGAAATATGACGCCTTAGAATCAGAAGGAATAGTCTCTGTCTCTGAAAATACTTCAACTATGGATAGTGATCAGCCGGACACCATACGTGTAGAGGGTCAAGGTGAAGTAAGTCATTTTCAAGCCTTAACAGCAGCAATTTCAGCCACCGTTGGATTAGGCAATATTGCAGGTGTTGCTATTGCGCTTTCTATTGGAGGTCCAGGTGCGACCTTTTGGATGATACTAGTTGGACTACTTGGTATGTCTTCTAAGTTTGTTGAATGTACCTTAGGTGTTAAATATAGGGAGGTAAATGCCGAAGGAACCGTTTTTGGAGGCCCTATGTATTATTTGAGGAACGGACTTAAAGAACGTGGGTTCTCGAAATTAGGAAAAACCCTAGCTGTAATTTTTGCCCTGATGTGTGTAGGTGGTTCATTTGGTGGTGGTAATATGTTTCAAATAAACCAGGCATTCAAACTGTTTGAACATGTAACTGGTGGTGAAGAGAGTTTTATACATGGAAACGGATTGTTTTTCGGAATTATAATGGCCATTCTCGTTGGTGTTGTAATTATAGGTGGTATCAAAAAAATAGCAAACGTAACCGATAAAATTGTTCCGATAATGGTTGTTCTATATGTTCTGTCAATTCTAATAATTTTGGGTCTTAATTTTGAAGCTATTCCAAATGCTTTTAAGGAAATCTGGGATGGTGCTTTTAATCCACAAGGAGTCGTCGGTGGAGTCGTCGGTGTATTAATTCAAGGATTTAAGAGAGCCGCCTTTAGCAACGAAGCAGGAATTGGTAGTGCTTCAATAGCTCACAGTGCAGTAAAAACAAACTTTCCTGCGAGTGAAGGACTGGTGGCATTACTAGAACCATTCATTGACACCGTGGTGATTTGCACTATGACTGCTTTGGTATTAATCATCACAGGTCAAATTGAAACCGGAATGGTAATCAATGATGAGCAAGGGGTCGTACTAACGGCAAATGCATTAGCCAGTGGGGTATCTTGGTTCCCATATTTGCTATCATTTGCAGTTATTCTTTTTGCCTTTTCTTCTATGATCTCTTGGTCTTATTATGGATACCAAGCTTGGAGTTATTTATTTGGAAGAGGTAAGAAAACCGAATATACCTATAAACTTATATTTTGCGTTTTCACTGTAGTTGGAGCAGCCATTACGCTAGGGGCGGTGACCTTGTTCAGTGACGCCATGATTTTTGCGATGCTAGTTCCAAATATGATTGGTTTATTCTTATTAAGCGGAAAAGTAAAAGAAGAACTTACAATTTATAGAAAAGTACTTAAGGCGAAATAACTAAGAATTCAACACATTAAGCTTAACCAATCGAAGCAAGAGTTTTTTAAACCTTCAAATTCTGTTGAGTACTTTTATAAACACTCACCTAACTATAAATTAACAGTTACTTTGAGTTTTTTAGAACCGCAGCCTTTTCTGTCATATAAGAAATAGCTGCTCCAAAGGAAGATATACCTGTTATAATCAATACAACAGCAATAATTCTACCAACATTAGTCACTGGATATAAATCGCCATAGCCAACCGTAGAAATAGTAATAATACTCCACCAAAGGGCATCTTCTGCGGTTTTTATGTTACCAACTTCTTGCTCAACATATAACACTGCCGTAGTAGTAATTACCAAAATAGTAAATGCAGTAAACACTACAAAACCATAAAGAGAACTCGCCTTATTCTCTTTTATAAATTGTACTAATAATTTTATAGATTTAATAATTCTAAATACCCTGAAAATCCGAAACACGCGAATATATCGCAGCTCACTTACCACAGGAATAGAGGACAACAGGTCCAACCAACCTATGGTATAGAAGTATTTCCATCTATTCTTAGCAATGTATAGCTGTTTCACAAAATCGTACAAAAAGAACAGACACAATACAAAATCGAAAAAAGTGATGAGTCTGTCTATTTCAGAACCAAGTGGCAGAAAAAAAGATAAAGTGAGTAATGCTATACTAAATATAGACAGTAGCATTATTACAATATTAGAAACCGAAATCATAAGTATTAATTCTTAAGTACTCGCAATTTAGCAAATCGAAGTAACAGTTTTTTAAGTCCGCCGTTTTCAAAATTAATTTCAGCCTTGGTATCTGCTCCTACCCCTTCAATTTTTGTGATTCTCCCTTTTCCGAAGCGAACATGTTCTACTAAGGTTCCAACATTAAGGTTTGCTTCAGCGTGACTAAAGTTTTTGTCCGTATCACTCGATACAGGCTTTAATCGACGCAGTTTACGCAATTGATCCTGAGTTGGGCCTTTAGGAGGTGAACCAGTCGTTGGTTTTCGCATCCGAAGTTTACTTTTGTCAACCTCATCAAAAATATCTGAATCCAATAATGGTTTATAACGGTGTTCGGTTATAGGGGTAAGATATTCTAAATAAGATGCATCAATCTCTTCAATAAATCGGCTAGGTTCAGCATCTATTAATTTCCCCCAACGATAGCGAGACTGCGTATATGTAAGATAGGCTTGCTTTTCAGCCCTTGTAATTGCAACATAAAAGAGGCGACGTTCCTCTTCAAGCTCACTTCGCGTGTTCATACTCATTCCACTTGGAAACAAATCCTCTTCCATTCCAACCACGTACACATATGGAAACTCTAAGCCTTTCGCTAAATGAACGGTCATCAATGCCACTCTATCCTCATCACCTTTCTCATTGTCAAGGTCTGTTGCTAAGGCAACGTCTTCCATAAACTCGGCCAGCGTTCCTGATGCATCCGCCAATTCCTTTTGCTCCTCCACAAAATCACCCATTCCATTGAGCAACTCTTCGATATTCTCAATTCTAACTATTCCTTCAGGGGTTCCATCTTTTTTTAATTCCTGAACTAGTCCCGTTTTCTTGGTTACAAATTCTGTTATCTGAAAAGCATCTGAGCTATCATTAGTAACAGCAAAACTCTGAATCATCATTGCAAAATTCTGCAACTTCGTCTTAGTCCCGCTATTAATGTTCAAATCGATTTTATCGATATTCTGAATCACTTCAAACATCGAACGATTGTAATGATTCGCCGCCACTATAATCTTATCGATAGTCGTACTTCCAATTCCTCTTGCAGGATAATTTATAACTCGCTTTAAAGCCTCTTCATCTTTCGGGTTCAGAATTAAACGTAAATACGCGAGAACATCTTTGATCTCTTTACGCTGATAGAAACTGAGTCCTCCGTAGATTCGATAAGGTATATCCCTTTTACGTAGCGCATCCTCCATCGCTCGAGATTGTGCATTGGTTCTATATAAAATAGCAAAGTCACCATTCTTTGCCTGTTCATTCATTTTGGTTTCGAAAATAGTACTCGCCACAAAGCGTCCTTCGTCTCCATCGGTCATTGTGCGATTCACTTTAATCTTAGCACCTTCATCATTGGCTGTCCATACTACCTTATCTAAACGTGTTTTATTTTTTTCAATAATACTATTCGCTGCATTTACTATATTCTTGGTAGAACGATAGTTCTGCTCTAGTCGATAGACTTTTACATCATCATAATCCTTCTGGAAATTAAGGATATTATTGATGTTTGCTCCTCGAAAGGCATAAATACTTTGAGCATCATCTCCTACTACACATATATTCTGAAACTTGTCACTTAATGCACGTACTATCAAATACTGACTATGATTAGTATCTTGGTACTCATCCACCAAAATATATCGGAACCGATTTTGATATTTTGCCAAAACTTCAGGAAAACGAGTAAGCAATTCATTTGTTTTCAAAAGTAAATCATCAAAATCCATTGCACCTGCCTTAAAACATCGATCTACGTACGCCTTATACACTTCTCCTAAACGAGGAATTTTTGCCATTGCGTCTGCCTCCACCAATTCAGGATTATTGAAATAAGCCTTGACCGTAATCAAATTATTTTTATAGGAGGAAATTCTAGAATATACCTGTTTGTATTTATAGATATCCTTATCAAGATGCATGTCCTTGATAATAGCTCGTATTACACTTTGAGAGTCTTGAGTATCGTATATTGTAAAGTTTGATGGATAGCCTAATTTATCTGCTTCAAACCGAAGAATTTTTGCAAAAACACTATGAAAGGTTCCCATCCATAGATTCTTTGCTTCACTATTTCCAACAATTTCAGCGATACGTTTTTTCATCTCGCGAGCGGCCTTATTGGTAAAGGTCAAGGCCAAAATACTGAAGGCATCGACACCTTGAGACATTAGATAGGCAATACGAAAAGTAAGTACTCGGGTCTTTCCAGATCCCGCACCGGCAATAACAATCATGGCACCATCTTTTTGAAGGACCGGTGCACGTTGCGCATCGTTAAGCTGTTCTAAATAGTTCTGCAAACTTTGGTTTTTTTCGCAATACAAGCCGTGAAATTAAGCAAAATACAAGGAAAGGAAAGGAAGAACTTTCAGAATTTATAAACAAACAATCTCATTTTCGGTTTGGTTAAATTTGAATATCTTTAACTCAAATATGAAAGCCTTATGAAATCCAACAAATTCCTGTTTATTGCGCTTCTTTTTACCACATCTCTCTTTGCCCAAATGGACAAAGATCTTCTCCAAGATATTGAGGGCATTGAATCGGAAGTAATTGAATGGCGTCATCATTTTCATCAAAATCCAGAGCTTTCTAACCGAGAGTTTAAGACCGCTGAAAAAATTGCCAAACACTTAAAATCCTTAGGAATAGATATACGGACCGATGTTGGAAAAACTGGGGTTGTTGGGGTTCTGAAGGGAGACGGAGCTGGTCGAGTAATTGCCTTGAGAGCAGATATCGATGGCCTACCTGTTACCGAACGCAATGAGCTTTTGTATAAAAGCGAAGTGGTAACAACCTTCTTAGAGAAAGAAACAGGAGTTATGCATGCTTGTGGTCATGATACACACACGGCTATTTTAATGGGTGTTGCAGAGGTTCTTTCGAAGCATAAAAACTTGATCAATGGTACCGTGAAATTTATTTTTCAACCTGCAGAAGAGGGACCACCACCTGGAGAAGAAGGAGGCGCTAAATTAATGATAAAAGAAGGCGTTTTAACCAATCCTGATGTTGATGCAATTTTTGGGCTGCATATTAATTCTGGGACTCCAGTAGGAACCATTAAGTACAAATCCGGTGGAACCATGGCAGCTGTGGAAAGATTTGTGGTTAACGTCAAAGGAAAAGGGACACATGGTTCTGCACCTTGGACTGGAGTAGATCCTATATTAATTTCAGCAAAAATAATAGATGGTTTTCAAACGATAATCAGTAGAGAATCCAATCTCGTACAGGAACCAGCGGTAATAACCGTGGGAAAAATCACTAGTGGGGTTCGTTTCAATATTATACCAGAAACAGCAGAACTTATTGGAACCGTGAGAACCTTGGATCCTGATATGAGAACTCATATTATTCAAAGAATGACCGAAATGGCTTCAGATATTGCTAAGGCTTATAATGGAAGTGCTACAATCGATTGGCAAAATAACACCGTAGTTACTTTTAATGACCCTGACCTTACCTCACAGATGCTCCCTACGTTAGAGGCCGTTGCTGGTAAAGAAAATGTGAGTACTATGAAGGCGTCAACAGGAGGTGAGGATTTCTCATTTTTTCAAGAAAAGGTGCCAGGTTTTTATTTCTTTTTAGGGGGAATGACCCCTGGAAATACAACACCATATCCGCATCACACTCCTGATTTCAAAATAGACGATGCCGGGATGTTGTTAGGAGTGAAGACTCTTTCACAGATGTCTATAGACTATTTGAACAAAACTAAATAAAAAAAATATTGATGGATACGATTATCGAATTCGTAAGTGGTATCGCTTGGTGGGTCTGGGTCTTAATAATCCTTGGGTTTATTGCCCTGCGTGATATTTTTCAGCGCAAACATACAATTCAGCATAACTTTCCCTTGCTTGGACATCTGCGTTATCTATTTGAAAGTATAGGTCCAGAAATGCGACAATATTTTGTCGCTAATAATCGAGAAGAGCTTCCGTTCAATAGGATAGAGCGAGGGTGGGTATATGCGAGTTCAAAAAAAGAAAACAATTATGAAGGCTTTGGAACAGACAGAGATATTTACGCCCATCAACATATTTTTATTAATAACGCAATGATTCCTTATCAAGTTGGTAAAAATCATCCAAACGCAATCGATAAAACCTTTCTCCCCTGTGCCAAGGTAATGGGTGAATTCAATAAACGAAAAAGACCCTATCGTCCGGCTTCGATTATTAATGTTTCTGCGATGAGCTTTGGATCTTTATCGGCAAAGGCAGTTGAATCTTTAAACAAAGGAGTTCACATTGCGGGAGCCTATCACAATACAGGAGAAGGCGGACTTTCCCCTTATCATAGTAATGGCGGTGATGTTGTTTTTCATTTCGGAACGGGATACTTTGGTGTTCGCGGTGAAGATGGAAATTTTTCCATGGATAAAATGATAAAGCTAGTAAAAGACAATCCATTTATCAGGGCCATTGAATTGAAACTTTCTCAAGGTGCGAAGCCCGGTAAGGGCGGTGTATTACCAGGAGCTAAAATCACTTCTGAGATTGCTAAAATACGTGGCGTAGAAATTGGAAAAGATGTTTTATCACCTCCAAATCATAAAGCCTTTTCTAACATTCCGGAAATGTTACGCTTTATTGAGTCCATTGCCGAAAAAACTGGCCTTCCTGTTGGAATAAAAGCCGCAATTGGAAAGTTAGAACAATGGGAAGAACTAGCAGATTTAATGAAAGAAACGGGAAAAGGTCCAGATTTCATAACAGTTGATGGAGGTGAAGGAGGAACAGGTGCCGCTCCACCAAGCTTTGCAGATCACGTGTCCCTCCCTTGGGTGTATGGTTTCGCGGATTTATATAAATTGTTTCAGCAAAAAGGACTAAGCGAACGCATTGTATTTATTGGAAGTGGTAAGTTAGGCTTTCCAGCAAAAGCAGCTATGGCCTTTGCTATGGGGGCAGATTGTATCAACGTCGCTCGAGAAGCAATGATGAGTATTGGATGTATTCAGGCGCAGATATGTCATACAAATCGTTGTCCAAGTGGGGTTGCGACCCAAAGTAAATGGCTTCAGAATGGAATTAATATTCCGTTGAAGAGTGAGCGATTAGCCCAGTATTTTAAGACCTTCAGAAAAGAGCTTATAGAAATTACCCACGCAGCTGGGTACGAACATCCTTGTCAGTTTAAAATGACAGACATCGACGTAAACGTAGATGACCATAATCTGTCTAAAGAACTTGACAGGACCTATCTATACAATAAAACCTATGTTCCTTTTACAAATATGCAAGCTTTGAAAAATTGTGAATATTTGGGTGGTAGGAATTAAAAAGGTTTTATCGATTTAGCCTCTACTTGTTGAATAAACTTAAAAACACCTTTCTATTATTTTTGGAAATTGGTACTCTACGTCCACTTTCGAGAACCACATAACCTTCGTTTTCAAAACTTCTTACTTTTTCTATATTGATAATGTGAGATTTCCCTACTCTATTCTTATAGAATTTTTGGGATCCTCCTTCTTTGTGATCACTTTTATTAAGTTTTGAGTTTCATCCAAACAAAGGATGTTGTACTCATTTTATATTCTTTAAAAGGGGAATTTTTATGGAGAGTTGCTCTTTTGTTTAAAGCCATACTCTCTTGGGGAAGAATTCTGGAGTAAAACTAACATAGAGGAGACATGTATAAAATACTCATTTACAGAACGGTAGGATTGAATCTAGGAAATAGGGATTTCATTCCATAAACAAGGAATAACAAGAAAAAGCCCTTGTAACTCGAATTGAATTACAAGGGCTTTACCACTAATTGAGTTAAGGCACTATTTTTTAATTAATTTATACGTCTGTGTTTTCTTATCGGCATCAAATACTTTTATGAAATACACTCCATTATTTAAGTCTCCAACATATACCTGAGTTTCATTGCTTAAGTTTCCACTTGAAACAACTCTTCCTAGGGTATCTATTACCACATAAGATTCAAGAGATTTTAATGTGAAATTCACAAATTCCGTAGCTGGATTTGGGAATATTGATCCCTTTTTAAGTCCATTATCACTTACTGATAAGTATACCGAACAAGGCTCAATAATATAATTGAATCCAGTAGCCCCAATTGACGCAACGGTCATTGTTGTTGGTATTCCTGCTGAAGTAACAGGTACGAATGTTACATTCAACGGATTAGGATTGATAACAATAGGAACATTTTCACATTCGTTTCTTCTGTTTAAATCTGTTTTAAACAGTTCCATGTTTGTAAGACCTCCAACGGTTCTATATCCTACGTGATAGTAATACGCCGTTCCATCTGTATCTACTTGAGGGAAACTAATGTCTGGATAGTACATTAAAGGCAATTGTCCATTCCAAAAATTAAATTCATCTCCAACTGGTTCTACATGTGGAACCAAATATTGGTAACTCAATCCAACAGGGTTACCATTGGCCTTCTCGAACTCATATACAAATAAGCTACTATTGGCAAATTGTGAATTACTATTTACATCTACCCAATTTTCATCTCGATCATAGCCCGAAATTATTAGATTATCATTGCTAGTAAAGGATTCCATAATCTTGAAACCATATTTGTCCTGATCATTACCAGAAGCATACCAAGACTTTGCTCCGTTAATTACTCCTGTCGCATTTCCGTATACAGTAACTCCAAAATAATGTGATACTGAATAATTGTTTAGCATAAAAATTTCATCAGTTGCAACATCGTAATACGCATCCACGCTCACATCTTGAGAGTTTCCGAAGATATAGCTTCGATCCCACATCATAACTCCCATTAAATCAATTTTGTGTGCTAAAACTGCTTGTTGGACAACATTGGCATTAACACCTGTTGCACTTCCTGTAATAAAGAATCCATCAATAGTTTCTGTAATTCCGTTTGCAAAATCATAATCAAAATTGTTTATAGGGTTGTTCGCGTCAATCTCCGTAGACCACATTGGCACTAGACTAATATCTGTACGTAACACATATCCAATGTTATTGAAATTACAAGTTGTATCCACATTGTAGCAATCACTAAAGAACCCTACAACAACAAATCCAGGATCGGGTACTGAATCCCCATCGGCATCAGAATTTGTCCCAACAATCTTTAACCCTCTGGAGTTAAAGTTTGGAGAAATAATTCCGTAATGGTTAAAACCTGTAACTGCTCCAGTTGCTGAGTTTACTTGAGAAATAAACGTTTGCTTCATTGTTCCCACATCAATGGATCCAGTAAGGAAAATTTCGCCATCGAAAATAGTAATATCAAAAACACGTGCTTTATCTAACGGTGTGTTCGAATAACGTTGTACCCATACTACACTTCCATCTTCTTTTACACGATGTAAGGTAATTTCTTCATTGGTCATGGTTGTATCAAATTGATTCGCAGCAACAATAAAGTCGCCAGTACCATCATTTAATGGTTCCATGTTAAGGTCGTGATAGTTTTTGCTGCCTACTCCTAAGCTTTCTTGAAAAGGTCCTTGACCGAAGGCATTAAGTGCTACTAAAAAAACACTGATTTGAAAAAGTAATTTTGTTTTCATGATAATTAGATTTAAATGATTAATTATTGGTTTAAGGGTTTCAAGGTTCGTTGAACTTTATTTTACCCCTCTTATTACTATATCAATCCTCTTTAAAAATTGTTACCCCTCTTTAACTAAAAATTATCCCTCTTTAGGAAAACATTAGCCAATCCACTCTCTTTATTGACTAATTATTTTGGGTATATCAATTGGGAAAAACCTATTTTGCAGTTACACATACTAGCATCAATGAAAGAACGTTTATTTGATCACAGATTAAAATGTGCTAAGTTTGTTGTCCTAACTAAATTTATATGGAAGAAGTAACTCAAATCATTAATTATGTTGCCTACCTACTACCAGCCATTGTTGTTGGGCTTATAGCTTACTATTTTTTTAAAGGACATACGGCAAACGAAGAGGGACGTAGACGATACTTAATACAAAAAGAAGCTCAAAATAAGATTCTGCCAATGCGTTTGCAATCTTATGAACGTATTACATTATTCTTAGAACGGATTGACCTAAATAAAATATTAATTCGAGTTAAACCCTTCTCGGATGAAATTTCCAAGTATGAGGAACTTCTAATTAGAAATATAGAACAAGAGTTTGAGCATAACCTAACACAACAAATCTATCTATCACAAGAGTGTTGGAATCTAGTGAATGCTGCCAAGAATGCCACAATTCATATTATTCGTCAAGGAGCGATGCACGAAAAAGATGGAACTGCAGATACGATGCGAGAGTGGTTGCTTCGCAATTTTATGGAGGAAATTACACCCTCTCAAAAAGCACTAGTCTTTGTTCGGAAAGAAGTCAGTGAACTGTTCTAATCCTTGATTAATTATTCTTTTATAAATTTCAAGGTTTGAACTATAGAGTATTCATTCGAAATTATTAAAAAACACAAACCCGTAGCAAGTTGATCGTTGGATAATTCTACATGACCATCTTGTATCGATTCTTTATAGTCAGCAACTTTCTGTCCTGAAGCAGAATAAACAGAAAACGTGAATTCCTCAGAAACTTTCTGAGGGAAATTTATGTATAAATATGAATTTGTTGGATTTGGATACAAACTAATTGAATTTTTAACCCCTACATCACTTAACCCAAGAGTATCTAAAATAACTGTTTTTGTTGATGTTATATCACAAGTACTTCCAATTAAGGTAACTTCATACACCCCATCTTGGGTGTATACATGAATTGGGTTCTCATCTGTTGAAGTAGACCCATCACCAAAACCCCAAGAATAACTATCAGTAAATAGCGAAGTATTATAGAAGCTATATTCCAAATTATCTCTTGAATAAGTAAAATCCGCCACAGGATCATATTCTCCAATATACCAAGTGGATAAATTATCGAATACTACTTCTTCCACTGCATTTCGTATTATGTCAGCATCCGCAGAAGGTAGACCGGCGTCATAGGTTACCAGGTTAGGGTTCTTTCTAAAAAAAGTCGTGTAAAACGTTAATGCCCCTGCATAGCTGCCGGCTAAAGAAGGGTGGTTTTCGTCTGCATCATAAAACTCCAACTGAGGATGATTCTCCCTTAAATGCCGCCAAACTGCTCCAACTGGAGAAGTCACCGCCTGATTGTCATTTGCCATGTACAAATATCGTTGTCTTAATAAGTCATCCATACCTTCATAAGTACAAACAGGAGGCCAAACACTACAATTTGAAGCATCTCCATTTTTTCGCCCCCAAGTCATATAAAAAGCAGTTTCCGCACAAGGGTTATATTTAGAATACTATCGTTTAATTGTCTTGCATATGGATACACCAACGCTTCGACCTCGGTCTCTGTCAATGATGGTCTCTGACTTTGCTCTTGTAATACAACAAAATCCCAGTCTCCCGATTTTATCTTGATATGCGTACCAGTATTTACAGAATGTAACTCTAAGGTATATCCACCAGGTGTATGGATATCTTTAACAATAATATCCCCTGCAGATAAAGCAACATCTTCTACCAATTGTGGAAGATCATTATAATAGGTATAACTATTTCCCAAAAACAAAACTCTCTTCGCCTCTTGAGAATAACAGCAACAAGTGATAATGGAAAACAAAAGAAAGACGCATTTTTTCATAATACTAAATTTTTACGGTCGGTTAAACTCGATGTACCCAAATATGGTCTAATATTTATTATTTCTTAAAAAACTTCAACGTGTTTCCAGTATCAAATCTCAAAATATACACTCCACTATACAAATTATTGGTCCTAATCTTTTCAGAATCGGAGACAAATCCTTTACCCACTATGCTTCCTAAAACATTATAAACCTTATAGGATTCTATTTTCGTTAGTCCAGAGACTCTAATATAATCACTTGCAGGGTTTGGATATATTTCCAAATCCGAAAATAATTTATAATCGTTGACAGAAAGTGGTGTATCAAACTTAGAGATTTTATCAAAAGGGCAAAGAATCCCCCGCAGCTTGCTGTGATTGGGAGTTTCATCTAATGAACTTTCAGCTATGTACAAATGTTCATCATAAATTATTGTTGCATTAGGCTGATTAAGCCCTGCTAAAATCTCTTTTATGACAGTAGGAAAGGTATCTGTAAGGGCAACCGAAGTAACTTTATTACCTTCAAACTCAGATATATATAATCTGTCTCCATTAATATTAATTCAAATAGGACCATTTAATCCCGACACAACTTCCGTAGCCATAGGTGTGATAGCAGTAATATCGACTACGAATATGCTATTCGTGTTGAACTCTGCAATGTATAAGTCATTATCCTTAATGGCTATTCCTGCAGGACCAGCAACACCTGTGATAAAAGTGGTAAGGATTGGTGCAGGATCTGTAATATCTATCTTGGAAACTCTACTTCCCGAAAATTCTAAAATATACAGATCGTCCCCAATGAGCTGTAAATCTATTGGCCAAAATACATCTGTTACGACATCTGTAGTTTGCGCTTTAAGTTGGTTAACGTGTAAAAATAAGTTGACGATTAAAAAAAGAAGCGTGATTTTTTTCATATAGTACGTTGAGATGGTTATTAACGTATAGATAATCAAAATTATTCAATACCTATAAAGGTTTACTTGTTGGCCCAAATTCCCTAGGAATCCAAGGTTTTAATTTCGTTTAGTTCGGAGTTTTTCCGCTTAGCGTACTTAAAACCGCTTTTCCACCATTTAGACATCAATTTTTTATCGAAAATCAAAGAATTGGTTGTTAAAACCGTTGGGGTATAATAAAAATTAATAATGGCGTTATGATTTCCAGCTACAAATTTTCCAATTCGTATGTTTTGCTTTTCAACACGATCCAACATATACGCATGCATGTTGGTAAGTAAGGAAAATACATTCTTTGATGGTAAGCGGTTGTAGTAGGTAACTTCCGTTTCTAAAATTATTACATCGACCGTGGTAGCACCCCTGTTAATTGCTTCTTCAATCGGCACCATGCTTCCAAATCCACCATCGGCATATTCGCACCCCCCCTTTTTTACCAAGCTCATAAAAGGCACATAATTACACGAAATCCAAATCCAATCACAAAAATCTGTATAACTAAACTCTTTAATAGATTTATATTCTACTGCATTTAAGGACAGATTTGAAACCGTAACCACCACATCTTTTTCGCTATCCTTCAACCTGTTAAAATCGGCTTCGGAAAAGGTATTTTTAATTAGCTTTCTCAAGTTATGGCTTTCGCCAAAAGTCTTACTGCCACGCATAAAGTTTCGTAGTACACCAAAATGGTCGATCATGATTTCCTTATACCCATGCTTCCATTTTTTGATTCGAAACGGACGAATATTAAAAATGCTTTTTTGGTTTACCGAAGTATATATATCCTTGATTTTTTCTACCTGGCCCAAGGCCAAATACGGTATCAACAAACTCCCAGTAGAAGTTCCTACAAAAAGGTCATATTCGTGGTCTAGCTCTTCGATTAAAAACTGCGCCACTCCTCCTGCAAAAGCTCCCTTACTTCCTCCTCCCGAAATCACCAATGCTCTCATTCTTCCAATTTAGTTTTAATATACTGTTTCTCTTTTTCTGAAAAAGAATCCATTCCTGCTAAAATTAAGGCCTTATAATCCTGATTTTTTAGAAGCTGATCTAATAACCCTCTGGCATATTTTCTGAAACGCCACGAATGGTGCACCGCAGCATTTACAAGACTATTCAATGTAGCTACATTCCAAATTTTCAGCTCGTTCACGTATCCAAAAGCCGATTCTCGAATTTCAAAGCTATAGTCAGAAGACGTATATCGCTCCAACTCTTCCTTAAACTCATTGGTTTGCCCAGATCTATAGTCTGGATCTACTAACGCCAACACCAGCCATAACTGACGGATATTCTTATTCTGAAAACCTTCAATACCTTCCATCTTATCAAGGTATCCACCTCGCTTTTCTGGAAATTGTGTCCAAAGATTGTATAAAGCAGCTTCTTTTGTGGTATAAGAAGCATCATCTAGTAAGGATTCATAATCCTTCTTTAACTCCTTCGGAATGGTCTCTAAAGACAGTGCTATTGCCTGGCGGACATATAAATTATTACTCTTAAAAGCTTTTTTATATAAAGAGACTGTTTCAGAAAGAGGCTCACCAACCAATTGATAAATCGCCTCTTGGCCTGAATAATCATTAGGAAAACTTAGTTCAGTCTCCATCTGAATGTATTTTTCTTTTAAAGAGGTTCCGCGTAATGCAGAAACTTTAAAGTAAGAAGTAATAAAAGGGGATCGTAGTAGTGATTTATACGCTTGCTCTGCTTTAAAAGCACTTTGTACCAACCAATCTGCCTCAAATTGTTCTAAATCCTGTCCCGATGCTGCTCTCACTTCAGTTAAAAAATCATCGGTAATAACATTCTTATAACGATGTTTCTTCAAATAACTCTTAACCGCTATTTTAAATGCCTCTTCCCCTATTTGTTCCATTAATATATGCAAAGCCCAAGCTCCTTTTTCATAAAACGTAAGTGAACTCGCCTTTGGGTTTAGCAAAGATTCCCCCTTCCCATTATCACTCAACGCCTGTAGTTGTTCTGCGGATTGAAATAACTTCCAATAATAATAATCCTCTCCAAAAAGTTCCTTCTCTGCTAGCAATGCATAATATGTGGCAAAGCCTTCATGCAGCCAATGATGGGTCCCTTCAGCCTCCGTTACCAAATTACCAAACCATTGATGTGCTAATTCATGGGCATTGACGTTTACGAAATTTCGATCGTTGAACCCAATCGAATCCACAACAAATGCTTCAGAAAAAATGGTCGCAGTAGTATTTTCCATACCCGCATAGAGAAAATCACGAACTGGAACTTGCTTATAATTTTGCCAAGGATAGGAAACCTCTATTTCCGTTTCTAAAAAATCAAATATCTCTTTTGTATATCTATAGGTTGGCTCAAACTTGGTCTTATCTTTCACTTGGTAATAGAGCTCTAATGGCACTCCAGAGCTTGAAGTTAATGATTGTTTTTCAAAATCGCCAATTGCAAACGCTACAAGATAACTTGCCATTGGCTTTTTCATATCGTATTTCCAAAAGTTTTTACCATTGCTTTCTGAAATAGATTGCAATTTCCCATTAGCAATAACCATCTTTGTGGAGGGAGCAACCACCGTGAGATCGAATTCGATTTTATCATTCATATCATCAAGACTTGGAAGCCAATGCGACGTATATTTCCCTTGACCCTGAGTCCAAATTTGATCTCCAGTAAAATAAAGTGTTTGCTTGGGGGAAGCTTGATACTCAAAAAAGGTCGTGTATTCTCTTTCCTCCTCAAAACTACCTACAAGCCATATTTTATTTTTAACAGCAACGGCTTTTACACCTTCTAATGCCACCTTACTAACAGACATATTTACAGCATCCAAATAAATAGAGTCCGTTTTTTGAAGCACTTCAAAGGTATATCTAACCGTACCAATCACTTTTTTTTCTGAAGGCAAAAGTTCGACCGTGGCATTAATTTTTTTAAAATCAACAAAACGGGTCTGTTGCCCCATCCCTATCTGAGTCACAAACATTAAAACTAACCATTCTAAGACAACCAAATTCTTCATATAATTGACATCTCTGTTATAAGTTAACTTTCAAAAATGATACCTAAAAAAAGGCTATTCTTCCGAACAAAAATAGCCTTATAAAATAATTTTATTGAGTTATACACTTAGTGTCTGTTTTATATTTTTATGATAAACAGGTTTAGTGCTAACCATTCTTTGAATAGCTTTATGAAAAATACTTTGTTTAAATTGGGATCTATTTATCCTAAAACAAAATTCGTCAAAATAG
>MAAC01016963.1_pt1 | contig 19491 bp, 14 predicted proteins | sample 1115981 | NCBI WGS metagenome assembly MAAC01 (sample SAMN04961126, study PRJNA320927) | seawater metagenome | isolation source: sample BD02T64 sea water enriched with oil for 64 days | place: USA:Gulf of Mexico | collected 2013-07-27
CAGCGTACCCGCTGTAATGCTCGTACTCGTAAGGGTCGTGCAAAGACCGTGGCAGGCAAGAAGGGCGTGAAGGGATAATCGGCTGTTGGTGGCAGGTTGCCAACCAATGGTTTGAAGGTTTAAACATACACATCGCAAGGTTCCAGCCCGCAGCCAAACGCTCGGGATCATAAGTGGAGCCGATAGGAGCGAAGATCAATGGCGAAGAAGCAAAAGAAAATTCGTAAAGGTGTAGTCCGTGGTATTGCTCATATTAAAGCAACCCACAACAACACCATGATCACCGTCACTGATGTCAGCGGCGAAACCCTCGCATGGGATTCGGCAGGCACCATCGGTTTCAAGGGTGCTCGTAAATCAACTCCATTCGCCGCGACCAGAGCCGGCGAACAAGTTGGCCAGAAGGTCCGCAAGATGGGGATGAACGAGCTCGAAGTCAGAATCACTGGTGCAGGAGCTGGTCGCGAGAACGCGGTCTCAGGGCTTGCATCAACCGGGCTTCGCGTTACCGCTATCGAGGACCACACGCCGGTTCCTCACAACGGTTGCCGCCCTTGTAAGAAGCGTCGCGTCTGATTGAATATTCACACCCCAGCATGAAACCATGCAGGGGTGTTTTTCGTGATCGATGATGTGCGAAAGCCAGCATCGATCAACTAAATCAATGTGCTTCGATCGGGAAGTAAGATCATCGTCGTCAGCAGGACGATGTATCTGTGAGCCGAGCGAAGGTAGGAAAGAATCACAACGATCTTCTTACGAAGATCGCGCTGCTGAGGAGAAATATCATGCGAGTACGCTGGCGTGGTTTAGAGTTACCTTCACAGGTAATCGCAGATCCAAAGTTCACTGATGACACCTTCGGGCGGTTGTCAGTTGAACCATTCGAACGCGGCATGGGCACAACGATCGGGAACTCCCTTCGTCGTATCCTGCTTTCATCACTCGAAGGTGCATCCGTCACCGCGATCAAGATCAAAGGCGTCGAGCACGAGTTCACCTCGTTGCCGGGCGTTCTTGAAGACACGATCGATATTGTCCTCAACATCAAGAACCTGATAGTCAAGCTCGAAGGCGATGAGCCTCGCGTGATGAAGCTCGCGGCTCAAGGCCCGGGCGAAGTGACCGCCGATCTGATCGAGGCGGACACCAATGTGACGATCGTCAACAAAGACCTGGTCATCGCGACACTCACCGAAGAGATCCCATTCGAGATGGAAATCCATGTCGGCAAGGGTCGCGGCTATGTCCCTGCTTCCGAGCAGTTCGGGCGAAACGAAGATCAAGAAATCGGGATCATCCCGGTTGATGCGATCTTCTCGCCGGTCCAGCGTGTTCGCTACAATGTAGAAGACACCCGCGTGGGCATGAAGACCAACTACGACAAGCTCACCATGGAAATCTGGACCGACGGCACCGCCACCCCAGAGATGGCACTCGTCGAAGCCGCCAAGATCATGCGTAAGCACCTCAACCCATTCGTCCAATACTTCAATGTTGGCGAAGAACGGGTCTCAGAAAATGCAGCAGCCGCTGCGGGCGTAGACGAAGAACTCATCCGCAAGCTCAACATGCCAATCGAACAGCTCGACCTGTCCGTGCGTGCATCGAACTGCTTGGAATCGGCTCGCATCGACACCGTTGCACAGCTGGTCACCAAGAACGAACCAGAGCTGCTCAAGCTCCGCTCGTTCGGGCGAACCTCGTTGCGTGAAGTGAAGCGTAAGCTTCTTGATATTGATTTGGACCTGGGTGTTGAACTTCCGGAAGGATACAACGCTTCTGGTGGAATGCTCTAAGCGATATTGATCCGCATCGGATTGGTATTGATAGTTATTGAACTCTGACGCGGCGACGCGTCTTGAAAGTGAAGGAAAAGCCATGCGTCATCGTAAAGCCGGCTTTAAGTTAGGACGAACCACTGCTCACCGCGAAGCGATGCTCCGCAATATGGCTGCAAGCCTTTTCGAGCATGGTCAGATCACCACGACCATCCCCAAGGCGAAGGCTCTCCAGCCATTCGTCGAGAAGATCATCACCAAAGCCAAGCGTGGCGACATGCACGCTCGTCGACGGGTGATCTCGATGCTTGGTCGTGACCGCAACGCGTTTGCATGGTCATACATCGCCAAGAACGCTACTGAAGAGCAGCGTGAGAAGATCGAAGAGCAACGCGAGTTCGTTCAAGGGTTCTTCGATATCCCAGATATCGAAACCATCGAACGCAACCGCTACGGCGAGCTCCGCAAGGCTCCCAAGCTCGTGCGCCACATCTTCGAAAATGTCGCACCACGCTTCGAAGACCGATCAGGTGGCTACACCCGTATCGTTCGCATCGGTCGTCACCGTCTTGGTGATGCTGCCGAACTCTGCGTGATTCAGTTCGTCGGCAACGAAGAAGGCCCAGAAATCGGTGGTCACCCATCGGGTCGTCGTCGCACCGCTGACAAGCGTACCGCCTTTGCTGCAAAGCTCCGCAAGGAATCGGCACCGGCCGCAGCTCCTGCTGCTGAAGAAGCATCCAGCGACGAATAAGCTGATGATTGAATAGCAATCCAACCCCGCCTGATTATTTGGGCGGGGTTTTTTATTGAAGATGGGTACGAACACCCCACGAATCGCACGCAAGGAACTATGATCCGCCATGCTCAACGCACTCAACGAGATTGAATCGACCGGACTCGCCGCCCTTGAATCCGCTGCCACAGCGGAAGAACTCGAAGCATGGCGTGTAACCTTTGTCGGGACCAAAGGCAAGATCCGATCCGTCATGCCGATGATGAAGGATGTCGCCAAAGAAGACAAAGGCATCGTCGGCAAACGGCTCAACGAGGTCAAGAACGCACTCGAATCCGGGCTCAAAGCCAAACAAGCAACGCTGGGATCAGGGAGTTCAGCAAGCAGCACCGGACCGATGCTCGATATGACCGAGCCGGGCACGATTGACACCCATGCACTCGGACGCGAACACATCATCACCCGTGTACGCGGCGAGCTCGTCGAGATATTCGCTCGTCTTGGTTTCGAAGTCGCCCAAGGCCCAGAGCTCGAAGACGAAGAACACAACTTCGCCAAGCTCAACATCCCCGATGCGCATCCTGCCCGTGATCCGATCGACAACTTTTATGTTGATGATCCACGCAAGGTTGATATGCCTCGGATGTTGCGGAGCCAGACTTCGACCGTGCAGATCCGCACGATGGATGATGCGGTTGCCAAAGGGTGGGGCCCGCCGATCAAGATCGTATCGCCTGGGCGGGTCTATCGCCCGGACACGGTCGACGCAACGCATAGCTTTATGTTCCACCAGATTGAGGGCTTGTACATCGATCGCGATGTCTCGATGTCCGATCTGATGAGCACGCTTTTACAGTTCGCGCGTGCGTACTTTGGCGAAGAGGCCGAGGTGCGTCTGCGTCCGAGCTTCTTCCCGTTTACCGAACCAAGCGCCGAGTTCGACATGATGATCTCGCTCAAGCCCGGCGAACCCGCACAGTGGGTAGAGCTCGGCGGGTGCGGCATGGTCGATCCCAATGTCCTCAAAGCCTGCGGGATTGATCCTGAAGAGTGGAGCGGCTTTGCGTTTGGGTTCGGAATCGAACGCATCGCGATGGGCAAGTACGGCATCCCAGACATCCGCATGCTCTTCGAGAATGATGTCCGATTCTTGCAACGCGTCTAACAAAATCTGATAGACTAAGAGTATTCAAGGGGGTCACGATGGACGAACACGAATCAAACGCAACAGAACAATGGGAACCCGATGAGCTGATGAACCCACGCCCGAAATGGCCCAAGGTCATCGGGATTATTAGTATCGTTCTCGGCGCACTTGGTCTCACCTGCGGCGGGATCGGGCTGTTGATGGCACCGTTTTCTGCCAAAATGATGGGGCCGATGCTTGAGGGCGATCCGCTTCCCTATGGGATGCAACTGGGCCCGGTCGACTACGCCATTGGCGGAATCGGTCTGCTGTTGAGTCTTTTGCTTCTCGTTGCAGGGATTGCTGGGGTCACAAGAAGACCGAGCACGCGATCGCTCCATCTTGGGTATGCCCTGTGCGCGCTACCAATGAACATCTGGGGCATGATGAACCAGATGGGCAAGCAAGCGCTCAATGTCCAATGGGCTCAAGACTATCCGAACAATCCGATGGCTCCTGGGATGGATCCAACGAATAATCAAGCTGCTCAAATAACACAGATCGCCACGCTGGCCCTCATGATTGTGCTCGGTATCGGCATCCCGGCTCTCTATCTGATCTGGTTCGGTCTCATCAAGACCAAGCCCGAACAAGTCACCGGCGACGAAGAAGCCGTGTACTAAATCATCAGCAATATCGCATCAAGATCATAAAAAACACCCCACACGAGCGGGGTGTTTTTAGTTGGATGGTCATTCATGCTTATTAGCAGCCTGCGCTGAACAAGCTCAAGAACGCCGAGACATCGAAGAAGTTGAGCACGCCGTCGTCGTTGAAGTCGGCGATCATATCACCTACCGAGAACGCACTCAAGAACGCTGAAACATCGAAGAAGTTGAGCACGCCGTCGCCATTGAGATCCGCTTGGCATAATGTGCCAAAGGTGACGGTCTCGTTGAGGATTGTTGTGTTGCCCGAGTCTTCGATCGCGACGACCGTGACGGTGTTGTCGCCAGCAACGAGATCAAGATCAAAGATGTAGTTGTAGGTATACCGGTCATACGGGATGACCTGATTCGAGACATCGATCAGCGTGAGCGGGTCAACGCCGATGTCAAGGTTGAGGAACATATGGACGGTCTTGGCGGTGCGGTCTTGCAGGTTTACGGTGAACTCTGGGCGAGCGTCTTGGGTGACTATGCCCGCTTGTTCGAGATCAATCGCAGGCGACTGGCGATCGATATAGATCACCTTGCGGACCTCGCGGAAGATCGGGGTTGTGCCCGCGTTGCGGTGGCGGAAGACGATGACGGAAAGGTAGTGATATCCTTCGCTCAGCTGCGTCGCGTCGATGACCTGGCGATAGAGCCCGAAACTATTGGCCGAGCCAAACAGCGGGGCGTTGAGGGTCTCGAAGTTTTCGTACCCGCCGATGACTGATGATGTGGTCGGGATATCGATCGACCCGTTGCCGTTGGAATCGGTATTGCGTTGGTCGAAGGCGAAGAGTGCATTATCATCGGTATCTGGATCGCCCGCATCGCCCGCAGCAGTCTGCACACGAATCTCGAAAGAGTCGCCGGTGATCACCGTCGCGTTGTTCAAGCGTTGGAGGAAGTCGGGGAAGTTCGAAGGGTCAGGATCAATCGTGCCATTGGCGCCGATGAAGGTGACGCTCGCATCAGGCAGTGCCTCTGCATACACCACATAGCCCTTGCCATGAACGAGGTTGTCGGTCTTGTTGTTGGGGACAACCAGATTCACCGATCCGTTGGCGCCCACGACGATCATGTCGGGGATGGTATTGGTTGCATCAACCAACGGGTCGCTCGCGTTGCCGGTCATCTCGTGCAGGCGTGTGCCCTGTGGATACTGTGTGGTGACGGTGACGGTCCGTGCGCCGGCATCGAAGCGGTCATTGACCGCGACAAGGCAGTTGGCTTGGCCGTTGAATGCTCGTTCGTAGACGAGCACATCGTTGATGTTGCCGTTGAGCTGGAAGTATTGCCCGTATCCGATCTGGTTTCGGAGTTGGACGAGTGTGGTCATCGTGTCATCGAGCATCTGGGTCGTCGCGTTCCATCCGAGTGCACCGGGGATCCCTTCACGAGGGTAAAACCCGCCGCTGCGAGGCGTGCCTCGCCCGTTGTGATAGACGATTGTCCGTCCGGGGCGAAGGAGCATGTACGCGTGCATCTGGAAGCCCTGATCGCGTGCGCTCGGAAGTTGAGGCATCGAGTTGCCGTCGCCCCAAGTACCATTATCATGCGAGAACACATGGTTCATACCCATCGACCCGTTGACGATCCCGTCGTCGGCGACATCGAGATGGCTTGAGTCGGTATTCGAGGTAATGCTTGACCATGATCCCAACCCGCCCGCGTTGAGCAGGTCGCGGAGTCTGGCGGCTCCTTGGATATCGAGCGAATCGCGGTTGCCGAAGGAATCTCGACGGATCTGGTTGTTGAGCATATCGAAGTTGCCCGCGACATTCTCACCAAAGCTAAACGGCGTGATCTTGTTGCCCGTCGCTGGTGATACCCGTGTGCGGTAGACCGCCGAGTCAAAGAACCCGTCCCAGAACCAGTTGGGGATGTGCTTGTGGGCATCGAGCCGGAACCCGTCGACGCCCTGAACTTCGACCATCCACTGTGCCCATCGCATGAGCATCCCGGTGGCGTTGTCGATGACCGGGTCGCCGTTGAGCGGTGCGTTGAGGTTGAATGGATAGCGTGTGAAGGATTGAGCGCCCGGATTGTTGCTGGTGCCCGGATTGACAAAGACCTGTGGCGAGAGGATCTGGTCGGGATAGAGCCGTGCGTTGTTGGCATCGGGGATATTAAAGAGTGTTCCTGCAGGGATGTTGAGCGGATTGCCCGCGGCTACAGGGTGCCTGATGAACTGGTTGTCTGATTCATGTGAGATATCGACGAGTGCGACCAGATCGCCGTTGTGCAGGTCGTAGCGGTTGCCGCCCGGGTCTTCGGATTGGTAATACCCAGTTGCGATCCCGTTGTGGAAATCGCCCCAGTTGTCTGTTGGTTGTTTGTTGCGTGGTGGACTTTCGCGTGGGGTCCAGAGTCCGGGGTACCAGCCTTGGGCGAGGAATGCGTCGGATTCGGTTCGTCCGCCGTTGTGGTTGAAGATTGAGTCGATGTAGACCTCGGCACCCGCTTGGTGGAGCTCGTCGATCATCGCGCCGAAGGTTGCCTCGGTGCCATATGTTGTGCGCTTGCGCGAAGAAGAGAATGAAAGCAATGGCGGCTGCCCAAGATCAAACCGATCAAATGGATCGTACCCGGGGCTCTGGAACGACGCTTTGGACACTGGAGGAATCCAGACCGCGTTGTATCCTGCGAGGAAGAAGTCGGGGACTCGGCGTTCGATGTCATCCCATTCGGTCTCGAACCATTGGAGATAGTTCTGGTGGTTCTGAGCGTGTGCCCCAGAAACAGCGACGCCTGCAAGGGCTGAGATCGCGAGGAGTCGGCATCGGCGGAAGGTAATGGTGTTCATCTAAGGATCCAGAGTTGAATGACGATCGAGCACAAATATCGAATTACAGAGCAGACATACTCTTGTACGGATTATCGCCTATTATCGTTGAGTTGTGAACCTACTTTCGTGGGATATTTCGGGATTATTGGCACTTTTTGCCCAATTTCTGGTATGGTCCCAGAGAAACCTTCCAATCTTTCGTGAATCGGAGATAGTTGACATGTCCATCCGCAGAACAATCATCGCCTCAGCCTTCCTGATGCTGACCATGAACACCGTGATTTGCGCCCAGACAGCCGAGGTCCTAGCCGACGGAATCGTCCGGTTCGATGCCTCGCTTGATGCCCAGATCAACCGACGACCTTCGATCGCGATGGTCCGTCAGTTCGAATCCATCAGCGACATCGATCCTGCATCGCATGCCCTCGCTCCGACATTCTCGACCAACGACGACGGACGGTTCGTTGCAGCGATCAAGATCGAGCCTGGCACGAGTCTGTACGGCACCGGGCAGGTTGCCGGTCCATTGTTGAGGAACGGGTTCGTGACGGAGACCTGGAACTACGATGCGTTTGGGTATGGGCTCGATGCAAAAAATCTGTACACATCCCAGCCTTGGGTGCTTGCGGTCCGCGAAGACGGCACCGCCTTTGGCGTGTTGGCCGACACCACCGAGCGGTGCGAGATCGATCTGCGTCACGGAATCACTTTTCGGGCGGTCGGGCATTCGTTCCCGGTGATTATCATTGATCGCGCCACTCCACAGCTGGTCATGCAAGGGCTCGCCGAACTCACCGGCACCATCGCGATGCCGCCTCGCTGGGCGGTTGGGTTTCACCAATGCCGATACTCGTACAACCCGGATTCACGCGTCAAAGAAATCGCCGACGGATTCCGCTCGCGTTCACTGCCAGCCGATGTCATCTGGATGGACATCGACTACATGGATCAGTACCGCGTGTTCACCTTCGACGATGAGCAGTTTCCGAATCCAAAGGAACTCAACGCGTATCTCGATTCGGTCGGGTTTAGCAATGTCTGGATGATCGATCCGGGTGTGAAGGCCGAGGAGGGGTACTTCATTTATGACTCGGGCACCGAGCACGATGCGTGGACTAAAAAAACCGACGGCACCGTGTTCAACGGCGAGGTCTGGCCGGGCGTGTGTGTCTTCCCGGATTATCTCAACAAAGATGTCCGCACTTGGTGGGCAGGGTTATATAAAGATTTCATGAGCTACGACATCGACGGCGTGTGGAACGATATGAACGAACCCGCGGTGTTCAACTCCAAAACCAAGACCATGCCCGAGGACAATATTCATGATGCCGATCCGGAACTCGGCGGCCCGGGCACCCACGCACGATACCACAATGTCTATGGCATGCAGATGATCAGGGCCACACGCGAAGGCGTGATTGCGGCGAATCCAAACAAGCGACCGTTTGTGCTCTCAAGAGCCAACTACCTCGGCGGTCATCGCTACGGCGCAACCTGGACCGGGGATAACTCGGCGACCTGGGGGCATCTCGATATGTCCATCCCGATGTCGATCAACCTTGGTTTGTCCGGACAGCCATTCGTCGGGCCAGACATCGGCGGGTTCGCATACAACGGCGACGGCGAGTTGTATGCACGCTGGATGGGCTTTGGCACACTCTTTCCGTTCTCGCGATCCCACACCGCCAAGGGTAATATTGACAAAGAGCCTTGGTCGTTCACGCCCGAGATCGAAGCGACCTGCCGACGCGCACTCGAACGCCGATATCGCTTGATGCCGTATATCTATACGCTGTTCCACGAGTCATCACAGAGTGGTGCATTGATCGCGATGCCGACCTTCTTTGCCGATCCAACCGATCCTGCACTGCGCTCCGAGGATGATTCCTTCTTGCTCGGCGAGAGCCTACTCGTATCAGCAAAGGTGACGCCCGATTCCGATCGCGCAGCCGTCTTGCCCAAACCAATCGATGGCGTCGCATGGGCGAAGTTCGATTTCGAGAGCTTCGACGGCGGCAGAGATTCGAAAGATTCCGATCTCCCCGATCTCTATATCCGTCCGGGTTCGATCATCGTCACCTGCCCAGTCACCCAATACTTCGGCGATCGCCCCGACCAACGCGACGAGATCACGCTGATCGTGCATCTAGATGGCAACGGCGAAGCAATCGGCACGCTCTATGAGGACGCTGGTGATGGGATGGAGTACATGATGGGCGAGTACCTCTTGACAACCTTCAAGGCATCACGCGATGGTGAGAAGGTGACGGTCGAAGTGATCGAACAAGAAGGCAAGATGACACCGCCGACCCGCAAGATTACAGTCCGTGTTGTAAATGATTAGGAGCGTGCTCCGTGCTCGTATTTACGGAACAGATTGACTGCAATATATTGAGCATTACTCTTGGGCGGATTGAATCAAATAGACACGGTCAAGGCGAAAGCTCGCATGCTGATCGCGTTGGCCGAAGGTCTTGCCAGAGCTTTCTTTCTCAATCGTAATCCAGTTTGCGTCCATAGATACAAACTTGCCCTTCGAGTATCGTCGAGTTTCTACATCCAAGGCATAGTTGACGATCACATCTTGCCCGGGCACGAGCTTGAGCGAGTTGCTTCGGTTTGCAGTGGCGTTGCATCCTTGCAATAATGACAGAGCAACAAGGGATAGAGTAAGACAAATGATGGGTGTTGTGTCTCGGTTCATGATTTGATAGTACATGAATACAGAACGCACTGCAAGCAACTAGATTGTAACATGTTTTTCTTCACTCGTTGCAAGCGTTAAGATATTGATCTGCGTCATCTCGTCGCCGGTCAGTTCGCCCTTGATTTCGCCATCGCCCATCACCAAGATTCGATCGGACAACGCAAGCAACTCGGGCATCTCGGATGACACCAGCAAGATCGAAAGCCCCTCGTCGGCAGCCTCGCGGATGAGCTTGTAGATCTCGGATTTGGTGCCTACATCGATCCCGCGGGTGGGTTCATCGAGCAGGAGGACCTTGGTTTTCTGGGTCATCCACCTTGCGATGAGGAGCTTTTGTTGGTTGCCGCCGGAGAGTTCGCCGGGGGTTGTGTTGCTCAGTGATGCGGTCTTGATCAGGAATCGGGCGATGCGTTTTTCGACGGTACTGAGTTCTTCTTTGCGCCGGCGAAGCCCGCCAAAGCCAGCGATTTTGTGCATGATCGGTGCGATGATGTTCTCGTCGATTCCGAGGTTGAAGAACAATCCTTGAATCCGTCGGTCTTCGGGAACATACCCAAGCCCAACACCTGCGTCGATGGCGGCCCGAATTCCTTTGCCCAGGATTTCTTGCCCATCGACTGTGATCGAGCCTTTGGCGCGTGTGTCGATGTTGAAGATCGCGTCGAAGAGTTCCGATCGCCCCGCACCGACAAGCCCGCCGATCCCGAGGACTTCGCCTGGATAGAGATCGAGCGAACAGTCAACCAGTTTGCCCGGCGAGTTCACGCTTCGGATCGTGAGCCGAGGCGCGACGGTGTGATCTGGTGCGGGATGATCGCCGCCCAACTCGGCCTTGAGTGCTCGGGTCTCGACCGAGTGATTCGACCCGTTGTTTCGTGATTCAAGCGTCTCGATCTTTCGACCGATCATCTGCTCAACGAGTGTTGGCTCGTCGATCTCGCTCACCACATTGGTCGCGACAAACTTGCCGTCACGTAAAATGGTCACCCGGTCACAGCAAGTGAAAATCTCACTCATCCGGTGCGAAACATAGATGATCGTGAGCCCTTGCTTGGCGAGGTCGCGGGTGATGTCCATCAGCACCGACGCTTCAGAAATCGACAACGATGATGTCGGCTCGTCGAATACAATCACCTTAGCGATCATGTTGCCCTTGTCATCACGATCGAGCGACGCGGCGATCTGGCAGATCTGCCTTCGTCCCGGCGACAAATATCCAAGCGGTTTCGTCACATCAATACTCGGATCGAGCTGATGCACCAGCTTGGCCGCCCGGCGTTCCATCTCTGCGAAGTCGACCGTGAACCCTTTCTTGGGCATGTCGTGCAGACAGAGGTTCTCGGCGACCGAAAGGTTCGGGCACTGCGCAAGCTCTTGATGTACGATCCGGATGCCCGCGTGGAAGGCATCATCGAGCGAGCCGGGGATTAGTTCGCGCCCATTGATGACCACCGTGCCGGTGTTCTGCGCATGAAGCCCCGCAAGCACTTTGCCGAGCGTTGATTTGCCCGCGCCGTTTTCACCCATGAGTGCGTGGACCTCGCCGGGCATGAACGACACACTCACATCTTCCAACGCTTGGGTATGCCCAAAGCGTTGGGAGATGTTCGTCGCGATCAGGTTGGGCGAAGTGGGTTCGGACATACTGTGTCTACATCAATCTTCGCCGAGCCAGAGTTTCCAGTTCTTGGCGAACTCCTCGGCGGTCTCCGAAGTCACAATGTCAAAGTCGGCGATCACCATCTCAGATTCTGGGCTGCGATCGAAGTGGAGCTTGTCGATAATCATCTCGACCGATTTCTCGCCCCAACCAAAGTAAGGCTGACCGACAAGCACCTGCACCTGGCCCTTCATCGCGTAATCGAGCGGGAGTGGGAGCGGATCCATCGAAACGATCTTCGCATTTTCATAGATACCATCGAGCGCGTTGTCGGTGTACAACGGCCATCCGCCAACGAGTGCCCACCCGGTGATGTCCGGGTTGGCGGTCTGCACTTGCTGCATTTTGGCGGCTGCTTCGGTTGCGGTCTCAGGCATGAACGAATACACAACCGGGGTTGAGATTCCTTCGTATTCGCCGGCTTGCTCAACAACGCCATCAACGCGGGCTTGCAGGTTCGTTGCGGCCGGGTTGCCGGTCAACACCGCGACCTTGCCTTCGTTGCCCATGACCTTGGCGAGCTGACGCATAACCTCTTTGCCCGCTTCTTTGTCGTCCACGCCATAGTACGCCATGCGTCCAGAGTCTGGTGCGTCCGAATCAAAGGTGACGACGATCACGCCCTTCTCGACCGCTGCTTTGAGTGCACCCGTGAGCAGGTTCGCGTCGGTGCAAGAGATCGCGATGCCGTCGATGCCCGATGCGACGAGCTGTTCGACATACTGGGCTTGGACCTGTGCGTCTTCCATCGCGGGGGTCTGCCAGAGGATTTCGACGGTTGCGCCGTCGAGTTCTTCGCTCAATCGTTTGCCCGCAGCGAACGCGCCGTTCTTCGCGGCGAGGAATACCGGGTTCGAGTTGCTCTTGGCGATGACGCCAATTTTGTAGACAATGGCTTCGCTTGAAGCCGTCGTGTCAGTCGCTGCGGCATCAGTCGAGTCGGTGCTTCCAGAGCAACCAACAACGGTAAGTGCAGAAAGAGTCAGCAACGCGCTGGTCGAGAGTAGGGTGAGTGTTCGCATGAGTGTCTCCGATATTGGTTTACGCCCGGCGGGCTTGGATTCGTTGTTTGGTCTGGTCGATGACCACCGCGATGATAATCGCAGCGCCCATCACAATCTGATTATAACTGGTATCAACCTCGAAGATAATCAGGGTGTTATTGATCAGCTGGATAATAATCGCGCCCAGCACCGCGCCAATCACCGTCCCTCGTCCGCCCATGAGCGATGCGCCCCCGATGACGGTTGCCGCGATGACCTGAAGCTCATAGGCATTGCCCGCATTGGTCTCGGCTGCGCCGTAATACCCAAGATACGCACACGCCGAGAGCCCGCACATCGCGCCGGTGATGGTGTAGACAAGGATCTTCACCTTGCCGACGGGAATGCCCGCGTATTTGGCAGCCACTTCGTTGCCACCAATCGCAAACACGCGTCGTCCGAACACGGTCTTGGAGAGCACGAACCACCCGACGATTCCACACAAGATCATGATAATCACAGGCACCGGATACACCCCAAAGAACTCGGCCTTGAAGAATCCGGTGGTGAAGGAAGTGGGGAACCCGCCGATGGATTGGGTGCCGAAGAACTCTTGGGGGATGACGACTGTGAGTCCGCGCAAAATCGCCATCATGCCCAGCGTAATCACAAAGGGATGCACACCAAGCCCAACACTCATCGCGCCGTTGGCCAACCCGCACAGCGTGCCGACCGTCATGCAGACAATCAACGCGACTGGTACCGCCACCATCCAGCTCGTATCAGGGGACATCTTCTGGAGCGCCATCGCGCCAATGATGGCGCACAACCCATAGATCGAACCGACCGAGAGATCAATCCCCGCGAGGATAATCACGCCGGTCATCCCGACCGCGATGATCGCAAAGAAGCTCGCGTCCTTGGCGACGAGGACCAAGTTTGATTTGTTGAGAAACGGATTGAGCATGTGCTTGGCGTAGAGCACGCCGGTGGTCGAGTCATACTTGGATATCTGTGCCGCAGAATAATCAGTGTGCGTATCGCCATTCTGCACGCGATAAGTCGCGATCTTGGTCCGTGCGATGGTGCCGGGTTCGTGGACAACGCCTTGGGCATCGAGCAAGAGAACCAACGAATCTGCCGAGCGATCAACCGGTGTTTTACTCTCAACCGGATTGAGCATCCCGAAGAGTGTTAAACCAATGCCGATCAAAATAATGACCAGCACCAACCCAGATTCTTGATGCCCGAAGAGTGATCCAAGAAAGGATTTCTTTTGAGCGGGTTGGGTTGGTTTGGAGTGTGTGTCAGCCGCAGACTTGCTCACTGTTAAACCTCATGCCTTGCAAGTGTCGAGGAAGATCCCTGTCATCGAACACATAGTGTATCTGTTTCTGATGCAGGGTGCATGGAATGCATGGGGAAATGGTGATCAGTCGATCGGTTGAATCCTGTTGCTGCGGTTTCGGATGACAATATTGACGCTCCGAGGGTCCATCGAATCGCCATCACGGATCTGATCATGCTTCATAAAGAAAGCTTTTTGTGGGTTTTCTGTGATGAACGATGCACTCCCATCGGTGCGAACAAAGTTGCCGCCTTCGTCACCATGGTTGTCGTCGCGGGCATACCCGGTCTTTGGATTGAATGCAAAGTCTTCGATTGGATTCTGCTCCGTAAAACCGCCCGGTTCATTGTCGAACCAGTTCCATCCATACCATGCGCCGAACTTTACATCCGCCGAGTTGGTTTCATCGCCCCACAACGGCGTAGGAAGCAGGATTGATGCATCGGATATTTTGAGCCCGGCCATATAGAGGTAGCTGATGTTGTAGTGGATCACATCGCGTTCGGTAACTGGTGGTTCTGGTTGTTTAATATTGGCCGCATCAGCGATCACATGGGTGTCGCTTGTTTGGTAGAATCTCCAGTAATAATCGAGTTGGTCGGTGGGACAAGTGAGTATTTCGAGCCCAGAGAGGTACCCTCGCATAAGGGGCACAGAACTGCCATCAACATAGGTGGCGGCTCCGCTTGTAAACCCGCCAAAGTACCCAAAGTCACCATCGAGATTCGTCGCAGCGCCGCCAGCTTCGTCGTATGTGCCCTCGCCATCGCCGATTTGAAAGAGTGAAAACAACCCTGCAACACCGCCGGCAGACCATTGCCCATCGAGATATTGTGAGGTTGATTGCGAGTTGGGAACGACCGGGTACCAATCCCGATTATCATCCGCGTACATTGAAAGTGCTGCACCCATAGAGCGGGTGTGGGTAAGGCATTTGAGTTTCATTGCAGTTGTACGAGCTGAACTGAGCGCAGGAAGCAAGATGCCGATGAGCAATGCGATGATGGCGATCACCACGAGAAGTTCGATGAGCGTGAAGGCTGCCAAGTGCCTGCGATTGTGATACCGTTTCATCAGTGTTCCTCGTCTCTGGCATTTTGCCAGCGGTGTCCAGATGGATCGCCCCCGTCGTACAGATATACAGAGTCTAATGGAGTTGGGTATGCGTGTCAACCGAATCTACTTTCGTGGATTAAAAACATTTCAATGCGGATTCGTGATTTTTTTGATTTGGACGGGATTGCCCGGCTGTGTGAACTTAGGCAAGATCATCGTGCGATCTGATGTGGTTGTCGAATCGCCCATGATTGTGGATATCGAGGTCATTGGGGCGTGCGAACAGGCACAGGTATTTATCGAGCAGGGAGAAGATGAGCACGCAAGAATCATCGCTAGAGCGACAAAAAATACTCTAAAACAAGCTGGAAGCGCTGTTTGTCAATCACGGATCAAGCTCGAATCGATCGCTAGTATTGCTTCAGGATCGCCACACTCGATCCGAGTGCTTGTCCAATGTCCAGATCACGGCGAGCAGACGATCTCCCACACGATTGTTGATGAGATTGACCAGAATCACTCGACCCCAGATTGGGCGAAAGGGCTTGTGTGGTACCAGGTGTTCCCTGAAAGATTTTGCGACGGCAACCCGAACAACACCCCAAATGGATGGGATTTAACCCCAATAGCATGGAATTCGGCGTTTGAAGAGGTCGGAATTGAGGAAGTGGAGCGGGCGTGGAACCGGAATCGGGTCGACCCGCGTCATTATCCCTATCGCAACAACCGATCTGGAGGCTCGATCACCACCGTCGCTTTCGCTCGGCGGTACGGCGGCGATCTCATCGGGGTCTACAACCAACTCGAATCACTCCGCGATCAAGGATACACCGGGGTGTATCTGTGCCCGATCTTTCAATCGAGATCGTTGCATAAGTATGATGCGGACGATCATCGCCATATCGATCCAACCCTCGGGCATCCGGGAGTGTACAACGACCCCGGTCCAGGGCACACCCGGCTGGGCATGGATGAAGATACCGCGGTCGAATCAACCTGGGCATGGACAATTAGCGATCGGTGGTTTGTTGATGAGTTCCTCCCCAAAGCCAAATCGCTTGGATTGCGTGTCGTGCTCGATGGTGTATGGAATCATGTCGGCACCGATCATTTCGCATTCTCTGATATCGTCGAGCATGGCGACGCGTCGGCGTTTGTCGATTGGTTTGATGTCGAGTTCGATGATGAAGGGCAGCTTCTCGCCTGGAAGTCGTGGGGGAGCGTCAATGGAAACCTGCCGGTGTTTACGCAGACTGAAGTAGGTGATCTTGCACCCGGTCCCAAGGCGCACATCATGGCCGTCACACGCCGATGGATGGACCCCAATGGCGATGGTGATCCATCCGATGGCATCGACGGATGGCGATTGGATGTCGCCGGCGAGATCGGGCAAGCATTCTGGAAGGATTGGCGAGCACATGTCCGCTTGTTGAATCCAGACGCGGTGGTGATCGCCGAGATATGGAGTGACGCCGACAAAGTACTCCATAGCGATGGTTTCGACGGGCAGATGAACTACCCGTTTGCATATGCCGTGGCGGATTGGCTAAGCATCGGCGACACCAAAGGCGATGCAGCGGTCTGCGCCGAGCGATTGAACGCGGTGTTTGATCATGACCCTGAGCATGATCTCGTGCAGTTCAATCTGATGACTTCACACGATACTGAGCGATTGGCATCGATGATGCACAACGACTTTGCGCGTGGCTACGACCAAGGGGCATCGCGATGGGCGCAAGGCACGCAGTATGACGCGGTGACTGTGCTGCCCAATGACCGCGATCGTGCGCTCGCAGCGATCGCGACGATGATCGCTGCGCCGGGCTCGATGATGATGTACAACGGCGACGAGTACGCGATGGCCGGCGCGGACGATCCAGATAACCGCCGTCCGATCCCTTGGGACAGCATCGAAGGAAACGAGGACGGCGAGGGTGTTCGATTTAATCGGGCGGTCAATGAACTGCTCCGTTTGCGCAATGAGCCTGCCATTGGCGAGTTGCTCCGGTTTGGTGATATCGAGTTTGTTGGGCGCGAGGATGGTTCGTTGGTTATTCGTCGGCAACTCAACAGTCGTCGAGTTGAGTTCTTGATCCCCAACGGAGCAGGGGCGATCGCTCCGGTTTGGAGTAGACCCGGTGATGGCTGGTACGAGCAGAGCGAAAGATCACGAAAGATTGGGATTTTGGGCGGGAGCCTTGGCGTTCAGGTTCGGGTTATGGTCGAGAAAATTGGTGATACCGAGTAGTGGATATAGTCCGAAAAACGGACATGTTTCGACAAATTGGACCGATATGTCGAATTCTAGACAAAAGACACTCGCACTCCGAAAACGGTTTCGCTATTCTGTGTATTGTTGTAGAGAGATGCACGATAGAAAAGAGTGCACAATCGAGAGACAAACACCAATGACCGGAACCATTTTGATGCGTTCCGAAGAGCGAACTCTAAAGGGAGATAGTTATGAAGATTCGGACAGCAGTTGCCACAAGCATGATCGCTTCGATCGCTGGATTGGCGATGGCACAACCAACAATCGACGGCATGTATGATCCGGGCACCGAGAGCGGGTTTTATTCTGATCTGATCTGGGTCAACGATAATCCTACCGCATTCGGTGATAACTCGGCTGGTCTGTTTACCGGCGGCGACTTCGGCAACCCAGAAGTGGTCGATACAGGAATCGAACTCTGTATCCCACTCGCATCGCTCGGGCTTTCAGGCAATGAATCCATCCGCATCGCCGGTTGGGTCAACTCGGGCGACCGGACATTCAAGGCCAACCAGATTGTTGGTTTTCTCCCAATAGACACCGGCAACCTTGGCGGCGCTCAAGACTTCAACGCTGCACCGCTCGATGGCACCACGCAGCATATCGATATCGATCTGTCAGCGATTGCTTCGGGTACCGTGACGGTTGATGGTGTGATCGACGGCGGCGTCGGTGGCAGCGCATACACCAATGTATTTCTCCAGGGCAACTACACCGGATTCGGCAACGAAACCGATGGCACAGTTGACGGCTCGGGTCCAAACGGTGGCGGTTCAGAAATCGATGGCATCTACATGGCCAAGGACGCAACCAACCTGTACATCTTCGTCGCGGGCAACCTCGAAGGCAATGGCAACGCCATTGACCTCTACATCGACGCCGCTGCGGGCGGTTCGAGCACCTTGGGTTCGGGTTCAGGCGACGGCGCATTCATCGTCGACGGCCAGTCTGGTCTGGAGTTCGATAGCGGCTTCGATGCTGACTATCTTCTCTCGATGGACGCATGGAACGATGACGACGACGACGGCACCACACCAAATGTGCCTCGCGCATGGTTCGGTGGGCTCTCGGGTACGATCGACGATATGGGTTCACTCGCAGGCTATGGCGCAGCAAACGCTGGTGCATTGGCCGGCGGCGTTTCGATGGGTGTTGACAACTCGAACGCCGAAGGCGTGATCGGCGATCAGTCACAGTCCACCCCCGTCACACCAGACATAGAATGGGCTTACGGCTCAGAGCTCGACAACGCACGCGTGTACATCGATATACCCAACAACAAGCTCTACCTGTTCATCGCGGGCAACATGGAATCAAACTACAACAAGATGATGTTGTTCTTTGATTCCCAGCCCGGTGGGCAGAATGTAATGCTCGATTCCAATGTCGATATCAGCTTCAACGGGCTCAACAGCATGAGCAACATCACCTTCGATTCCGGCTTTGAGCCAGATTACTGGCTCAACATCAACAATGGTGTTGATGGCGGTACCGGCGGCTTGCTCCGCTTTACCGATGCGGCAACGCTCCGCACAAACGGTGCACTCATCGATCCATTCTTTGGCGTGATCGTCGATTATGGTTCATATGATGGTGGCGATGTCACCACTATGCCTTTGCTTCCATTCGATGGCCCACGCATCGATATCCAGGACGGTTCACTGGGCAGCCTGTTTGCCAACTATGGCCCGCGCCTTTCCCAGCTTGATCCAATGAGCCCAATCGGGAACCTCATTAATATCGATCTTGATAACTCCAATGTTGATGGCGTCACTGATTCAAGTGCTGCGGGTGCTGCGGCGGTCAACACGGGCATGGAAATCTGCATTGATCTCGATGAACTCGGTTGGGACGGCGAGCAAGACATCCTCGTTGCCGGCTGGATCGTCAATGGAGGATTCGATTTCATCTCGAACCAAATCCTTGGCGGAATCCCCGGGACCGACAACATCGGCCCTCGCGATGCTGATGGCGATGGCACCAATGACCTTGACTTCAACACGATCGCCGGCGAGCAGTTCCTCAACTTGTCGAACCCAGTCATCGATCCTCCATGCCTTGCCGATCTCACAGGCGATGGCGTGCTGAACTTCTTTGATGTCTCGGCGTTCCTTCAGGCATTCGGTGCTCAGGATCCGATCGCGGACTTCACCAACGATGGCATCTGGAACTTCTTTGATGTCTCGGCATTCCTCGGCGCGTTCGCTGCTGGATGTCCATAATCTTGACATTGCTCCTATAGGCATAATGCCTGCGGAGTTTGATATAATCCGGGCGTCCGTGTTCAACAGCACGGACGCCTTTTTCAAGCGAATCGCTCGCTC
>MAAC01018586.1_pt1 | contig 19491 bp, 20 predicted proteins | sample 1115981 | NCBI WGS metagenome assembly MAAC01 (sample SAMN04961126, study PRJNA320927) | seawater metagenome | isolation source: sample BD02T64 sea water enriched with oil for 64 days | place: USA:Gulf of Mexico | collected 2013-07-27
ACAGCCACGAGCCACTTTTTCATGAAATGAAAAAGGTTCACCTACCAATGCAATGCATTCGGAATGATGGACTAATGAACTATTTGAAATTTCGTAAATCATAGGTATAGCTAGCAACAAGAATTTTTTAATTTCCGTGAAAAAGCATTAAACGATTATTAATACGCCATTTAATTAGCTAAAATAATAATTTTACACCAGATTAAATAGGTATGAAAAAAGATATTGAAATTCCCGAAGTGAAAAACGTTCATGTAGCAGCGGTTAAAGACACGACTCCGGGCCAAGAAGAATCATGGAATGTTTTTGTGGTGAACAATAGAAATGAAATGATTGATACCGTGATGGTGACTTCAAAAGGGTACATGACCGATAAATTTGGTCACGAAACTAAAACCTCTGTTATGCGTCATAAGTTGGGGGCAGTACCTGCTAAAACTGCCGTGAAAATTGAACCAATTACACCCGAAGTATTTCAATTAAACAACGAATATTGGGTAACTTTTTTTGCGGAGAATAAATTATTTGAAAAGAAATTCATTTTTGGTTCAGACACCATTGTACCAGAATTGGAAGAAGATGTACCGGTATTAAATGTAAAAGGTGTGGTGGTTTGGTAATCCTAAAATCCTATTGGGTGGGTGTTTTTTCAAAATAATAAATTTCGTATTGTCCGTCATAATCCCAGGAAGGGACCCCAAATCCACTAGGGGTCAGTTTTTTTATCCGTAATTCTTTTTCAAGGTCGAGGGTTAAGGTGAAAACCATACTGAATTCAATGGGTAGGTTATCTATTTCTTCTTCAATCACCACGAAATCTCCAAAATCGTCTTCCATATCAATTTGTACTATTTGGGTCATAACGGAATCCTTTGGGAAAGATTCTTGGTCTGTGGAGAATACATTTTGTGGTAAAGGATGTTGTTCAAAATAGGGGCCACAAACAGATGCGTACATTCTTTTTTGACTGTACCCAAATGGACGGTTATTCCCTTCTACGGGTGCATCGATGTTAATAGGAAGGGTAACCCGAAAATTGTAATCCACTTGTTGAAATAATTTTGGAAGGTATTGATGACTATGCGTCTCTAGAAACTTATCCGTTGGGATGTTTTTTCCTTCTTGTAATTTCTTATACGCTACATGGATGGTTATTCCTTCGCTATTGGTTTTTGTGAATTGAATACCCATTAACCGATTCACCCATTTCTTGGTGATAACGCTATATCCCATATTTAAAATAAGGGATACGGATAGGTCTTTTATTTCGGTTTTTTCAACCGCTAATAGGAGCACCACCTCGTCATTTTCATAGTCTTCCATATAGATGGAGTCGGTCAGTTGAGAATAAAAAAATGGAGCTGAAAATGGAACGCCCTTTAAACTGGGACTCCACAAAACATAATCTGCTGTATTTCCGGTCTTAATATCTTGTTCCAATTGGGTGAGGAGACTGGTGGCTACAAGTTTGCCTACCCATGCATCCCGTGTAATCTCAAATACATGGGTATTGAAATCATCGTTGACTTCATCCCGAAGACCAAATATAATATTCAATTCGGAGGGCATGTTTTGGGCGGAAATAGAATTTCCAAAAAGGAGGGGCAATACCCAGGCAACGAAGGCGAGTTTTTTAATCATGAAGCTGTTTTTTTAGTGGCCTGTTTTGGATATTTCTAATTTGGGGATAGGTAATGGCTAATAGGATAAGGACCACTCCAAACCATTGCCAAAAACTTACGTATTCGTGTAATATGATGGATGCGCTTAGTACCGCAACGGGTAATTCAATACCACTAATAATGGATGCCTCTGTGGTACCAATTTTTGGAATGCCCCAAGCAAAAAAGATTGGCGGTATCACTATTCCAAAAATGGCTAATGGAATCCCATAACTTAATAATCCATTGGTTGAAATACCGTCTAGTCCTTGCCATGGAAGGAAAAATAACATCGAGAATAAAGCGCCACCAGTACTTCGAAAGGCGGCAGTCATCATAAAGTGAGCATCATTTTTGGTGCCATTTACATAAATGAAAATAGCATAACCAAATGCAGCCAAAAGTCCGTATCCTATTCCGGGAAGACTCCATTTTAAGTTGGGTTGATCTACAATTCCAGCTGCGAACACCGTTCCAATGATTAATACAAGTACGCTAAAAGTCTGAAGAGTGGAAGGTCGTTTTCGTTTGAAAATGATATCGAGTACTACCCCCATCCATACAAATTGAAATAAGAGTAAAATGGCAATGGAAGCAGGAACAAATTCAACACATTTGTAATAGGCAAAACTGGTCATCCCCAATGGGAAGCCGCTCACTAAAATTTTCCACCATGAGGTCGTGTTTAGAGACGTTTTAATTCCGATGGACTTGTATATAAATACCAATAACCAGCAAAATAACGCTCCCAACCAAAGTTGAGAGGTAACCACTTGACTTACATCAAAGCCTTTGCCATACGCTAACTTTACAATTGTGGAAAGTATGCCAAAACTGCCAGCGCCTATTAATACTATAATTCTACCCTTCATGTGTATTTCTGTATGGACTCACAAGATTAATATACATCTTGGGTCCCACTGAAATTTTTAGTTCTTTTTTCTCTAATATCTTTTTCATGGATGTCATTTCCAATTTACATGGTTTGGAATGAGGACAGATTTACGTAATTCTTTGACATGTTCTTCAAGGACGTCAAAGTAACTGAGATACTTTGTGATTACCTTGATGTTACTTTTTTTTGTGTAGCTTGAAAGAGTTAAAGTGACGAAAAAGAGAGTTTTGAAAAATAGTATTACGAATTTCAGCTTCTTCCTATTCAAAAGTACAAATAACTTACAGAAAAAATAATACCATTGGGTGGCTATAGGCGTGGATTCGTTTGCTTTTCAGATACCATAGCCATTTAATTCGATTCCCTATTTGAAACATGGCACAATTTTTAATGTAGAGACCCAATCAAAGGAATAATCTTTCGGTCTTGACGCGTCCATTGTTTTGAATTACTTAACATGGGTTAAGCAATATTTTTCAGGTTGTTTTCTTCCTTTGATGTTGGATTTTAAGGTGTCTGCTATATGAAAAAAAGAGATAAATTATTGCGTGGAATTTTAGTGCTTCTCGTTGGAATGGTTTCCATTTACTTGCCTTTGGTATCTTTGTTTGAGGTGGCCGTCTTTTGGTCGGTTTTATTAGCTATAGGTCTATCGTGCATATTGACTTTGTATTATTACCGAAGAGGATTACGGTTTAAATATGTTTTATCCTTTAGTGGCATTGGGTGGTTTTTAGGCGTGTTTGTTGGCATTTCCTATTTGATGCTAATAAATCCAGCCGAAGCGGAAGGGGTTTATTTAGGCTTATGCTGTACTGGGCCCATTGGAGGAGTGATTGGCTTAAGTTTAAAAGCATTACCTCGTTTGGTGTAAGTTGGCAAAAAAAAGATGGATTAAAATGAAATCATTAGTACTGTATATTTTTTGTTTGGCTTTGCCTATTGTTACTTTTTCTGAGGAAATATATTCACCAGATATCAACGGATTATTTGACGCAACACTGATCGTTACTGGAAAGGCTGAAATTAAAAATGGACAAGTAATATTTACGATTCATAATGTATTAAAAAATGTGAGCGGGGAATCCTATAATTCCAAATCTATAATACGGTTTCAAGGGCCAAGGTATGGGATCTTATCGATCCTGAACCCTCAAATTAACTCCGATGTTTTAATTGTTTATTTAAAAAAATATAAAGGGGCATGGTACTGTTATGGAGGTTCACAACAAGTGCATGCCTTGAAAAACCAAAAAATCCCATTTGACTTCTGTCAGGAAATCTATTGGTTAACTCCCGGAGAGTATTTGAGAATGAAAAAGCAGTTTTTTACTGCTTTTAGAAGAACCGGGGATGGTCGATACCACGCATTTATGACGCAAAAAGAATTTTTAAAATCGCCCCAAACTTCCCCTATTGTAAATAGGTTTTACACCTGTAATCCTTGGGGTACTTATATGGAAGAACCAGGAGGGGGTGGGGGAATTGATGCCCCTGTTTCCAAGCCCGAACCGCTAGAGGATACTACCATTTATTCTTTTTTGAGTGAGGATCCAACGTATCCGGGTGGAATGACTGCCTTTATGAAGTTTGTTCAATCGGAATGGCGAAATGTGGAATTAAATGAATTGGAAAAAGAATATCAAGGGAGAATCTATTTCTTAGTCGTTGTAGAAAAGGATGGTCGTGTTTCAAAAATTGAAGTGGCCCGTGGAATCAGTGTATCTATCGATAAAAAAGCACTACGCATTATGCGAAAAATGCCCAATTGGAAACCCGGGAGTGTAAGGGGAAAAGTAGTCCGAAGTCAGTTTCATTTACCCTTCCCTGTGCCGGAATATCACTAATTTGTAAAAGGTGTTATTTCTAGCTTAGGTTTTCTTAAGTACTCGGAAGAATGGAGTACTTTGGTTAATCAATTTTAGCTGCATGTTCAAGAATATTGTAATTACGGGTACGGGAAGTTATCTGCCATCTATTGTTAAGTCTAATATGGAGTTTAGTAACCATACATTTTATTCCGAAGAGGGGAAAAAAATTACGGAATCCATTGAACGGACTATTACCAAGTTTCAAAAAATTACGGATATTAAAGAGCGTAGATATGCCTCGGAGGATAAAACATGTAGCACCTTAGGTTTTCTTGCTGCTGAAGAAGCAATTCTAAATGCGGGATTGGATAAGGAAGAGCTAGACTACATCATTGTAGCTCATAATTTTGGCGATGTGATTAAGCATAACATACAGTCGGATATGGTGCCGTCTATTGCGGCACGAATAAAACATAAATTAAAAATAAAAAACCCCAATTGTGTCGCTTATGATGTGTTATTTGGTTGCCCTGGCTGGATAGAAGGAACCATTCAGGCTACCGCGTTTATGAAGGCGGGTATGGCAAAAAAATGTTTGGTTATTGGTGCCGAAGCATTATCACGGGTACTGGATCCGTTTGATCGGGATTCTATGATTTTTGCCGATGGTGCTGGAGCTTCCGTAATGGAGCTGAAAGAAGAAGAAACCCAACGTGGTGTTTTGGGACATGCCACGCAATCGCATACGATGGAAGAAATGGAGTATCTGTATCTAGGTAAATCCAATTACCCCGGTTCGGATGATCGTATTCGCTATATTAAAATGAAAGGTCGTAAAATTTATGAATATGCATTAACCCATGTCCCTTTGGCAATGAAAAAATGCATGGATGAATCAGGGGTAGATGTGAACTTGATTAAAAAAGTACTGATCCATCAGGCTAATAATAAAATGGATGAAGCCATAATTAATCGTTTCTTCAAATTAGTAGGGGCAAAAAATACTCCGGATAATGTGATGCCCATGACTATCGATAAGCTTGGAAATAGTTCGGTAGCCACTATCCCTACTTTGTACGATTTGATCTTACGGGAAAAAATGCCGAACCATTCTATTCATCGCAATGATCATTTATTGTTTGCCTCGGTAGGGGCAGGAATGAATATCAATGCGTTTGTATATAAACAGTAATTCTGGGCGTAAAATGTTTGTATGTAGTTAATGAAGTGAGTATTTAAAAAAATACCCATTCTATAAAATAAATTATTGATAGGTCATGAAATAACTCCAGAATTGGCGTGGTCGTTTATTTAATACGTTCCAATCATAGCTATGGTAATTTAGCTTGTTTTTTACTAGAAGGATGTGTTAGATCTGTTAAAACCAGATGTTTGTTTCGAAAGGTTGGAAGCATAGGAAGTCGTTCAAATAAGCGCTTTTGTAAGGCTTATTATTTTGGCATGGTACATGCTTACGTGCACCTAATAATTTCCTAAAACAATTATTATGAATACGGTACGACATAAAAAACAATCGGTCTTCTTTACGGTGCTACTTTTCCTTTTTATGTTTCTGCTTTCGTCTTGTACCGATGAGTGCGTGGCGGATAATGCAGAACTTACTGTTTCTAATGATTGGAATAGATCCATTTATGTGGAAATTTATTCGGGCGGCTATGTCACTCATTCTGCCTCTCTAGATCGTGGGGAACAAATTTCGTTTACCGTGGATATTAATGAAATTGAAGTAAGAACCCGAGAAAAGGGTTTTTTACTTTTCCCCGATCGTGAAAATGCGACTATTGATGCTACTGGATGTTGGAACTATGAAGTATTTGCATATACAGATCCAAATAATTCAGACCGACATTATTTGGAGACCAATCATGTTTCTAGGTAGTTTGGTGGTTACTCTTTATCTCATACCTTTGGAGAAAGGCATTGGAGTATCCAAAGTCATGGACTTTCACCGAATGAACCAAGCGGTTAATACCCATACAGTAATGATCCCTATGATGATTCTTTTATATCTAATTACCTTACCATTACAGAACATCGTGAGCCATGCAGTCCTCAAATTAATATTAAGCCTTTCGCCATGTTGAAATTTTTGAAACTACTTGTTTTTACTTCGCTCTATTTAATGGTTAGTTATGGTGCGTTTTCTCAAATTAGTGAAGTGTCAAAAAAACAGGTTCCGATGAAGAAAAATTGGTATCCTGAATTTTCTACTACCACGGCAGACCTTTCCATTTTTGCAACCTACGGTTATCAGAGTTACAATAGGTACGATCAAAACTGGATGGTGGGAATAGCTGCCGAAATGGGTTTTGCAGAACAATGGAGTGCAAATTATCGAATTCAAGGTGGCCCAGATTATTTCCATTTTCCAGTAGCATTACCTTTTGCTGCGGTATGTTTGGTATTTACACAACCCGTGGGTGGTTATTATTGGAATATAGATTGGGTTAAATATTTATTTCTAATACCTGAAGGAGTATCCTATTCTTTTGACCCTATACCTGGACTCACTGTTAAACCTTATTTAAACCCTTTGGGAGTAACTGTTTTGCGCGAAACTGATGCTCAAAACATTAGCTACTGGGAGGCATACATGATGTTGAGCGCTGGTGGATCCGTACAGCTGACTGCTATTCGAACCTGGGGGATTAGTGCGTATGGAGAGTATCGGTATTCTTGGAATGGTCAACGAAATGGCGTACAAACGGGGATTCGAGTCAGTCACAATTTTGATTTGGCCAATCGCTGGCCATTTTTGAATTAATGAGAATAAACCCTTTATCCTGTCTTTTCGCCATTCGTTAATAATATGAATCCTTGGATTAAAATTTGGCTAACTTCGAATTAATATTTACTCGAATAATACACTAAAAATGAAAAAATTTTTCATGGCATGTATACTTGCATGCTCTTTATCTGGTTTTGGACAAGGTAATTTGAAATATCAAAAACCCCCAAAAGAGATTCTTGACCTGGTAGATGTTAAACTCTCTCCATCCGTTTTTATGAACGAGCAACAAACACAAATGGTAATGGTTTATCGTAGTGTGTATAAATCTATAACGGAATTATCGCAGGAAGAATTACGATTAGGTGGGTTACGAATAGACCCCAAAAGAAATATTGGGAGTCGAGTGACCTATTTCAATAATATGGAAGTGAAAACGGTAAAAACAGGTGAGGTAAAAGAAGTGACTGGAATGCCTCAAAAAGCTAAAATATCCAATTTCCAATGGTCACCAGATCAATCTATGCTGGCTTTTACAAATACCGCAGAGGGTGGGGTTGAACTCTGGGTACTCGATATTTCAAAAGCCGTTGCGAAGAAAATTACAGCCACGAATCTAAATGCCAATATGGGGCGTCCTTTTCAATGGAATAAGGACGGAAAATCTCTTTTGGTTAAGGTCGTGTCGTCTAAAAAACAATCTTTAATTGATACAAAAAATGTCGTGCCCACCGGACCTACTATTTCGGTTAATGAGGGTGAAAAAGCGCAAAACAGAACGTATCAAGATTTATTAAAGAATCCGAATGATGAGTTTAATTTTGAGCAATTAGCCATGTCGGAAATCATGAAGGTTTCCTTAGATGGCACCTCCTCTCTTTGGATGGAAAGTGCCATGTATAGAAGTATTTCCTTTTCTCCTGATGGTGAAAATGTGATGGTGAGTACGATTCATCGACCATTTTCCTATTTAGTGACCTATCGAAGTTTTCCAAGTAAACAAACGGTGTACACCAAAGATGCTGTCATGATTTCGGTCGTAAATGAAGTTCCTTTAGTGGAAGATTTACCCCAAGGGTTTATGTCCTGTAGAATGGGGAAACGTAGATTAAACTGGCGGAATGATCAACCGGCAACTTTAGTTTTTGCTCAAGCCTTAGATGGAGGTGACCCGGCAAAGGAAATGGCTTATAGGGATGAGGTTTTTGAGTGGAAATCACCATTTACCGAAAATCCAGTTTCAATTATGAAAACGATAAACCGTTTTTCGGGAATCGAATGGGGTACGCCTAATTTGGCCGTTGCGTACGATTATTGGTGGAATACACGAAACACGAAAACCTATAGTTTTAATCCCAGTGATATAAAGCAAGAACCAAAAATTTTGTGGGACCGAAATTATCAAGATCGCTATAGCGATCCAGGTGATTTTGTAACCCATCGAAATAAGTACGGAAAGCAGGTATTATCTCTTAAAGGAAAGGACCTTTTTTTAATGGGTGATGGATTTACCAAAGAAGGACAATTTCCATTCATAGATCAAATGAATATTTCTACGGGTAAAACAACTCGATTATATACTTCGAAAATGTCGAATAAAGTGGAAGATTTACGTAAGTATGATCCGAAGCAAAATCAGTTATTGGTTCGGATTGAATCAAAAAATGAATACCCAAATTATTATTTTAGAGATGTCAAGGGAGAGGCACTCGTTCAATTGACCGCTTTTCCAAATCCGTTTAAAAGTATTGAAAATGTGCATAAAGAAGTGATCTCTTATACCCGGGATGATGGCTTAGAATTATCTGGGACTTTGTATTTACCTATGGGATATGATAAATCTAAAGCAGGGACATATCCAATGATTTTGTGGGCATATCCTACCGAATACAAAGACAAAGCAAGTGCCGGACAAAAGACCACCAATCCGAACGAATTTGTATTCCCTTTTTACGGCTCACCGGTGTATTGGGTAACCCGAGGTTATGTGGTTTTGGATGATGCTTCATTTCCTATTTTAGGCGAAGGCGATGAAGAACCCAATGATTCCTTCCGAAGACAACTGGTTGCCAATGCAAAAGCAGCGATCGATGCCGTAGACGATTTGGGGTACATTGATCGGAACAAAGTGGCCGTGGGTGGACATAGTTATGGGGCGTTTATGGTCGCTAATTTATTGACCCATAGCGATTTGTTTGCCGCAGGGATTGCTCGGAGCGGTGCGTATAACCGTACCTTAACGCCATTTGGTTTCCAAAGTGAAGAACGAAACTATTGGGAAGCACCCGAAATTTATTATGAAATGTCTCCTTTTAGTCATGCCGATAAAATGAAAACACCGCTATTATTAATTCATGGGGTAGCCGATAATAATTCAGGGACCTACCCTATGCAAAGTGAGCGTTATTTTAATGCATTGAAAGGATTAGGGGCTACCGCTAGACTCGTTATGTTACCCAAGGAAAGTCATGGTTACCGAGCCATCGAAAGTATTTTACATGTTCTTTGGGAACAAGATCAATGGATGGAGAAATATGTAAAGAATAAGAAGTGATTCTTTGGGGTTTTAGTGCAAAAGGGAGATGACATGCAGTCATCTCCCTTTTTTTATGGGGTAATGGGGAGACATATAAAAAATGTAAAGATCGAATTTATTGGATGGTTTGCTAGTTACTGCATAGTAAGTCCATCGAAATGCTTTGATTTTGAATGGTGCATTTTTTCAAGTCTGAAGTACTAGATTCCCCTAATTCACTGCTGATCGAAACTCCAAATTGATGTAAAGTCGCTGCATTGCATGGTTGCTCCTATTGGTTTGTTATAGGAATGATGTTCCGTTTCTTTCTCAAGTATAAAGTTTCTTCGGGACAAATCTCGTACCGAAACATTACCTCCTTGAAATCGCAAAATGGTGTAAATACCGTTGGATAATTAGTGGAAATATTTTTGCGTTTTTTTTTGCTTATATCTAATAGATCCGATTTACAATACCCACGTGTAATTCGAGTTTACTAATTGTTTAATCTTAATATGGTTTATGTCGTAAACTAGTTTATATTTGTATTTTTCAAATCTAAAACAAAAAATATGGAAACGTCAAAGAGTATTGAAATTATTGAAAACATGATGAAGGAGAGTAAACGGTCGCTAATGCGAAACTCATTTTTCTTTATTCTTTGGGCGGCTCTTTTGGTACCTGCTGGCTTGATGGAGTTTTTTTTAAAAGAAACAAATTTCCCTGGTTTGGTTTGGCCGGTGGTGGGGATTATTGGAGGAATAATATCAACTATTTATGGTAGGAAAGAGAGTTCTAGAGCAGGAGTAGGAACTTTTGGTGATCGCATAACGGCTTATACTTGGGGTGCTTTTGGATTTGCTTTAATTTGGAGCATTGCATTTTCAGTTAAATCCCAATACCCTCCGCATGCAATGATCTTGCTGTTAGCTGGTTTGGCTACTTTTATCAATGGTGGTATTTCCAACTTTAAACCCTTTATATATGGGGCTGTCATTTTGGAATTGGGCGCAATTGCTTGTGGCTTTTTTGTAGAACCAGTTTATCATTCATTGGTTTTCTCATTAAGTATTTTAATTGGATATTTGATTCCTGGAATTCAATTGCGAAAAATAGAAAATGGTCAAGCTCAATAGCATATTACATCAAGAATTACGGCTCGCCATTATTAGTTTTTTGGTTGGAGTAGAATGGGCTGATTTTAAGAAGCTTTCAGAAATTACCGGTGCGACAAAGGGAAACCTTAGCGTACAAATATCGAAACTTCAAAAGGCGGGTTATTTGGAGGTGGAAAAATCCTTTAAAGGAAATTATCCATTAACGGAATGTCAGGTGACCGAACAAGGAAGAAATGAGTTTGAAGCATATGTGAAGAGTCTTCGCAAAATGTTGAACCTGTAGTTTTTTTAGGTCTGAAATTTGTTGAAATTATCAGCAAATATTCCAATTAGTTCACGCTAAATATTTCTACTATTGTAACAATGAATACCACCGTTTCTTACGATATACACAGTCCTCTAAAACAGTATTTTGGGTACGATTCGTTTCGTGATCCTCAAGAAAGTATTATCCAAAATGTACTGGATAAGAAGGATACTTTGGTAATTATGCCTACAGGAGGTGGTAAATCTATCTGTTTTCAAATTCCTGCAATGGTAATGGATGGCGTCACCATTGTAATTTCACCATTAATAGCCTTGATGAAAGATCAAGTGGATGGCTTACGCGCTAATGGGATTGAAGCCAACTATTATAATAGTAGTCAGGAAACTAGCGAACAAGAAAAAATAATAACCCAAGTGGTGAGCAGAGAGTTGAAACTACTCTATGTAGCGCCTGAGAGTTTGGCCTACCTATCCAATATTCTTTCCGAAACCTACGTGTCATGCATAGCTATTGATGAAGCACATTGTATATCTTCTTGGGGACACGATTTTAGACCGGGGTATCAGCAATTAGGATTCATTAAAAAATCGTTGCCCAATACTCCCATAATTGCCTTAACGGCTACTGCGGATAAAGCGACAAGGAAAGATATTTTAGATCAATTAAATATTCCCCTTGCCCATCAGTTTGTCGCCTCTTTTGATCGACCTAATATTAGTTTGGAGGTACGTCCAGGTTTGGATCGAATGCATCAAATTACTCGATTTATTTCGACCAATAAAGAGGAATCTGGGATTGTATATTGTTTAAGTCGAAAAGCAACGGAACAAGTTGCAAAACGTTTAAAAACTGCTGGTTTTGATGCCGTGGCTTACCATGCTGGATTAAGTTTTGAAGAACGAACAAGCGTACAAGAAGGGTTTGTGTATGACCGAACCAAAATTGTTTGTGCTACAGTGGCTTTCGGAATGGGGATCGATAAATCCAATGTACGTTGGGTGATTCATTACAATATGCCTAAAAATATTGAAGGGTATTACCAGGAAATTGGTCGAGCGGGTCGGGATGGTTTACCCTCCAAAGCGATCCTTTTTCACAGTTATGCAGATGTTATTCAATTACGAAAATTTGTAGAAGGAACTTCTAATGAGGAGGTTCAGATCGCTAAGTTAGAGCGAATGAAACAGTTTTCGGAAGCGACCTCTTGTAGACGGAAAATTTTACTTAGTTATTTTGGAGAATCTCGTTTAGAGAACTGTGGCAATTGTGACGTGTGTAAAAACCCGCCTAAATTTATTGATGGAACGGTGCTCGCACAAAAAGCATTGTCAACCATGGCCCGAGTGCATCAAAAAGAGGCTATTGGTACACTCATAGATGTTTTGAGAGGTGCAAATAATAGCCATATTTTAGAGAAAGGCTTGAACCAAGTAAAAACATTTGGTATTGGAAAGGATGTTTCTTGGGCGCATTGGCAGCAATACATCATCCAAATGATGAATCAAGGATTGGCTGAATTAGCGTTTCATAAAAATAACGCCTTAGAGCTTACTCCTATTGCAGAACAGGTTCTTTTTAAAGGTCGAAAGGTGGAATTAACTCTCCCCATTGACAAAGAGCAAAACAAAAAGAAAACAGTCCTTAAAAGAACAGCTTCGCCCGAAAAGAAATCAGGCTTATTTGAACATTTACGTTCCATTCGTTCATCCATTGCCAAGGAACAAGGTGTTCCAGCTTATTTGGTTTTTAGTGATGCCACCTTAAAGGAAATGGAAAAATATATACCTCGTACAGAATCCGAAATGTTGCAAATAAGTGGCGTAGGTACTCGGAAAATGGAGGTCTATGGTGATCAGTTTATTGCGGAAATAATCCAATACATCAATCAGAACAAAGCCGCCAAAAAGGATACGTTTATGGAAACCTATAAGCTCTATGCTCAGGGATTAAGTATAGATGAAATTTGCGAAAAACGTAACCTGAAATCGCCAACCGTGTTTTCCCATTTATCAAAGTTATACCTGGATGGAAAGAGTATTAATTTGAATCAATTTGTAGCTAATGATGAAATTATTCAAGTTAAAAATGCCAAAAATATATTGGGAAACCCACCGCAATTAAAGGCCTATTTTGAATACTTTGATGAGGAATTATCTTATTCGAAAATAAGGGTAGCATTGACGATCATAGAAAAACAAGAGGGATAGGTTCTATTCCGTTATTTCCTATAGATAACGGGAAAGTAAAGATCGTTAATTGTTTTTTAGGTGCATTCGTGTATCATTTGGATAGGTAGTTCTATTCATTTTATGAAGAACAAAAAAAGAGTAGAGCAAGGATCAATAGATGAATATTTAGGAAATCAAAAATTACTCATTCCAATTGGAGCTACATACCTCCAAGTTACCGGAAGGATCTTTCATCCATTCCACATGAACGTCCTCCGCAGCAAATAAAATCAATTGACCATCAATGATTTCAAAAATCTCAGGGTCGGTATTGGCCGTAACTCCTTTGGTAATAGCGTACACACAATAACCTCCAAAAATGGGGGCGTATTGTTCTGGATGACTATCAAATAGGTCTTTGTTTTCTGGAGAGGAAAAAAGCCATTTGCCACCATGCCATTCAGAATATATATCGTCCTGGCCTGCTAGGGCTTTATTTTGAGTATGATAACTCACTGCATCGTATCCATTAATGACCACGTTAGAAAATAACCCCACATTCAAATCATCTTTATCCACCATACTTAGCGGGGCAATTCGTTCCATCTTTGCAAATCCAATAATAAGAATCACTAATACAAATAGGGTAATACCAATTAATTTTAAAGTTTTCATTGCGTTGGTTATTAAGTCGCTAAATGTAAACATTCTTTCAAACAAAAGAAACATAGCTTTTTGTTATTATTGTGATCAATTAACATTCACTAAATGAAAATGGTCTTTACCAAACTGGATGAATTATACTCGGCTAGAGATATACTGAGGACATTCTTTCAAAACATTGGAATCCTTACGGATGCGGAAATTTCTGTTTTGTTGGAATTAACCACTTTATCCTATTTAAAAAAAGGGGCTTATTTTATTCGTGAAGAAGAAGTTTGTGAAGAATTGGTGTTTACGGTATCTGGGATGCTTCGATCGTATTTTACCAAGGATGATGGAGAAGAAATAACCTATTGTTTCACCTTACCTCATCATTTGATGACCGCCTACAGCTCTTTTATAACGGGTAATCCTACTGTTGAAAGTATTCAGGCACTTACAGATACGGAATTATTGGTTATTAAGAAGTCCGATTTTGTTCGATTAACCCAGTCTAGTTCCAATTGGATTGTACTACAAAAATTCTTTGCCGAACAGCAATACATGGCCCTAGAACAGCGTATATTTTCCTATCAAAAAGAAAAGGCCAAGCAGCGGTATACCGATTTAGTGGGCCAAGAACCTGTGTTGCTACAACAAGTTTCTTTACAGCATTTGGCTTCTTTTTTGAATATTACTCCTCGTCATTTAGGAAGAATAAGAAAGGAAGTATTAAAGGGCGAATGAGACAATTGTCTTCGTTAGACTTCAAACCCACATTTTACTTTTGGATTCTAATTTATGAATATCAAAAGATGAAAAATATATTAATTATTAATGGGCACCCCAATAGAGAAAGTTACAATTTTGGATTGGCAAAGGCGTATAAGGAAGGCGCTGAGAAAACAGGCTTTGCGATTTCGGAAATTGTAATTGCGGATTTAACCTTTAATCCCAATCTTCAATTTGGGTATCAAAAAAGAACAGAATTAGAACCCGATTTGTTAGTGGCTTGGGAAAAAATTCAAAAGGCGGATCATTTGGTATGGGTGCATCCCGTTTGGTGGGGAGGCTTGCCTGCTATGATGAAAGGATTTATTGACCGATTATTTTTACCTGGATTTACTTTTCAACTGCAACCAGACTCTTTGAGGTGGGAAAAATTACTGACGGGTAAAACGGCACGAATCATTACTACAATGGATCAACCCGGATGGTATTACCGCTGGTTTAATCACCAACCTAGTGTGCATCAATTAAAAAAAGGAACCCTCGAGTTTTGTGGGGTCAAGCCAGTAAAAGTCAGTTATGTGGGTGTCGTCAAAACCTCCAAGGAAACACAAAGAGGAAAGTGGTTGAAAGAATCCTACCAATTAGGATTGAACGGGAAATAAAATGAATAAGAAGGAGTTGGAAAAAATATTTTCATCTTATTTAAATAAAAGTAGGTTAGTTTTAAAAACTAAATCTAATTTTGCGGCAACATTATGAAACTAAAGAATCAAAATAAGTTTATGCATAGATCGTATTGGAGACAATATCGAGGGTAGAAACGTATAAATAAAACTTTTATTAAAGGCGTTCTTCTACCAAGTTGAACGCCTTTTTTTTGAACTATAAATAACAATTAGTATGAATACACATTCCAATAAACAGATGAGTAAACCAATTTCGAATCATTTTATGAGGATGAATATGTGGTTTAATGAGATGCAATATAGATGTGCGCTAATTTGTCAAAGTGAATAGTTCAATGAATAATAAAATTGAAAAGTCCCTTTGGTTTAAATAATCAAAGGGACTTTTTTTTGGAATACAAAAAATGAAGAATTTAACGTTAAAGTATAGTACTCCTCTGAGTTACCTCTCCGCTGTTAGGAGTTATAGTGAGGTGTTGTTGGGATCATTAATACTCGCCATTGGTTATGTCGTATTCATTGTGCCTCACCATATTGTTCCGGGTGGTATTTTTGGGTTGAGTATAGTTATTAATGAGTTGGGTGGTTTGTCAATTGGAATGATCGCCTTGATTATTAATATCCCCCTATTACTTATTGGAAGTAAAATTTTGGGGAGATCTACGGGGTTTAAAACGGCATTTTCAATGGTTACCGTAAGTGTTTTAGTGGACGGGTTTACGCTTTTTACTTCGGGTAAAATATATGTTTCCGATGTATTGGTTTCTTCCATATTTGGAGGGATATTAATAGGGGTAGCCGTGTTTATTGTGATGAAGGCGGGGGCCACCACGGGTGGAAATGATATTCTAGTACGAATCATTTCTCGGAAGGTAAACTTACCTTACACTTCTTTGATATTGATTGTGGATGGAATAGTGGTGTTATTAGGGGTGCTGGTTTTTGGTGACTTTACATTGGCTGCCTATTGTGTAATTGCCATTGTTTCGATCAGTAAAACCATTGAACACTTTTTAAAAAAGAGTAAACAGAATAAGACGCTATTGATTTTTTCTAAAGCAAATGAGGATATTAAAGAAGTTCTATGGAATAATCAGGGGATTAAAGAAGGGCTAATTCGCTTTATTCATCAAGATTCTCAAGAGAAAATGGTATTGGTAACTCGTGATAATAACCATGTAAATCTAATAGAACAAATGATTTACGAGGTAGATCCGGATGCCCAAATTTCTATTTTGGAATCGCATTACCGATTGTGATTTTTTAAGAATACTTTTTGTGATATAGGTCTCCAAAGTTGAACAGATAGCTACCTTTGGGTCATTTTTGGTTCCGATTAACTATTTGGTGTATGCTTATTGATTTAATTACCGTTTTCATAATTAGTATTTCTCCCTTTGGAGAAGCAAGAGTAGGCATCCCTTATGGGGTAATGAATGGGGTTCCTGTTTTATGGAGTTTCATGATAGGTTGGATAGCCAACCTGTTGATTTTCCCATTGTTTTATAAGGGTATTACTCTTATGAATCAAACTTTTTGGAAATACCGGAGCTATAAAAAGAGCGCAATTTTTTTGTCAAAAAGAGCCAAGAGTAAAACCCAATCAAGCATTGAAAAATATGGCGCGTGGGGATTAATGGTTTTTGTGATGATTCCCCTTCCAATTACCGGTGCCTATATTGGTACCATAGCGGCTTATATTTTGAAAATGAATAGTAAAACCGCTCTTGTAGCTGTGACCATAGGTGTCACTATCTCTAGTTTATTGGTGGGTTCAGCCCTGTATTTTGGTTTTTCTACCAACTAGTCCATACCCTTAGGTTCTTTTGAATTTTTTTTTTTTAACTGTTACTTGTAGGTCTTTTTTGTCCAATTTATACCATTATCTTCCTTTTTATAACCTTTTGAAACCTACTAACCCAAGGTAGTTTTGCTTCGTAAAATTATTTGAATATGATACGAACTATTAATACCATCACCGGACATTCCAGAATTGATGGAGTTGTACCGGGCGTACGTGGTCAACGTGCGTTCCCCAATAGAGAATTAAGAACTTTAGATCCTTTTGTGATGTTAGACCATATTGGTCCGCAACATTTGGGTACGGAATATTATGTAGATGGAAGTAATTCTTCTCATCCGCATCGTGGTTTTGAAACCCTTACCTTTATGTTTGATGGGCAAATGAAACATGTGGATTCACTTGGGAATAAAGCGGAATTGAAAACGGGAGATGTTCAACGCATGAATGCTGGGCGAGGTATTCAGCATGGGGGTGACTTTTTGAGTGACCCTTCTACCGGAAATTTTCATGAAGTGCAGCTTTGGGTAAATGCACCCGCTAACGAAAAAATGAGCGAACCTAATATTCACAATGTCAAAAGCCATGAATTTCCAATGGTTACCCAACAAAATCAATCTATTCGTGTCATTTGTGGTAAGTTACTAGGGGTGCAAGGTCCTATGGAAACTTTGGCTACTACTCAAATCGCACATGTCATTAGTGAAGCCAAAGGGAAGGTGAAAATTACCGGCTTAACCAACTCTAATAATGTAGGTGCCTATGTTTTAAAGGGAAGTTACAGTATGGATGGAACGCAATTTTCCCAAGGAGAAATGGTGGTATTTAATAAAGATGGTGACGAATTGGAATTGAAAGCAGCGTATGCAGGAGAATTGTTAGTGATTTCTGGAAAACCGTTAAACCAACCAGTCGTTATGGGAGGGCCTTTTGTGATGAATACCCAAGATGAAATTGAGCAAGCGTATCAAGATTTTGACAAGGGGTTATTTGGGACCATTTAATAAGGGAGGAACAAATTGAAAAGAGAGGTAAAGAGAATTCAAGAGCCCCGAAATGGGATTCAGTTTGTGTTATATCCAGAAACAAGAGAAGAGTTAAAACCATTAGTATTTTTTGATGGTGGGAAGTTTAAAAGAAATGATGAGGGTTTTACTATTGGTTTTCATCCGCATTCGGGGATTGGAATAATTACTTATTTCCATCATACTGATTTGCATCATAAGGATAGTTCAAATAACCCGGGAGTGGTGTATGATGGTGGTGCTCAGTGGATTCAGGCCGGTAAAGGGGTTTGGCATGAGGAGGGGTACCATCGAAAATATAATGCCACCGATTTGGGAGAATGGGAAGGTTCTATTCATCAATTGTGGATTCAATTACCACCCGATTTTGAGGAAGGAGAGGTTAAGTATAGAAATTTGAATCCAGAGGAATTGCCTTGGGTCGAAAATGTAAAAGTGCTTTCCGGAGAGTATCTGGGAGTGAAAGGGCCTATGAATGTGCCCATTAAGTTGACCTACCTAGATGTGTATCTAAATGAAGGGGAAACTTGGAGCTTTGACACACCCAAAGGACAAACTACAGGATTTGTATTTACCCGTGATGGGGAACTTACTATTGGAAATACGATCATTCCAAATTCCAAATTAGCCATTTTGGAGCATAATGAAGGCTTGATTACCGCAAATGCAGTGGGTAAAGAGTCTAATTTTATTGTGGTTTTAGCCCAGCCAAGTCAGGAGGATGTCGTGGCGCAAAATGGTCAAATCCACACCAATAGGGCCTCCTTACAGCGTAGTGCGGAACATATAAAAAGCATTGGGAAAAATATTAATCAATAAGAGAATAAAAGGGTGGTATTTATCCTTGTTAATCTAAAAAAGGGTAGTACTATTGTATGTACAACAATTGAATAAACAAATAAAGTCAATACAATGAAAAAAGTAATTATTTCAGCATTTATGTTATCAGCCGTTTTGGTAGCATGTTCGGATAACGGATCAAAAACAGAAGCTAAAGAAGCAGTAACTATAGAAGTAACAAAAAGACGCCAATGTTTTGACTAGTTATGTAATACTAGTTAAGTTAATTTGAGCTACTACTTTCATTTATTTAATAAATAATATCAAAAAACATTTGTAACGGAAAAATAATGACGAAGTTATCAAACGAAAAAAATGAAGTCTTTAAAACTAATCCTTACGGTGAAAAATACCTTTATTCGATTAATCGCCATGTTTTTAATAAAGAAAGCTCTAGTAGTGTTTATAAGCGCCACTTCGCCAAACAATTTGAAAAAGAAGATAGCCTGTATCTTATTTTTGGTACTGACTCTGGCTTATTAACGAAGTTTATTTTCGAACAAGAAACGGCCAAAAATTCTCGTTTCCTTTTTATCGAACTACCTCATGTTATTGAGCAAATAAAACAAGTCGGAAATAA
>MAAC01010497.1_pt1 | contig 19482 bp, 14 predicted proteins | sample 1115981 | NCBI WGS metagenome assembly MAAC01 (sample SAMN04961126, study PRJNA320927) | seawater metagenome | isolation source: sample BD02T64 sea water enriched with oil for 64 days | place: USA:Gulf of Mexico | collected 2013-07-27
AAAAAAATAATAATATGTCTGCCTTGGTTTTCCCGATACAACCTTAATATTAGCTACAACCCGGGCGGATTTCATTGAATGGAGTTTGTTTATGGATCGCGCAGAAGTTGTACACAACAACTTTATTACCCGAATGGCCAGTGGCGATTTGCCACAGCGCCTGTCAAATGTCAGCCTGGCAGAATCAGGGCTAAGTACAGACAAGTTAGTCGAAATATTTGAAAGCCAGCTATTGAGCCGCCAGTTAGATCGAACTTCGAGAAAAATGCAGGCCCGTGGCGAGGGATTCTATACCATAGGAAGTTCAGGGCACGAGGGCAATGCGGCGATTGCCGCCGCTTTTAGAGTCGATGATATGGCTTTTTTGCACTACCGTGACGCCGCTTTTCTGATTCAGCGCTCTAAGTTGCTCTCGGGGCAGACACCTATCTGGGACATGCTGTTGAGCTTTAGTGCTTCAGCTGACGATCCTATCTCTGGAGGTCGACATAAAGTACTGGGCTCTAAAGCACTGTTTATCCCCCCGCAAACCAGTACCATCGCCTCGCATTTACCGAAAGCAGTGGGGGCTGCTTACAGTGTTGGACTGAGTCGGCGCCATCGACCGGAGCAGTTGCAGATGCAAACTGACTCTGTGGTACTGGCGAGCTTTGGCGATGCTTCTGCCAATCACTCTACTGCGCAGGGGGCTTTTAATAGCGCCTGTTGGTCAAGTTATCAAAATATTCCTATGCCGATTGTGTTTGTCTGCGAAGACAATGGCATTGGTATTTCCACTAAAACCCCAGGCGGCTGGATAGAGGCGGGCTTTTGTGCGCGTCCCGGGCTAAATTATGTACGCTGCAATGGCTTGGATATCTTAGACACTTATAAGGCTGCCCGCGAGGTTGAGTATCAAGTACGAAAACACCGCAAACCGGTGTTTTTGCATATGAATTGTGTGCGTCTATACGGTCACGCAGGCTCAGATGTGCAAACCGCATATATGAGTAAAGCAGATGTAGAGCGCGATGAGAGTAATGATCCGCTACTGCACAGTGCCAATATTCTGATCGGTGAGGGGCTGATGAGCGCCGGACAGATATTAGACTTGTATCGCAGTATCGGTGAGCGCGTCGAACGGGTTGCTATAGAGGCGGCGTTACGGCCGAAACTGACAACTGCTAAGCAAGTGATGGCCTCGATTGTTCCAGCGAAAAAGGCCCACTTTGAACCGGTTGTTATAGACGAGGCCCAGCGACAGAAAATGTTCGCCAGTGACACTCTGGCGATGACCAAACCACAGCACTGCGCCCGCCTGATCAGCTGGGCGATCAGTGATTTAATGTTGCAACATTCTAATATAGTGCTGGCCGGTGAAGACATTGGCCCTAAAGGTGGCGTTTACAACGTGACCGGCAAAGTTCACTCGCGTTTTGGCGCCGATCGAGTCATCAACACTTTGCTGGATGAGCAAAGTATCTTGGGGCTGGCGATTGGCCTTGCTCACAACGGTTTTTTACCGATACCGGAAATTCAATTTCTCGCTTATTTGCACAATGCAGAAGATCAGCTGCGTGGAGAGGCCGCTACTTTAAGCTTCTTCTCTAACGGGCAATATACCAACCCAATGATTATACGAGTGGCGGGGCTGGGCTATCAAAAGGGCTTTGGTGGGCACTTTCACAATGACAATTCGCTGGCAGTATTGCGCGATATCCCTGGGGTAATCATCGCCTGCCCGAGTAACGGTGCGGATGCGGTACTAATGTTACGCGAGTGTGTGCGTCTGGCCATTGAGGAACAGCGGATTATCGTTATTATTGAACCTATCGCACTGTACATGACACGCGACTTACACCAACCGGAAGACGGATTGTGGATGGCCAAATATCCATCACCGGAAACCGAGCAGCGGATAGAGCTGGGTCAAATAGGCCAGCATGGCAAGGGCACAGAGCTGGCGATAGTCAGTTATGGCAATGGCTATTATCTGTCGCGTCAGGCGCAAAAAATCCTGCAAAAACAGTATCAAATGGATATCAGAGTTATCGATTTACGTTGGTTGGCACCTTTAAACGAGCAGTCGCTGCTGCGGGCGGTTGCCCAGTGCGGTCACATTTTAGTCGTAGATGAGTGTCGGATAACAGGTTCGCAAAGTGAGGCGCTGATCAGTCTGTTCAGTGAGCAGTGTCAGCATAGGCCCAAGTTGCAAAGAATCACAGCCACAGATAGCTTTATCGCTCTGGGGAAAGCGGCGACAGTGACCTTGCCAAGCTGTGATGCGATTGTCAGTGCAGCACTGCAGTTAACTGAAACACCCGCACTTAGTAGCGAAGAAACTCAGCAGCAGGAGCAGAACATTGGTTAAAAAAACTGCGTTAGTAGTCTGCCCCGGTAGGGGGACTTACAATAAAACTGAGCTAGGCTATTTACGTCGCTGGCACGGTGATAAGCAAGGGCTAATACATCGTATAGACAACTATAGAACGCAGTGCTCACAAATCTCGATCAGTGAGCTGGACGGTGCCGACAGCTATAGCATGAGTAAACACACCCGCGGTGATAATGCCTCAGCACTAGTGTATGCCTGTGCCTACGCCGATTTTTTATCCATAGATCGAGATGAATATGAACTAGTGGCTGTTACCGGTAATTCACTGGGTTGGTATGTGGCGCTAGGTTGTGCCAATGCACTGAGTGAACCTGCAGCATTGCAGCTGATCAATAGCATGGGTACGTTGATGCACAAGCATATCAACGGCGGGCAAGTGATCTACCCTATTATCGATCAGCAGTGGCGGGAAATACCCGGTCGTCGACAAATGTTGTTAGATGTGATGAAGCAAGTAAATAGTCGCAGTGATTGCCAGTTGTATATCTCTATCGAACTGGGAGGTTTTTTAGTCTATGCCGGCAATGAGTTAGCGCTGAAATACCTCACACAGTTACTGCCCGTTGAGCAACAGCGCTTCCCGATGCGCTTACACAACCACAGCGCCTTCCACTCGCCACTGTTGCAAGCTATTGCCAAAATGGGGCAGCAGAGTTTGCCGCCTGAGCTTTTTGCGCAGGGAAGCATGCCGATGATCGATGGCCGCGGACATATCTGGCAACCTCACTCTACAGATACTCAACAGTTGTGGGATTACACTTTAGGGCACCAGGTTGTTGCCACTTATGATTTTACTAAAGCGCTGCAAGTCGCTGTGCGTGAGTTTGCCCCTGATCGGCTGATAATATTGGGCCCCGGCTCTACTTTGGGTGGGGCAGTGGCGCAGAGTTTGATTGAGATAAATTGGCAGGGGCTCAGCTGCAAGCAAGATTTCCTTGATCGGCAGCAGTCAGATGAACCACTGTTGATCTCTATGGGATTAGAAGAGCAGCGCTCACTGGCAACTGGGGTATAGTGCTGCAGTTCCTGTTTGCATAGCTGCAGTACAGGGGATGCAGCTGTAAGGCGTTGAGTTGTGCGCTTTTATCGCCCGGGAAACTGTTAGGAAAATATGAGATAAATGCAAAGACAACAGCCGATTGGTATATTCGATTCCGGGGTGGGCGGGCTCTCTATTGGCCTGGCTATCAGAGGTTCTCTTGCCAGTGAAAATTTAGTCTACTTTGCGGATTTAGCGTTTGCCCCCTATGGGATTAAATCGACACAAGTCATCAACCAACGCTGTGAATACATTGTAGACTTTTTGCTCCAGCAGGGCTGCAAGGCAATTGTTATTGCCTGTAATACCGCGACTGTTAATTCAATTAATAATTTGCGTGCTAAGTTTAGTGTGCCGATTATCGGCGTCGAACCGGGTATTAAGCCCGCTGCAGAGCAGAGTAAAACCAGAGTCATCGGGATTCTTGCAACTGAGCAAACATTACAGAGCGACTCATTCGCCCAGCTAACCGCCAGGTTTTCACAACAGGTAGAAATTTTAAGCGTCGCTTGTCCTAAGTTTGTAACCTTAGTTGAGAGCCTTAAGCATAATACTGACGAAGCAGTCACTGTGGTAGAGCAGTATATCAACCCACTGTTGGCAGCGGGCTGTGATCAGATAATATTGGGATGTACCCATTTTTCATTTTTGCGTTCAAGCATTGAAAAAGTGATAGGTACAGACGTAGATATTATTGATACCGCGACTGCGGTGGCGCTGCAGCTGGAGCATCGTTTAAATCAGCAGGGTTTACAAAATCTAACGAAAGCAAAAGGCGAGGAAAAATTCTGGACCAGTGCACAAGGGGATGAAGTAGTTGAATCTATCGCCAGCTTATGGGGAGATGAGATTCGTCTCTCTACAGCTTAGGGATAGAATCAAGTCTAATACACCTCTGGCGTCCAGAGCATATTGAGCATTAGACATTGATTACAGGTTGGATTTAGCTCTTAACCAGCATTTCCTGAACCACCAGCAATTGGGTACAGTCATCAACACACAGTGGGCGACTATAGAGGTAGCCCTGAAAACGGTAACAGCCTAAAGACTCTAACTGAATTTGATCTTCTTTAGTTTCAACGCCTTCGGCTATGATGTCGAGGCGCATACTGTTGGCCATCATAATAATGGTTTCTACAATGGTTAAGCTGTTGGCATCACTGCGGATATCCTGGACAAAAGATTTATCTATTTTTAGCTCATTCAATGGCAGAGATTTCAAATAGCGCAGCGAGGAATAACCGGTACCGAAATCATCGATTGAAAAGTACACCCCCAGCTCTTTTAGCTGCTGCATCGTTTGAGTGACGGTTTCGATGTTCTCGATTAACATGTTTTCAGTTATTTCCAGACACAATAGTGATAGATCGACACCGCTGTGCTGCAAATTGACGACTTGAGCGACAAAGTCGTGCTGGATAAACTGCTTCGGACTGATATTAACAGCTAGGCGCTTAAACTTATTGGGTAGCCCCAGATTCTGCCAAATCACCAGCTGGCGACCCGCCTCCTCAAGCACCCACTTGCCTATCGGTAGGATTAAGCCTGTCTCCTCAGCAACAGAGATAAAATTGTCCGGGGGTACAAAACCTCGCTCGGGGTGCTGCCAGCGGATCAGTGCCTCCATGCCAACTATCTCACCGCCGCTGTTAACTTGAGGTTGATAGTAGAGTTCAAACTGATCAAATTCCAGTGCGTGGTGCAGATCTTTTTCTAAGGTTAGCCTCTGATTCACCGATTCCTGCAGTTCCTGTTGATAAAAGCAGATCTGGTTGCGTCCCTGGCGTTTTGATTGATACATAGCAGTATCGGCCTGACGCAGTAAATCGTCGATAGTGACCTCTATTTCCTGAGGAAATAAGGTCAGGCCTATGCTGGTGGAAACATATAATTTGTGTTCCTGCACCACAAATGGCAATTTAAACGATTGCAACAGTTTAGTGGCCATGGCTTGAATAGCATTAGTGGCATTACTTTTATTGTCTGCAATTTCTGGCAGTAGTATTACAAACTCGTCGCCGCCCAGTCTGGCGACAGTGTCCTCGCGACGCAGGCAAGAATTTAGCCTTGAAGCCACTTGTTTGAGCAGGTCGTCACCTATGCCATGACCGAGAGAATCATTGATCAGTTTAAATCTGTCCAAGTCTAAAAAAAGTACTCCGCCATTGTGCTGGTAGCGTTTAGCGGTGTTCAGCGCCTGGGTGATACGGTCATTGAGCAACTGTCGATTGGGTAGGTCAGTGAGGGAGTCGTAAAAAGCCAGGTACTTAATGCGTGCTTCTGCCGCCTTGCGCTTGCCTATATCGTGGGATGAGCAGAGCAGACAAGTTTTACCGTTAACTTCAACCAGTACGAAACGCGCCTCTACCAGGTAGATAGATTGATCGCTGCACAGCAGTTGGATTTCCAGAGTAGTCGACTCTTTAAAATCCACCTGATCGAGCATTTGTTGTATGTCACTGCGATGTTCTGTACTGCTAAGGTCAAACAAAGACAGGGCCAGCAGTTGTTGCTTTTGATATTTCAGCGCCAGACAACCACTGGCATTGATATTGATAATGTTGCCACGCGTATCCATCAGGCAAATAATGTCGCTGGCCTGTTCCATGACCGCGCGAAAATACGCTTCGCTGTCTTTGAGAGTCTGTTTGGCTTGAGTTTCTTTGGCTAACATAGCGTTGAAACTATCCACCAGAAAACCTAGTTCATCTTGATGTGGCTGCACTGGCAGCAACTCTAATTTACCGTCGTCTCTGCGTGTTTGTAACAGTGCTAAGCTATTGCTGATGCGGGTAATAGGGCGGGTGACAAAAAAGTAGAATACGCCAAAGAATAGCCCGGCGGTTAATAGCGATCCCAATAACTGAATATATATAACTTGCAAACTGCGCTGTCGTAAGTTTTCAGTGACCACTGACAAATCAGCAGTTATTTTCAAATATCCGGTCTTGATATTTTGCTCTGCTAAAATCAAAGGGTGGTTATAGTAGCGAAAGCGGCTGGCAAATACCTTACTTTGCCAACCCCATGATGATGTTTGAATAGGTTTCTCTAGCAGTGCCAGACTGTTGTCAAAGTCATCGGTGAGTTCAGCTCTGTGGATGGTCGGGTCTTTAAGTAAACTGGCAATAATACGTTGCGCCAGCACTTTATCCAGCTGATATGTCGCCTGGGTGGCCGACTCTTCTAACAAGCCTATAGTGCGTTGGATCGAGACCTCGAAATTCTGCTGACTGTTGCGCCAGTCGTTGATGATTTGCACTGAAGAGGAGACGATACTCAGCCCCAGCATCATTATTAATGCTAGTTTGAAATTGCGGTAACCTAATTGTTGACGTAAGGGCAGCATTAGCGGATCTCTATATTAATTAGCGACACTGCATTAAAGACCGTATTTAACATAGATTTTCTTTAATTCTCCACTTGTTTTAATGCTTGCCAATCCACTGTTAAAGGTTTTAACCAGCGATTCACTCTCGGGCCAGGCCTTGCTGAAACAGAGATAAAAAGGGTGTGCTTCAATATTAGAGACAGCAGAGAAAGTTAATAGCTCTGTGATATCTAATTGTTTAGCAGTATAAGCGGCTGATTCCCAACCGACATAAAATATGTCCTGATCACGATGCAATAACACGTTGAATGCATCTTTTACTCGATTGACACTTAAGTGTTGAATGTTTTTTTCGATCAGCTCTTTTTGGGTGGCGTAACCGTTGATAGTGATCACTTTTTTATTGCGCATATCTTCCACTACTGTCGGTACTGGACCACGGTGGTCTCTGCGGGTGATCATGGCGACCCGAGTAGTACTAATTGCATCCGAGAGGTGGACAAACTCATTGCGATCAGCCACATCAGAGCAAGTGACAGCAGCGGTCGCTTTACCTGACTCTACATCGCGCATTATTCTTGCCCAAGGATGAAAATCAACAGTGACACTGATACCTGAAGCTGCAAATGCGGCAACGGCAACTTCGACATCGAATCCGGGTTGCTGTGGGTTATTGGCAATATCAAAGGGGGGATAGTTAGTGGCGAACAGTTTCAGTTCAGCGGCGTTGCTCCCTAAAGACAAAGGCAATAATAAACTGAGGATTAACTTAGGAAACAGCATTTTAGATATTTTGAACACGACTCTACTACCCTTGGCTTTAGCGGGAAACTATTGAATCTGAATTGAATGATTACTATAAACCATAGTGAAGTAAATACATAAAGATTACGCAAGGGTTGAATAGAAACTGTAACAAAATCTTTTGTTCCAGTTGTTACTAAGGGAAGTGGCATTAGTTGTGTGGTGTTTATGGATCAGCTTTGGTCAGTGTTTATTTTCTAGTCATTTGAGCTGTTGTGGTTTTTATTGTTGCAGTAAGAAAATATCATCTTGAAACTCTTGCGCTAAGAAATCAATAAAGCAGCGCACTTTAGGCGATTGATAACTACGCGACAGATAGAGTGCCCACAGTGAATAACGCCACTGAGTAAAATCCGTCAGTATTGCTGTCAATTGACCCGACTCGATAAAAGGATTGGCAAGGTCGCAGGGGACTCTGACAATACCCCTGCCGTTTATCGCAGATGTGACCAATATATCTAATGAGTTGGCTTTAATATTCCCGCAAACATCCACCTGGAAATGTTGCTGCTGTTGCACAAAATTCCATTGGTTTTGGTTTAAGTGAACAAAACAGTTGTGCTCAGATAATTGCTGAGGGTGGCTGGGAGTTCCATACTGTTGCAGGTATCCGGGGGCGGCACAGAGTACAGACTCTAACTGCATCAACTTCCTGGCTATTAATGATTCATCGGGCTGTTCGGTAAAACGCAATGCAATGTCTACTCTGTCTTCAACCAGCTGGTTAAAATCATCGGATGCAACAATATCTATATTGATTTTTGCATGTAGTTGGGTAAATTTTTCAACCGCCGTTAACAGTAGTTTCCCGGCAAAACCTATCGGAGCGGCAATGCGAATACTGCCTGATAGCTGTCGGGTTTGCTCTTGTGCATTAAACTCTAACGCACTGACTTCGTTTAAAATACGCTCGCAATAGAGCAACGCATCTTCTCCTGCGCGAGTGAGACTGACACTGCGGGTAGTTCTGTGCAATAACCGCTGTTGTAGCCAAGCTTCTACTTCCTGAACGTGTCGCGAAACCTGCAGCCGGCTCAATTGCAGCTGATCAGCAGCCTTAGTGAAACTCTGTTGGCTGGCAACTTCGACGAAGCTGCTAATGGCGATGAATTTATTCATTATTAGTGTCTTTTATAGACACAATAAGTGTCTGATTGTTGGGTTTATCTCTGTTTTATTAGCTATTAAACTACAGCCAACGTCAATAACACAAGAGAAATAGATTATGAAAATTGCAATTGTCGGTGCTGCAGGCTGGGTGGGAAACGAAGTGCTGCAAGAGGCCAAGAGAAGAGGGCACGAGTTAATAGCCTTGGTCCGAGATCCAGGTAAAGTGACAGAGACCGATATTGAAGTGAGAAAATTTGATATCAGCGATGCCAATAGCTCATTAGCAGCAGCGGTTGCAGGGGCAGAGGTTATCGTTTCATCAGTATCAGGGCGCCACGATGGAGATCAAAGCATCTTTGCCAGAGCGGCGCAGCGCTACTTAGCAGAACTCCCCGATACAGATGCCGATAGGTTAGTCTGGGTAGGCGGAGCGGGCAGCCTGGAAGTTGCACCGGGAGTACCGCTGGTTTCCAGCCCTGCTTTTCCCGAGGAGTATCGAGCAGAAGCTGTGGGCATGGGCAAGGCGTTAGAGGTTTTTCAGCGCAGCAGCAGTACTTTAAACTGGACTTTTATCTCGCCTGCGGCACTGCTTTTTCCCGCAGACAAACAGGCGCCTTACCGCGTGGGTAAAGATCAGCTATTATCAGATGCACAAGGTGAGAGCAAAATATCAGTGGCAGATTATGCTGTCGCACTGATGGATGTATTAGAGAGTAATTTATATCCAAAACAACGTATCGGGGTTGCATACTAAAGAGTATGCCAACAGTGTGCCAGTTTCGCTGTGACGTTGGCACACCTTAATGCGCAGTACAGTGATGATAATTATTGAGCCGTTTTGGAAGGTGGCTGTAGGCGTTACAGAGTAAACAATTCATGAAAGCCAGAGTCGAAAAGATTACCCCCCCTGTTGATAGTAATATTTGCAAAATGCTGGCAGGGGCCCATTATGTTGATTCCCACCGTGTAGCAACCGAATACCTTGGTCGATCGTCACTGCAGATATGGCTAGAACATATAGCTAAAACGCCCGCTTGGATTAATTTTTTGATGTCGCTGCGCAATAAACTGGTCTCCACATTCGGCTTAAAGGATCTCGGTGATCTGCGAATAAGTGATAAAGCAAGTTGGGAATATCAAACCGGCGATAAAGTGGGCATATTTACACTCATATCACTCACCGATAAAGAGGTAATTCTAGGAGATAACGACAAGCACCTCGAGGTTAAAATATCCCTTTATAAGGACAGCAGTAGTGGGGAGTCAATTGTGATTTCAGCCGTAGTGCATACTCACAATATTTTTGGGAAAATATATATGCTGTTTGTCACCCCGGTGCACAAACTAATAGTACCTTACATGTTGGCGCGTTTCAGATAGCGGTATTTCGAACCTATGTTTAACTCCCAGTCATGTTTTTAGTTCAAATCATACGAATGCCTAATTATAATACTTCCGACTCACATCCGGGCACAGAGACAACATTGAAGATTAGTAAACGCTTACAAGCGATAGACAGCCTGGTAACTAAGAGCTATCAGCATATTTGGGATTGCTGCTGTGACCACGGGCAGTTGGGGATGACACTCTTACAGCGCGGCGTCGCTGGGAAACTACACTTTGTCGATATAGTACCTTCGATTATGACGCAGCTGCGCCGTGCTTTAGAGCAACAGTTCCCCGCGCAACAGCAGTGGCGAGTTCATACCTTGGATGTGCTGGATCTGCCGCTTGATGAAGTTGCGCCTGAGCAACCACAGCTGATAATAATCGCGGGGGTCGGCGGCGAGCAGACCTTGTCTATGGTAGAGCATCTGCTGGCTAAGTTTTGTGGGCACAACCTGGAATTTCTACTTTGCCCGCTGCGTCATCAATACAAATTGCGCGCAGCCTTGCAAAAGTTGCCACTGGCGCTACACAACGAGATCTTGATCAAAGAAAACAAGTGGTATTACGAAATTATCCACTTACGCAAAAGCAGCAATGTCTACCCAGTAGCTAGCAACCCTATTCACGCCAGAGGTTCATTAATGTGGGATAATGCCACTGAACTGCAACATGATTATCTTCAGCAAACCATTGGCCACTATCAGCGCATGTTGAAAAACAGCCAAGCCAGTATTACTGAACACTCTGCAATACAACAGACATTATCTGCCTATCTAGAATTACAACAATCATTGAACAGTTAGACTTCCAACTCACTACCCATACCTTTGTTTAGTGACTTTAGTTACACTTAGTCGGTATTGATCATCCTATTAGCTGTTCCAGTCAATCTATGAGTATTCACTAGTGTCCCATTTAGCACAAACCCCAGTAGCAAAAGCCCCAGTGGCGAAAAAAATCAGCCACGAAATGCAAAATCATCAACATCAGCGTGTCGATAATTACTACTGGATGCGCGATGACAGCCGCAGTGACAAACAAATTTTAGCCCATCTTGAAGCGGAAAATGACTATGCGCACGCAGTGCTTAAACCTCAGGAGCAGCTGCAGCAGACAATCTTTGATGAGCTGAAAGCGCGTATTGTCAAAGATGACAATAGTATCCCGGCTCGCGATGGAAAGTACTGGTACCACACGCAAATAAGTGGCGAGCAAGAGTTTGCCAGTTTCTATCGGGCCAGTAGTTTTGCAGGTGCTGATAAAACCTTATTGCTGGATGTGAACTTGCGCGCTGAGCAGCATGAATATTACGATTTGGGAGAGCTGTCGATTAGTCCAAATGATATTGTTTTAAGTTTTTCTGAAGATACTGACAGCCGGCGTATCTACAGTATTTATTTTAAAGACATAGCAAGCGCTGAACTACTGCCGGATGTGCTGCACGATACTGAGGGTGACTTAGTGTGGAGCAATGACAACCAGTACGTTTTTTACGTCAAAAAAGACCTGCAGACTCTGCTGGGTACTGAAGTTTACCGGCACAAAATGGGCACTGAACAGGCCGATGATGAATTGGTTTATCAGCAGCAAGATCACAGTTTTTATATGAGTTTGGGAAAAAGCCGCGACGATTCTGTACTGTTTATTTGCCTGGATGCCACAGACTCATCCGATACTTTGATTCTAGATGCGAATCACCCGCTGCACCAGTTCGAACCTCTAGTTGCCTACACTGCTATGCACGAGTACCAAGTGGATAAGTTAGGTGATTATTACTACATAGTAACTAACTGGCAGGCGCAGAACTTTCGCTTAATGCGGGCCGCGACAGCGGATGTTGCCGATCAGTCGAAGTGGTGTGAAATATTACCAAACAGCGACACAGTGTTACTGGAAGGGGTGGAGTTGTTTAATCACTACTACGTTCTAACCTTGCGAGAAAACGGCCAAATCCGCTTTGTGGTTCAAGATATTAATGAAGCTGCTAACAGCTATACATTGAATTTTGATGATGTTTGTTACTTCTCATCGCTGGGGGATAACCCGGACCCGGATAGCCAGAGTGTGCGTATTTACTATTCAAGCTTGACTACTCCGGGCTCTTGGTATCAGTTTAATCTTGCAAGTGGCGAGCGCAGTTTGCTGAAACAACAGCAAGTGCCCGGCGATTTTGAGGCGAAAAACTACGCCAGCGAGCGGATCTTTGTAACGGCCCGCGATGCTGCTGAAGTCCCCGTCTCAATAGTCTATCGTAAAGACATGTTCCAGCGCGATGGTACTAATCCACTGCTGCAATACGCTTATGGTGCCTACGGTATTACCATAGATCCGAGCTTTTCAAGCGGCATTTTGAGTTTGCTCGATCGCGGATTTGTCTTTGCCATCGCCCATGTGCGCGGCTCAGAAATGTTAGGCCGACACTGGTATGAGCAGGGCAAAAAAGAGTTTAAACAAAATACCTTCAATGATTTTGTCGATGTCACTAAAGCGCTAGTAGAGCGCGGTTACGGTGCTGGGGATAAAATTCTTGCCCGTGGCGGCAGTGCCGGAGGATTGTTGATGGGGGCAATTTGCAACCAGGCACCGCAGTTGTATTTAGGTATAGGTAGTCATGTGCCCTTTGTCGATGTACTGACCACTATGCTGGATGAGAGCATTCCGCTGACCACTAACGAATACGATGAATGGGGCAACCCCAATAACCCAGAAGATTACCAAGTGATTTTAAAGTATTCGCCCTACGACAATATTAGCGCGCAAAATTATCCGCATATTTTAGTTACCACCGGACTGCACGACTCACAAGTGCAGTACTTTGAACCTATGAAGTGGGTGGCGAAACTGCGCGAGCTAAAAACTGACAGCAACTTACTGCTGTTCAAAACCGATATGGATGCCGGGCATGGCGGGGCGGCGGGTCGCTTTAAGAGCTTGCACGAAAAGGCCATAGAGATGGCATTTTTTATTAGCTTAGTCACAGAGCAAAGCGATTAAGCGAGGGCCTTGTAGTAAAATCTACCGATATTGTAATGTTGTTAGGTGTCGGTTATTTACTTATAACTAAGGGCCGTTAGCAGAGTTATAAATCGCTTAGGTATCTACTGTAAAGTTGTGTGCAACAAGATGTTGCACAGTAAACTTCCGACTTATACCTGCTCTTTCATATTATCCGCACTTTTAACCATTTTATGCTCTTCCTCAGTTAACCCTTGCTTCCAGTAGCTACTGGCGTAAACATTGCGCCGTTTGACCTGCAAGTCTAGGTGAAAATATTGACGCAGGGCGCGCATCGATGTGAATTCGCAGGCGAGCCAGACCGAGGGATCGCCCTCTAACACGGGTAGGGCTTTAACGGCATCTACTAACAAGTTGCTGCCATGTTGGTGGTTGTTGATAACCCAGTGGAGCTCGAAATTTTCCGGCACTGCCAATGGCTGAATATCGGCTTCTTCCAGTACTTCGATGACTGCATAGCCACGTGCGTTGTCAGGTAGCAGTGCCAAGTTGACACTAATGGCAGGTAGAGCAGTCATGTCGCCGGCGATAAAAAACCAATCGGCAGTCACATCGACAAGTTTCTTTTTACCCGGCCCCGCTACGTATATCTGCTCGCCCTGTTTGCTGTTGATTGCCCAGTCAGAGGCTGGGCCGCCTTCGTGTACGACAAAATCAACGTCTATTTCACTCGGGGCCTGGCGCTGCTGGCGCACTGTATAAGTGCGCAGCATCGGCCGCGCTTTAGCATCGTCGCTGCGCAGTTGCTGCTCTATATCACCCTGTAAGACATTTTCTCGGGCAAAGTGCAGTTTGATGTAGCCGCTCTCTTGATCGAGGGGGAAGTCCTGTAGCGCATCTCCTCCCAAGGTAATGCGTAGCATGTTGCGGCTAATCTTCTGCTTGCTAATTACAATCAGCTTTCGCGGTAGTGGTCTGCTCATATTGCTTCCTTTTATGTATTCGAAGGGGTCAATTATCGAAATTAACTTTCTGTATCAGTTTTAGTGCCTTGCCATGTTGTTGGGCGATAGCTGCCAGGTTCATTTGATCGGGCTTAAATTTGGGCATATATTGCTTTAATAAGTCTGAGTGTTCGGTTTTGGCCCGCACTGGAAATTCGTGGTTTTGCTGTGCGTAAAGAAATTGGGCTCTGTCGCTGCTCAAATATTCCATAAGCGCAATGGCATTATCTTTATTAGGGGCGTTTTGGGTTAATGCAATACCACTGATGTTCATATGACTGCCCCGGCCCAGTTGGTTGGGAAAGATCAGGTTGACCGATTTGGCCCAAGTGATCTGTTCAGGTTTGCGTTTGTTGGTGATCATTTTGCCAAAGTAGTAGCTATTCACTAAAGCGATATCGCAGACACCTTCACTGATTGCTTTTACCTGGGCTCGGTCATTACCTTGTGGCTTGCGTGCTAAGTTGGCTTTTACCCCCAGTAGCCACTGCTCGGCAAATTGTTCTCCCCGGGCGAGTATTATCGAACTGATCAGTGACAACATGTAATTGTGTTTGGCCGAGCGCGAACAGATCCGCCCCTGCCATTCTTTATCCATGAGTGCTTCGTAATGGGTAAGTTGATTGGGGTCAACACGATTTTTAGCGGCATAGATAACTCTCGCCCTTGAGGTCAAGCCAAACCAAAGTCCCTGCGGGTCGCGATAGCGAGCGGGTATATTGCGCTGTAAAATCTGACTGTCTACACTTTGGGTCAATCCCAGGCTAGCCATTTGATACAGAGGTGCAACGTCGGAGGTCAAGACCAGATCTGCTGCAGATCTATCGCCTTCTAGCTCTAAGCGTTTAACTAAGTTGCTACTCGTGTAGACAATGTTGGTCACTATCCCTGTTTGCTCGCTGAAATCCTCTAAAATAGCTTTAATAAGAAAGGGTTGGCGAGCAGAGTAGATGTTTATTTCGGCGGCGTTGAGCGCATTTATGGGTAAGATCAGCAATCCAATCAGGCCAGCTGTAGCAGCGATTGAAAAGCCACTGCGAGCAAACACAGATTTAGCTAGCTGTGATCGCAAACGACTAAAAATAAACTGAGTAAATAACATCATTTAAAAACCTGCATTTGTTAAGTTGCAATTATGTGTTGGGAGCAGACAAACAAGCCCAGGTTTCCTGTGTCTGTTAACCGACAAGATACTGGACTGCAGCTGTTCCACAGCAGCGTTAATAAGTGGCGTACTTAATCTTAAGTGGTGTGCTTAATGCTAAGCGGCTGGCGCTGAGTGCTGTATTCTTTAACCTGAGTAATTGATGGTTAATGTATTTCCTATAGTGATTATTTGTTGGTTATTTTTAAGTTGTGGATAATTGTATCAGTGTCGATTAACGCAACAGCCTGTTCAGCAGCCAGGGGTTTGTTATACAAGTACCCCTGCGCATATTGGCAGCCAAGCAGATTGAAAAAATCCTGTTGGTAGCTTTCTTCTATTCCCTCTACTGTCACTTTTAATCCGAGTAAATCAGCCATGCGCACAGTCGCCTTTAAGACAATGGCATTATTGGAGTGTAACTGCAGGCCGCTGACAAATGATCTGTCGAGTTTGATGCCCAGCAGAGGGTAGTTAACTAGCCGCTCCAGTGAGCTGTGACCTGTACCAAAATCATCAATATAAATACCTACGCCTAATTTATCGATCCGGTGCAGTTGTTGCATCAATGTGTTCTCGTCAGTGTAGAGCTGAGTTTCTGTGACTTCGATGTTGATATTGACGGGCCGCAGTTTGTATTTAAACAATTGCTGTTCAATTAAGGTGGCTACATCGCTGCCGATTAACTGTTTGGGCGAGACATTGACATTAATAAACAGCTGCAGGTTGCCAGTGGCAGTAATAAAGCTACTCAGTTGTCTAACAGCTTCGCGCATCACCCAAGCTCCCACCGGGGCGATTAGATTTAACTCTTCTAGAATAGGGATGAATTCAACCGGGGAGACCGCGCCGAACTCTGGACTGTGCCAGCGAATCAAGGCCTCAAAGCCTGCCACTTGCTGGGTTTTTAATTCCATAACTGGCTGATAGACAACAGAGAACTCAGCATTGGCCACAGCTTCCTTGAGCAGTATTTCCAGCTTTAGACGCCTCTCAATATGCAGAGATAAACTAATATCATAGATAGCGCTGTTGTTGCGGCCACTCTGTTTTACCTGGTACATAGCCAAATCAGCTTGTAACAGTGCCTCGGTAGCCCCCTGACAATTTGCGGTTAATAAGCTAGTGCCGATGCTGGCGGTGATGGTTAATTTGCTGTCATCGCCAAAGTCGAAACTTGGCTGCATTATCTTTAATACCTGCTGTGACAGTTGCAACAGATGGGCTTTGCTGGAAACTTGAGAGTGGAATACAGCAAATTCATCGCCGCCAAAGCGCGCTACCTGGCCTGTGGTAAAACAACTTTCTAAGCGCTTAGCGAATTGAATAAGCAGTTCATCGCCGACAGCGTGACCAAAACTGTCATTGATAGATTTAAAGCGATCAATGTCGATAAAGAACATAGCTAAACTGCCAGAGTTGTGATTTTTAATCTGTTGATCCAGTACCCTGACAAAAGAGGCTCGATTGCGCAGCCCGGTCAGTGAGTCATATTCTGCCTGGTAGAGTAACTTTTGCTCAGCTTGTTTACGTTCAGAGATAATACTGATAAAGCCTTGATAGTAACTAGGGGCCCCTGAATCATCTTTAATCAAATAAGCGTTTTCAATTAACCAAACCGGTTGATTATCTTTACCGATTCCCTGCCATTCATAATTCGTGACTTGTCCCTGTTCTAACAACCTTTGGATAAATTGCTGGTAGCTGTCGGCGTTTACATGCAACTGCGATTTTATATCCGTTACACGCTGACATATCTGCTCTTTAGATGCATAGCTAAAGGCACAGGAAAATGCCGGGTTGGCCTTGAGTAAGTCTCCTTCAATACTCGCTTTGTAGATACCGTCCACCGATAACATGAAAAGCTTGCTGTAATCCTCAGTAATATCTTCCAGGCGCTCCTGTTTAAGTTGCACTAAGTTCTCGATCTTTAATGCGTATCTACGCGAACTATACAAGTAATACAAACTGAGTAATGCAGCAATTAAGAATGCCAGTGTGGCCAACTGAGTGGCACTGAAAAAGCGTAAACTATCAGTGCTGTGAAAATCATAAAAATTAAACTGCAACTGTTCACCGGCAAAATTGTAGGCAATTCGCCAGCTGTGCTTAGCATTGTGTTCTTTGTCGCAGCTGCTGTGTAAATGCTGGTAACTGGATTGGTATACGCTCAGATCAGGAGCGCTACCTTGCGCTTTAGTCACTCGTAAACACAAGTTTAACTCGGATAAACTATTGCCTAAAAGAACGTTGATGGCCTCCTCAAGGTTGAAAGAAGCGCCTACGTACCCCTGTAAACTTGAATAGGAATAGCTGTCATCACTATAGGCTGCCAATAAAAACCTTGAGATAGGTGGCTGTTGATCATAGCTTTGCGTACTAATGGCCAATTGTACTGAGGGGGATTTCTGGGCTTTTAACAGCAACGGCGCAAAACGACTGTCCTGTGCCAAGTTATTACCTAAGTTAAAACCGTGCATTTGGTTGGACGAGCTGTACTTAATCGGAAAAATATCGGCGATACGTCGATCTTGGGTGAGTGGATTGTAATTGGTCTTAAAGCTAAATTGGCCGCTGGATCTGACATTCTTCTCCCAGTCAGTTAGCTGTGAAACCTTGACTTTAGGGACCCATTCAAAAGCGCTGATCCCGTAATCTGAAATACTTTGTGCAGATATATAGTCATCAAAATCGCCGCTGCTAATGTCGGGTTTGATTTCTGTCAGGCTGCGCAGTGCCTGCAAGATAATAGTGATCTCGACAAATGCCGATTCGATTTTTTGAAACTGGGTTTGTGCTCTATTTTGTAAAGACCTGAGTTGCTCGCGCTGTTCTAGAGAATCGACAATGTAGAAGAAGCCAAACATAGCTGGAAGCAATAACGCAGAGACCAGCAGCGTAACTATGAGAGGGGGTAGCTTCTTTTTAAACATATAACAACTCAACTAGTAATGATTATCTAAATAAGAATTGTTATTATTTGAATTATCTGATGTATCATAAATGAATATTTTATTATTGCAATCAATTGGCGTCAGTTATTGTCATTAAAACAGCTAGACTTGGGTGGGATGGGGATAGTTCAGAGTCGTAAGTTGAAAGCTAAGCGCCAAAAGTACCTATTAGTTTGGTTGTGGGGGTGTTAATTAACTACTAGCCTGATTAAAACAGCAAAGTAAGAGGATGTAAGGACAGGCAATGGAAATCTATGCATTTTTTGCCTCCTTCCGGTTTAGTCCTTTGACACTAAGCGAACGTTTTAGATCAGAAATAACGCTCAAATGAATGTCGACTATAAATTGAATAAATAGACCAATTTGTGCAAATTACAACTTAGCTTGGCCATCTTCATTTTATCCACTTAAATCAACCTGGCTGAGTAAAAAACGACCGTCTGCTGTATAACACGGTCGTTTGAGTTTCGATGGATTTGTCCACCTGCGAGCCCAAATTTGACATAAAACTTGCTTAATTTGAGTCGCTTAAATTTTCTGCAATCATGAGAGCATTTCCATCAGGGTCGTAGAAAGTAGCAATACTCACCATACCTTCCATTGTCATGGTTTCCCCGTCAAACCTTACAGATTGGGCTTCGAGCGAGGCTCTGGCTGACTTAATATCTTTAACACCAAAGACAGGCACACAATTTCCAGGCGAGACCTCTTCTGTATCACCAAGGCCAATAGTAACGCCGGGAATATTGGTATCCAATTCTGTCCAGCCAGCCTCGTCAATCGAAACTGTTTCCTTAAAGCCTAAATGAGTTTTGTACCAATTTGATGATTTATTTCGGTCCTTAACAGATAGAGCTAGCGTAAGTTCTTGCTTGATATTAATAGTAGACATGGTATTCTCCAATTCATGAAAACAAAATATATAGTAACTATACATAATGGTCAATAGCGAATTTTTTTTACTCTGTTCAAAGGCATGGTCGATACAGATTCTGGCTTATATGCATGCCCAAAACGATCCACGCATATCTCCTATAGCACATCATTTTTCGGCTGGCAGAACATCGATTGTAGGGGCGTTAAGCCATCTTATCGAGATGGGATATTTACGTAAAAATTCTGGGCATGGGCACCCACTTCGTCCAGCTTATGTTTTAACGCCAAAGGGAAAAGCAATAGCAGAATGGGCAGCAGAACTTGATGGTTTTCTTGAACCCAACGACTGGAAAATTGCGCGTCGATCTTGGGCTCTACCTATTATTAGAGCAGTAGCCCCAGCACGCCGGTTTGGCGAGCTTAGATCAATACTAAATCCTGTCACTGATCGCGCACTTTCTGAAACGCTTAAAACACTTGGCGAAAACCAGTGGGTGAATAG
>MAAC01019354.1_pt1 | contig 19480 bp, 15 predicted proteins | sample 1115981 | NCBI WGS metagenome assembly MAAC01 (sample SAMN04961126, study PRJNA320927) | seawater metagenome | isolation source: sample BD02T64 sea water enriched with oil for 64 days | place: USA:Gulf of Mexico | collected 2013-07-27
GTCTCCTGGCAACACTTTTTCGTCAATCAGTTATTCTTTTGGACTTTCAAACCAATCACGTGATAGCTGCACGTGGCTGCCAATTGCCGGAGAAATCAATGCCCACTTTTGAATATAAAGTCGTCCCAGCCCCAACCAAAGGTATCAAAACCAAGGGTGCTCGTGGAACTGAAGCGCGCTTCGCAGCGGCACTTGCAGAAATCATGAATGAAATGGGCGCCGATGGCTGGGAATATCAACGCAGCGATACCCTGCCGTGCGAAAGCCGCAGCGCCATGGGTAAAAGATCCAGTCAGTTTCTGAACATGTTGGTGTTTCGACGCGCGATCAATACTTTGAAATTAGAGGACGAAGTACCGGCCACCCCAGTGCTGCGCCGCGTTAAACCTGCCGCAACTGTAGAAAAGGTTTCACCCAAAAATACAGCCGATGAAGCCGTGGAAAAGACCGCCAAGTCAGAAGACGCCGCGGATGAAGAAAAGCCGCGCGAAGCTGAATAACAAAACGCAAACATGTTTTACGTTGCTTCCACTGCCCGGCTTCCAAAGCCGGGCAGCTTGCGTTTCTGGTATCAACTGCCAGAGATATCCAACGCCAGCGCATGGATACGCGCAATAACATCCGTGCCAAGGGCTGCATGAACCGCCCGATGACGGGCGATGCGGGTTAGCCCATCAAAATCAGTTGCCGATATGACAACCCGAAAGTGACTTTCGCCACTGCCATCATCCCCGGCATGACCATGATGTAAGCTGCTTTCGTTGATCACTTCCAGCTTTATAGGTGTGAATTTGGCCTCCAGCCGTTCACGAATTTCATCTGTTATCGTCATTTTTACATTCTACCCCTTCAATCCGGCTGATTTTGGTCTAAACTCTCTCGTCCGAGTCGGAAAGGCGGCGGCATCAATAAAGACACGCCGTAAGAAGGAATACTGGCCATGAAAAAAAACGATCCATTTGGTTTCGATATGTCTGTGAGCACGGCAAAAAAGAAAAATCCGCGTGGCAAACGCGGCATGTCCGGCGCGTTTGAAACCTCTCAGCGCGTATGTGAACACGAAGGTTGCAAGGAAAGTGGCAAATACCGCGCCCCTCGCTCGCCTGATCATCTCGATGAATTCCTGTGGTTCTGCAAGGATCACGTGAAAGCATATAATCTGAAATGGAACTTCTTTAACGGTGCTACCGAAGAAGAAATCGAAGAACAGGTGCAATCTGATCGCGTTGGCGGACGTCCGACCAAGCCAATGCGTAAAAGTGACGAACAACGTGCATGGGAACGTCTCGGCGTTGATGATCCGCATCAAGTGCTGGGCGAAAATGCCACGCGCAATCCTGGGAAATCCATTACCGGCACGCGGAAGTTGCCTCCCACAGAACGCCGCGCAGTGGAACTTCTGGAAGCGAAAGATCACTGGACCAAGGCTGAGATCCGCAAGGCTTATAAAAAGCTTATCAAGATCCTGCACCCGGATCTGAATGGCGGTGATCGTTCCGACGAGGAACGCTTGCAGGAAGTTGTCTGGGCTTGGGACACCATCAAAGCCAGCCGCAGCTTTAAAGACTAATCGAATAAGAAAGGGCGCCGGATGTGGCGCCCTTTCTTTTTATTCAGCAATTTCGATCACTATCAATATATTCGCGCTCATGTCATGCTCACCTACCGCCATCGGAACTCCACCGGGCGCGGCAGCCATTTCCATACGCATCACAGGAAAACTTCCACCTGACTGTGGCTCTTCAATCCGCAGAACCGCGCCGGTTTTCACGCCTGCCGCGTCCGCATATAGATTTGCCTTTGCCATGGCATCTGCAACCGCCAGACGGCGCGCTTCGTTCATATATGGTGTAGGGTCTTGCACGGTAAACTGAACCCCATGCAGCTGATTGGCCCCAGCAGAGACCAGCCTATCGAGGGTTTCTGGTGCGGCACCTATATCACGCAGGCGTATCGTCAACATATTGGAGGCAATATACCCAGCGATCTGTGGCGGTTGCCCATTGTTGCTATGCACATAATCCGTACGCAGATTGAGCTGGCTTGTCTGCAGGTCGCGCACAGCCACACCCGCTTCATTGGCAATTTCAATCAAACGAGCCACTTTCTCAGAGGTTCCAGCCATAGCCTGCGCCGCGTTGGCCGCGCGGTTTTCAACACCAATCGTCACAACGGCCATATCCGGCACCACGGCAACTTGGCCCGTGCCCTGCACCACCACCTGACGCATAGGAGTTGCGGCTACATCCGCCATTACGGCACTTGCTGCTAGGCAGATTGCCGCCGTTATCATTATAAAAACGCGCATTTAAATTTCCTTTGTTTCCGTTTCCATGTTCTTATGACGCATCCCACGGCCAGTATCTTGGCTTTTTCTTTCAGCTGTCTTTTGCTTAGCGTTTTTCTACGCTAGGACAATTGCATCACATTCAGATGACCACAGGACAACACGCCCTATGAAGCCCGGATTTGCCCTTAATCTGACCCATAACGGTATTAATCTGCTCCATCGTACACCACATGGCTGGCATAGTATCGGCGCTGCACTGCTGGACGACCCTGAGCTGACAGAAACCCTTGCGGTTATGCGCAGAACTGCGATCAGTCTGGAACCTAGCGGACTAAGCTGCAAGCTGATCATTCCCAATTCCCAGATCCTTTATATAACCACTGATGCGACCGGTATCCCTGCAGAACGCGCAGAGGAGCTTGGTTTGGTTGTCACTGCGCTGACTGGCATGACACCCTATGCGGTGCAGGAACTTGCCCATGACTGGCAACGCGAGGATGACACGCTCTATATTGCGGCCATCGCCCGCGAAACCTTAAATGAGGCCGAAGCATTTGCCTGTGATCATCGCTTCAATCCTGTGTGCTTTGTTGCGATGCCAGAAGATCCCGCCACATTTAACGGAGAGCCCTACTTTGGCGAAACCTCCTTTGCCACAGATATCCTTCATGCGGGTGACCATGTTGAACGCGACACGGATGCAATCCTTGTAACCACCCCGATTGAAGCGGATTTAGCCCTAATTTCGGAAAATGCCCCCCCTAACGAGGGGGAAGATGGTACCCTTAGAAATTCAGAGCAACCACAGGAAACAGAAACCGCCCATGCTTTGGTCAGCAATGTGGAAAGCGTTCCAGATAAGCCTGCAGAAACCCTCACAACACCCCCGGTTGAGGACGAAAAACCAAACGGCGACAGCGAGGCCTCGCTCGGGCGGGGCGCACTCCCCACAGATCCAGAAGCAACCTCTGATGCCCCCTCAGAGGTGAAAGCCGAATTGTCTTCCGAAGCTACGCCCGTCACAGAGGAAATGACTGTATTTGGCGCAAGAATTACGCCAGAGCAGGCCGGTACGGCAAAATTTTCGTCGCGTGGCTTGCTTATTTTGGTGGCAATCGCTGTGATTTTTGGCGGGTTGCTGGCGCTCTGGATGGGTCAAGCTGCGCAGCGCGACACAGGCGCACCTCAAGCCGCAGCCCCGACAGAGATCGCATCTATTGCCCAAGACGATAACGCATCCATTATCCAAGATAATACAGAACCAGCGCCACAACCATCCGTGCCGCCCGCCCCCATTCAGCTGACCTATGAAGACGCCGAAGGTTTCTACGCAGAGAATGCGATCTGGATCTTGGCCCCGGATGTTGGGCAATACAATGGCACTGAGACATCCGCGCCCAAGCTCCCCGATGCGGTGGCGGCTGGAAACGTTGGCGCGGACGGCCTATATTTGCCCTCGCATGATCCGGCGCTGCCGTCCTTTGATGCTCTCGCACTGCCACTGTTGAACACCCACACCTCTGAGCGCCAACTGCCCGACATCACAAATCCCGCCCCTGCAGGCACGACTTTTGCAGTTAACGGAATTGGCCTTGTGATCCCGACACCGGAAGGCACAGAAACCGCTAACGGCATCCGAATTTTTGCCGGACGCCCCGATTTTCTGATTCCGCCGCGCCCCATTGATGCACCCGATGAGGAAACAGCACCAGAAGACACCGTGGATCTGTCAGAATTTCGCCCCTATCTGCGCCCGTCAGATCTGATCCAAAATCACGAACGCAGCATCTATGGTGGCCTGACCCGTACCGAGCTTGCAGCACGTAGACCTGACCTACGCCCTCAATCCGCCCAAAACGCACCAGATGTGGACATAACACCAACAGAGTTCGCAGTTACTGTTTCAGTCATACCGACATCACGGCCAGACGGGTTTGATGCGACGGTGGCTGCTGCCCTCGCAGCCCGCAGCGTCGCACGCGACAGGGATAGCAGTGAGAGCGCATCGCCTGCCGCATCCGCACCGGCAAGCACTGCGCGCCCTTCTGGACCGGTCATTCCGACACGGGCCTCCGTTGCACGTCAGGCAACGATCACCAACGCGATCAACCTGCGCCGCCTCAGCCTTATTGGCGTTTACAAAACTTCCGGCACACGTCGCGCTTTAATGCGTACGCGCAGTGGGCGTTATGTACGGGTTGAAGTCGGTGATCGCATCGATGGCGGACGTGTTGCTGCAATTGGAGACAACAGCATCCAATACATCAAAGGTAGCCGTAATATCACGATGGAAGTCCCGGGATCCTGATTGACCAAGATGGCGCAAAAGACAGGTCTTCTAAGGCGTATTCTGACCAGAAAATATAATTTCCGTGACGTATAGACATAAGGTGCCTCCCTCCCCTTGCGTAAGCTTGGAATATGAGGCACCAAAGCGAAGTTGCGGCCCAGCCGCAGGCGTTGATTGCGCCACGATAGGCCATTAGGGCCAGGAAACATCCCCTTCCCCGGACGACGCTGACCGGATAGAAGGGCGGCAGGCCGAGACTTCTGGAGACGGATAAGATTATGAATAACGATGTAAAACCCACCGAAGAGATTTCCGTACGCGACGTCTTTGGCATTGATACTGATATGGTTGTGAAGGGCTTCGCCGAAGCAACCGACCGCGTACCAGAGATCGACCCGACCTATAAGTTTGACCCCGATACCACCTTGGCGATTCTGGCTGGCTTTGCTTATAATCGCCGCGTGATGGTGCAGGGCTATCACGGCACAGGTAAATCTACCCACATCGAACAAGTCGCCGCCCGCCTAAACTGGCCCGCTGTGCGTGTGAACCTCGACAGCCACATCTCGCGGATCGATCTCATCGGTAAAGACGCAATCAAATTGGTTGACGGCAAACAAGTCACCCAATTCCACGAAGGCATTCTGCCATGGGCACTGCGCAACAATGTTGCCATCGTCTTTGACGAATATGATGCCGGTCGTGCGGATGTGATGTTTGTGATCCAGCGCGTGCTGGAAACCGACGGCAAACTGACCTTGCTTGACCAGAATGAAATCATCACTCCGAACCCGAACTTCCGCCTGTTTGCCACTGCAAACACCGTCGGTCTGGGCGATACAACCGGGCTGTACCACGGCACACAACAGATCAACCAAGCCCAGATGGACCGCTGGTCACTTGTGGCGACGCTGAACTATCTGTCGCATGACGCGGAAACAAATATTGTTCTGTCAAAAAACCCTGTGTTCAACACAGAAGCTGGCCGCAAAACCATCAGCCAGATGGTTACCGTTGCCGATCTGACCCGCACCGCGTTTATGAACGGCGATCTGTCCACCGTGATGAGCCCACGTACCGTGATCAACTGGGCCCAAAACGCCCAAATCTTCCGCAACGTCGGCTACGCTTTCCGCCTGAGTTTTCTGAATAAATGTGACGAACTTGAGCGCCAAACCGTGGCAGAGTTCTATCAACGCTGCTTTGACGAAGAACTGCCCGAAAGCGCTGCGTCTACGGCGATGGGGTAATAATAACGGGCAACGCCCCTTCCTGTGGGAGGGGCGGTTGCACCAATGTAAGGTCGGGATCCATCCATGTGGATAGAATTCCGACCTTGCAGCACACTGATTTGACACCTTAGGCTGGCATCATGAGCAAACCGACCGACAATCCCGCTGATCCGTTCAAAAAGGCCTTGGCTGAGGCCACCAAAGTTATGGCCAATGACAGTGAATTAACGGTGACTTACACCGTTGATCCAGCGGGTAAAACAGATGACACCATCCGTCTGCCACAGGTCACACGCCGTATGACCCGCGACGAGGTTCTAATGGCACGCGGCACCGCGGATGCTTTGGCAATGCGTCACCGTCATCACGATGCAGCCACTCATAATAAATACCTGCCGCAAGGCCAAATGGCTCGTGATCTTTACTCTGCCATGGAAGAAGCCCGCTGCGAAGCCATGGGCGCACGCCAGATGCCCGGCGCGCTTTCAAACATTGATGTGAAGCTCGAATCTGAGGCTAAGGCAAAAGGTTACGGTGAAATCACCGACCGTGCGGAGGCTCCATTGGCCACGGCTGCTGGATACCTCGTGCGTGAACTTGCCACCGGGCGTGAGCTGCCAAAATCTGCGCAAAACGTGAAAAACCTCTGGCAGGACTATATCGAAGGTCAGGCAGGCGGCACCTTGGAAACCCTGCAAGACACCCTTGCTGACCAATCTGCTTTTGCGAAATTCGCCCGCCAGATGATTGATGATCTTGGCTATGGCGACCAACTTGGCGATGATCCCGACGCCGAAGATGACAGCGCCGATGACGAAGCCCAAGAAGACGGCGACGAAGAGCAGGAACAAGACAGCCAAGGCAACGAGGAAAACCAGGACGAGGCCGACGCCCAACCTGAGCAAAGCCAAGAAGATAGCGAAGACGCAAGTGAGGCCCAAGTCAGCATTGACGATATGGCAGACCAAGAGCAGGGTGACGAGGCCGAACTGCCCGAAGGCGACGCCCCGATGGAACCCCCAGCGCCTGCCCCAGTGTCTGATGCTGATCCGAATTATCACGTCTATCATTCTGATTTTGATGAGGAAGTTCGCGCCGAAGACTTGGCCGAACCGCAGGAACTTGAACGCCTGCGCGCTTATTTGGATCAGCAGCTTGAGCCATTGAAAGGTGCTGTGTCACGCTTGGCCAACAAGTTGCAACGCCGTCTTCAAGCGCAACAAAACCGCAGCTGGGAATTCGACCTTGAAGAAGGTGTTCTTGACGCTGGCCGTCTTGCACGTGTGGTAATTTCACCAACCACACCGCTGTCGTTTAAGATGGAACAAGACACTGAGTTCAAAGACACCGTTGTAACGCTATTGCTCGATAACTCAGGCTCAATGCGTGGTCGTCCGATCTCCATCGCTGCAATTTGTGCTGATGTTCTGGCCCGCACATTGGAACGCTGTCAGGTGAAGGTGGAAATCCTTGGATTTACGACACGCGCTTGGAAAGGCGGGCAATCCCGCGAAAAATGGCTTGCAGAAGGTCGCAAAGAACAGCCGGGCCGCCTGAACGATCTGCGCCACATCATCTATAAATCCGCTGATGCGCCCATGCGTCGGTCACGGCCAAATCTTGGATTGATGATGAAAGAGGGCCTGCTAAAGGAAAACATCGACGGTGAAGCGCTTGAATGGGCCCACCGCCGCATGACCGCACGCCCGGAAGCGCGCAAAATTCTAATGGTGATTTCTGATGGCGCTCCCGTGGACGATAGCACCCTCTCCGTTAATCCCGCAAATTATCTGGAAAAGCACCTGCGAGACGTGATCGCAATGGTCGAGAAACGCCGCACGGTTGAGCTTCTAGCCATCGGCATCGGCCATGATGTGACGCGCTATTACGACCGCGCTGTAACGATCACTGATGTTGAGCAGCTCGCCGGCGCGATGACAGAACAACTGGCCTCTCTGTTTGATAATGATCCACGTGCACGAGCCCGTTTCTTGGGGATCAAAAGGGTCGGGTGATCCGAGCTTTCACAGATACAGAAACTGCGGGCTCGAGCTTCTACCCCTTCTGTGCGTGCACGTCGCTATAAAAACTGATGAGATCATCTCATAAGGGAAAAACCTTTCCCCGATTCATGATATTTTCTGGATCAAAGGTGGTTTTTATTGCTTTCATCACGCTCACGGATTCCCCATGTTCCTGCACGAGAAGGTCCATCTTTCCCATCCCGATCCCATGTTCGCCAGTCGCGGTGCCACCCATTGAAACCCCCTGCACAACCATCTGTTCTGAAACATATTTTGCAGACTTCAACTCAACCTCGTCTTTAGGATCAATCAACAGAATAGCGTGAAAGTTCCCGTCCCCGACATGGCCTAAAATGGGGCCAATCAGGCCGCTTTCATCAATCAACGCACGCGCCGAGATCACCGCCTCTGCCAAGCGGGACACAGGGACACATACATCTGTCACCACAGCGGTTTTCCCGGGCCGCAGACCAAGGCAGGCGTAATAGGCGCGGTGGCGCATCGCCCAAAGTCGGTTGCGATCCTCAGCCTGAGTAGACCAGTCAAAGCCGCTCGCGCCAAATTCTGAAATGATCTCACCGAAACGTTCGGCCTGCTCCTTCACCGCGCAATCAGATCCGTGAAATTCGACCAGCAAATGCGGTTGCACGGGCAAGCCCATATTCGCATCCTTGTTCACGGCATCTACGGCCAGATCATCTAGGAACTCTATCCGTGCCATAGGGATCGCGCATTGCACCGTCGTGATCACGGCGTTCACAGCACTTTCCATATCAGGGAAGGCGCAAACCGCAGCGCCCACCGCCTCAGGTTGTCCGTGCAGGCGCAAGGTGAGTTCAGTGATCAGGCCAAGCGTTCCCTCTGCCCCGCAAAACAATGCTGTCAAATCATAACCAGACGCCGATTTTCGAGCGCCAGAGCCCGTGCGGATCACCCGACCATCTGCCAAGACCACTTCCATCGCCAAAACATTGTCGCGCATGGTACCGTAACGCACTGCCGTTGTGCCGCTGGCCCGGGTCGAGGCCATCCCGCCGATACTCGCGTTTGCCCCCGGGTCTACTGGGAACATTAACCCCGTTGCGCGCAATTCATGGTTCAAGTCTTCGCGTGTGATGCCCGGCTGTACCCGCGCGGTTAGATCTTGATCATTGAGCTGCAACACACTGTTCATACGTGAAAAATCCACGCAAATCCCGCCATGGATTGCTGAAGTATGCCCTTCAAGGGATGTCCCAGCACCATAACCAATCACCGGCACATGATGGCGCGCACAAATCTTCACAATCTCTGAAACTTCACCAGTGTTTTCAGGCCAAACCACTGCATCAGGTGGTGCAGGTGCAAACCAAGTTTCACTGCTTCCGTGATTGGCACATTCCCCTTTGGAGATGCTAAGTCGTGCCCCAAACAAGGATTTCATTTCAGAAATTGCGATTTTAACTTCCATTTGACCCCTCAGACATGGCAGGCAGGATAGATATGGTTAATGCTTCTCTCCTATTGTTTAGAACCAATCGGCTGAGAACCCCAGAGACAACAGGTCCGCGCAAAAGAAGATGACGTCAAGTTACATCAAATACCTGATCCAACAGATGTTGAGCGATCTGAAATCCGCCTGGCACGTTCTACGTGTGAAGGGCCCCGATGAAGTTCAGTTTTGGTTTATCGCACTGATTGTTGGCGTTGGTGCGGGTTTTGCCGCCCTCGGATTTCGCATGGGCATTGAGGCATTGCAAACTGCGGTTTATGGCGCCGATGACAGTCGCACCCTGCATTCCTACCTAAGCGCGCTGCCTTGGTATTGGATCATCAGCATTCCGGTAATTGGTGGAGTTGTCAGCGGCTTGCTGTTGCAATGGCTTACGCCAGACGGGCGGGCGCGTTCTGTTGCGGATGTGATTGAAGGCGCGTCGCTGCATAAAGGCCGTGTCGAAACTCGCGCAGGTATTGGGTCTGCGCTGGCCTCGCTTGTGACGCTTTCAACCGGTGGATCATCCGGGCGCGAAGGCCCTGTGGTTCATCTTGCAGGTGTGATTTCCACTTGGGTTTCAGATCGCATCAATGCCTCGGGTATTACCGGACGCGATTTGCTGGGCTGCGCTGTGGCAGGCGCGGTTTCCGCCAGTTTTAACGCCCCAATCGCAGGGGCACTTTTTGCGCTTGAGGTCGTCTTACGTCACTTTGCTGTGCATGCTTTTGCCCCCATTGTCATCGCCTCCGTGGCAGGCACCGTGGTCAACCGCCTGCAGTTCGGAAACGTCACTGAATTTGTGCTGAAATCCAACAATGAGATGCAGTTTTATATCGAACTGCCCGCCTTCCTGATCCTTGGGCTGATCTCTGGGTTGGTGGCTGCGATCTTCATGCGATCCGTATTTTTCGCTGAACACGCGGGCGATCAACTACAGGCACGTTGGCGTATTCCCGGGTGGCTGCGCCCAGGTCTGTCGGGGTTAATCCTTGGCGTCATGGCGGTATTTTTCCCCCACATCATTGGGGTTGGCTACGAAACCACCTCTGCTGCACTGACGGGTAAACTTCTGTTCTTTCAGGCAGTTATTTTTGTTATCCTCAAATGCGTTGCTGTGGCTGTCACCTTTGGCGGACGCATGGGCGGTGGGATATTCTCCCCCTCTCTGATGATTGGAGCAATGACGGGTCTCGCATTTGGCATGGTTGCCACCAGCATTTTCCCATCTGTATCTGGCGAAGAAACCCTTTATGCCCTTGCTGGTATGGGCGCTGTGGCCGCTGCTGTATTGGGCGCCCCTATTTCGACAACGTTGATCGTGTTTGAACTGACCGGAGACTGGCAGACGGGCCTCGCCGTGATGGTTGCAGTTTCGCTTTCCACCGCATTGGCTAGCCGTCTCGTTGATCGCAGTTTCTTCCTGACGCAACTAGAGCAGCGCAATATTCACATCGCTGCAGGCCCGCAAGCCTGGCTGCTTGCAACGTTCTCAGTGGCAGATGTAATGCGGGATCGAAACCACAAAGACGCCGCCCCGGAAGAGAGCTGCTGGGAACTGGTTGAGCAAGGCATTTATGTAGATGGCAACGCCACGCTTGAGGCCGCCATGCCGATTTTTGACAATAGTGGTGCGGATTTTATTCCCGTGGTGACACTTGGCGGTGAAGATCAACCACCGGAACTTTGGGGCGCTATTTTTGAAGTTGACGCCCTACATGTTTTCAACGACGCCCTCAAAGAGACCGCCGCAGAAGAACATAGCTAAAGCCTAAAAAGCTGGATCAAACTTTTTCGACCGTCACTTTATCGGTGAAAAACGCAATATGCCCAGCAATCAAAGCCACATTTTTATGCGGGGCTTCATAGTACCAAGCGGCGTCTTCAATCACCCTGCTTTTAGTTTGGATTGAAAAATAGCGCGCATCGCCTTTGTGCGGACAATGGCTGGCGGTTTCGCTTTCGTCCAAAAACGCAGTGGCAATATCACTTGCAGGGAAAAAGATCACCGCTGGATAATCGCCTTCGCGCAATTCCAATGCTGCACGGCTTTCGCCAAGAACAGCCCCTCCTGCTCGCACGATATACTGCCCGCTGGCCGGGGTGATTTTGATATGTTCGTTCATGTTATACTCCATCGTGCGGCCGCTTTTACGGGCAAATTGTAACAGAAATAATTCAAGCCCAGGCTACGGTGACATCACAAAGATGCACAGGCCATTTCCAACCAGATCGCAGCTTTTTTGGAAACCTGATCATGTAACAGTTGAAAGGTCTTCGCATGATATGCGTTTAGCCAATCCCGTTCATCCTTGGAGAGCATTTCCACCACGATCATATTACGATCAATCGGCGTGTAGGCCAAGGTTTCAAAGCCCAGCATATCGCGAGCATCAGCCCCCGGCAGATCACCAGCTTGCTGCACAATAAGCAAGTTTTCAATACGAATCCCAAACTTGCCCTCACGGTAGTAGCCGGGTTCATTCGACAGGATCATGCCCGGCAGCAAAGGCACTTCCGAGATACGCGCGATACGCGCAGGACCTTCATGTACTGACAGAAACGCTCCAACACCATGCCCGGTACCATGATCAAAGTCATGCCCAGCCAACCAGATTGGATAGCGCGCAATTGGATCCAAATCCCGCCCTGACAGCCCACGTGGCCAACGCACGCGCGAAAGGGCAATCATCCCCTGCAACACCCGCGTGAAACACTGTTTTTCGTCATCCCCGACTTCACCAACTGCAATGGTTCGGGTGATGTCGGTGGTGCCATCCTTATATTGGCCGCCACTGTCCACTAGCAAAACTTGACCCAATTCAACCGGAAGATTGCTGTCCTCTGACACGCGGTAATGACAGATCGGCGCATGAGGACCCGTGGCCGAAATCGTCTCAAAGCTGATATCATACAGTGCATTGGTCGCCCGGCGGAAGCCTTCCAAATTCTGCGCCACGGAAATTTCCGTCAACCCGCCCTTTGGTGCTTCTTCGGACAACCAACACAAGAATTCAGCCATCGCCGCCCCATCACGCAGATGCGCGGTACGCATACCAGCAAGTTCCGTTTTGTTTTTAACGGCTTTTGGTAGAATACAGGGATCTGGGTTACGGCTAATCTCAGCTCCAGCGGCTTCCAATATGGACGCCACAGCAAAAGGTGCACTCGCTGGATCAACTCGTACAACCCCCTTCAGATCAGCCAAACAGGCAGGAAAATCATCTGGAGAGTGACAGATCACTTGCTCACCTAGGTGATCGTGAACATCATGCAACTTGTCTGGATCCGCGAATAGATCGACCCGCCCATCTTTGTGCAGGATTAAAAGCCCCTGCATCACCGGATTATGGCTCACGTCGTGTCCCCGGATATTCAAAAGCCAACAAATACTATCTGGTAGTGTGATAACCGCATGGTCCTCGCCATCAGCGACAAGTTCCTGGGCCATACGCGCGCGTTTGCTCGAATGAGATTCGCCTGAAAACTCAACAGGATGTGCAAAAGCGGCAACTTTAGGGGACCCTGGCTGATCGTGCCAAATCACATCAATCAGATTACGGCAGGGGCGCAAAGATTGGCCTGCCTCCGCGATAATCCCTACCGTTTTTTCGACGTCTGATAATGTGTGCAACCAAGGATCAAAACCGATCACCGCACCTTCCGGAGCATGTTCACTAATCCACGTCCCCGCCTGATTTGAAGGCCATGAGACTGGTGTAAAATGCTCCAGATCAACCTGTGTCTTTACTTGGACGGTATAGCGCCCGTCAATGAATACGCCCGCATTATCCTCCAGCGCGACACAAAACCCGGCCGAGCCCTGAAACCCAGTCAGCCAAGCAAGTCGCGCATCACGGTCAGCAACATATTCCCCCTGATGCACGTCCGCACGAGGCACAATAAAACCCTGTAGGTCTTCAGATTGCATTGCCTTACGCAACTCTGACAATCGCGCGGGACCTTTTTCAGGCTCTGAACGGGTTTCGTAGCTCTGGAACATTGCTCACCTCTATGCTGCAACTGTCTGCGGATTTAGGGCGAAGGTTCATACAGACTGGCTGATTTGTCCATCGTAAAAGCGGTGCAGCTTGGGGAGCTTCAACGGCCCGACCTGACACCTTAACCTTTATGGAAAGATAGAGAGTAAATCATTGCCCAAACAGGACCCACTTCAACGAGTCCTAGCATCAAGCAGTTCAGCCGCCGCAGCACGTGCAGCATCCGAAATCGTATCTCCCGAAAGCATTCGTGCAATTTCATCAACGCGTTCTGAGGCATCCAATGGCACAACACGGCTGATGGTTTCGGTCTTTCCAGTATGTTTCTCAACCCGCCAGTGATGCGCGCCAAGAGCCGCAACTTGCGGTGAGTGGGTCACGACAAGCACCTGCCCGCCATCCGCCAAGGTCGCCAAACGCCGACCAACTGCATCAGCTGTTGCGCCGCCAACCCCCCGGTCGATCTCGTCAAAGATCATGGTCAATGCAGATTCTTCTCCAGTCAAACAGACCTTCAGCGCTAGTAAAAATCGCGACAGTTCGCCGCCAGAAGCGATCTTATCAAGCGGGCCTGAGGGCGCGCCAGGATTTGTTGCAACTCTGAAACCTACCTGATCGATCCCGTCAGGTCCCGCAGGCGCATCCGTGATTTCAGTTGTGAAAACAGCGCGTTCCATTTTCAAAGGTGCAAGTTCCATCGCCATGGCACGATCAAGACGCGTGGCAGCCTTTCGTCGTCCACTGCGCAGCTTCTCTGCGGCAGCATTGTAAGACGCACGCACTTGACACGCGGCCTGTTCAAGCACAGCTAGATCGGCCTCTCCGCCAGTCAAAGCGTCCAACCTATTGCGTAAACCATCTGCAAAAACGGCAAGCTCATCTGGCAAAACAGAATGCTTGCGCGCAAGTCCGCGGATCGCGAACAGCCGTTCTTCGCAGGCCTCAAGATCTGCCGGGTTGAATTCCAACGAATCCATACCGCCTGTCACCAGTATTTCCGCCTCGCCCAACTCATTCATGGCCCGTGACAAGGCTTCAATCGCCTCGGTAAAAAGACCTTCTGCGGGACCGTCTGCCTCCTCCAGCCAGCGCAACGCATCAGACATCATGCCTTCGGCGCCCCCAACGGACAGCGCCCCATACGCACGCGCAACATCCGTACGCACCTTCTCTGCAGCCTGCATTCGACGGCGCGCGGCATCAAGCTGTGCCTCTTCACCGGTTTCAGGTGCCAAAGCGTCCAACTCTGTCACCGCATGACGCAGGAAATCTTCCTCAGCGCGCAGCTCTTCCAGTCGGGCCTGCGCCGTCGCAAGTGCCTGATCAGCTTCGCGTAGGGCCCGCCAAAGCTTTCTGGTTTTCGCCAATGGCCCGTCTTCAAATCCACCATATTCATCCAGAAGCTTCTGATGTCCGCGCGCATTCAAAAGGCCGCGATCATCATGCTGACCATGCAATTCCAGCAATGTTTCAGAAAGCTGTCGCAACACCTCACCAGAGGCTCTCCGATCGTTCACCCAAGCAGTTTTACGGCCCTCACGCGTGTTGATCCGGCGTAGGATCAATTCAGCCCCTTCATCGGGTAGGCCTGCTTCCTCAAGGATTGCATGGGCCGGATGATCAGCCGTTAGATCGAAAACAGCAGTCACTTCACCTTGGTCTGCGCCCTGGCGCACCAGTTCTGCTCGTCCACGCCAGCCAAGAACAAATCCCAATGAATCCAACAAGATAGACTTGCCTGCGCCCGTTTCCCCTGTCAACACATTCAAGCCCGGTTGAAAAGCAAGTTCCAACCGATCAATGATCAACATGTCACGGATTTCAACCGTCCGAAGCATAGGTTTCCCCCGGAAATGACCCGATCAGAGCCATTCCCCCTTCACCGTTTGCCGGTAAATCTGAGCCAGCCAGTTGTTGCCACGTGGATTCGGCGCAAGCCCCTGCCCCGTCAGCAAATGATAACTATCTTGATAGAACCCAGAAGATTGAAAGTTATGCCCAAGAATTGCCGCCGCCGTCTGCGCCTCATCTGTCAGACCCAGCGACAAATAGGCTTCCACCAAGCGGTGTAGCGCTTCTGGAGCGTGGCTCGTGGTCTGGAATTGTTCCACCACGACGCGGAACCGGTTGATCGCTGCCGCGTAATGTCCACGCGAAAGATAATACCGCCCAATTTCCATTTCTTTGGCACCAAGGTGGTCAAAGGCTAGGTCAAATTTCAAGATAGAGGAACGCGCATATTCACTATCAGGATAACGTTCAATCACCGTGCGCAATGCTTGTAGCGCTTGAAAAGTCAGTCCCTGATCACGTCCAATTTCATCGATCTGATCATAGTATGACAGCGCCAACAGATATTGCGCATAGGCTGCATCTTCGTCGGCAGGGTAGAAATCAATATACCGCTGTGCAGCGGCCCGACTGTTCTCGAAATCACTGGCGCCATGATAGGCAAACGCTTGCATAATCAATGCCCGTTTTGCGAACTCTGAATAGGGGTAAAGCCGTTCAATTTCACCAAAGAGCCGGATTGCTTCATCAGGCTTTCGCTTGTTTTCAAGCGCAAATTCCGCCTGGTGGAAGATCTCTTCTGCTGTATAGCTTTCCAGCGAAACTTCCTGGTTCTTGTTGCTAAAGAAACCGCCAAGGAAACCTCTGCGCGGTTCACCCTCATCACGACTTCCACAGGCTGAAAGCACGCTGATAACAGCAATCACACTTACGGTTCTCAACACTAATTTCATGTGCAGGCCTACCCTGAAATTCGATTTAATCCGGTAAAATCCGGTTTTGTCATGTTTGGTCTAGCACAGAAAAATCCGCTGCAAAACGGCTTTCGCACAATTTACGACCCTAGCGGGCTGACATCCGCTAGGTCAAGGAATATGAGCAAGTAAACAAGGGGTTGCCGACAGTTCGCAAGATCTCAGCTTAGGCAATTTCCTGTAGAAATCTCTGCGGCAGGTCACTTTTATGCAGGCCAGCACCTGGCAAACGCGCGGCGGTGGTTTCACTGCAGGTAATCATCCGGAAGGCATCTGGGTTCGCAAACAGCGCACGTAATAGTTTATTGGTCAACGCATGGCCTGCGCGAAAACCAGTGTAACGTCCCAGAACCGGTGCTCCCGCAAGGGCGAGATCACCAAGCGCATCCAGCATTTTGTGACGCACGGCTTCATCATCGTGACGCAAACCACCTGGGGAAAGCACCTTCGCACCGTCAACCACAACAGCATTTTCCATCGTACCACCCAGCGCAAGACCTTGGGCACGCATTGCATCCACGTCACTTTGACGACAAAATGTGCGACTGTCGCACAGTTCTCGCACAAAATTTCCGTTTGCAAGGTTCAACGTTTTGTATTGTTTGCCGATTGCCGCGTCATCGAATTCAATCTTGAAATCAATATAGAGACTATCTGAAGGTTCTAGTCGGGCGATCGCCTCGCCCTGGCGAACTTCAACAGGCTTCAACACCTCAAAAGCACGTACTGGTGCATTCAGAACTTGCGTACCCGTGCGCATCAGCCCTTCAACAAAGGGGTGCGCACTGCCATCAAGAATTGGAACTTCTGGCCCATCGACCTCGATAAGCGCGTTGTGAATACCACAGCCAGCCAATGCCGCCATAATATGTTCAACGGTAGAGACCTCAATACCTGCACTATTGCGCAAACGCGTACAAAGTGCGGCACCTTCAATAACCGCATCCCAGCGGGCTGGAACCAACGTATTGCCAGACAAATCCGTCCGCCGAAACCAGATGCCATATTCTGCAGAAGCCGGACGCACAATAAGCGTCGCCGGTTTACCCGAATGCAGGCCAGTGCCGGAAAAGCTTACGGAATTTTTAACTGTTGTCTGCAAAACTTACCTCAGGATGAGCGCGAAATCTGTTCATTCGCTGTGAAACAAATAGGCCCCCATGAAAAAAGAGACAATTCAATCTTTGTAACCAACTGAAACATCAAGTTTCACAATAGGCAGTTCTTCGCCTAGCAGCTCAGGCGAAGCAGGCTAAGTTACTAAAACAAAAGAAAAAGGCCCGCATTTGCGAGCCCCCTTCAAAAGATGTATTCCAAATATTTTTCTGAATACTAATTCGCCTGGCGACGCAAGAACGCGGGAATTTCAATGCGTTCCTGTTCTGGATCAGCAGCATCAGCAGGTTCCGCACTGGCCTCATGAGTTGCCAAGCGTGCTTGCGGATTACCCGCAGGTGCTCGCATCACGGAACGTGTAGCTTCTTCCTCTTCGGCGCCGTGACCCGTCATCCGATTGATCAGAGAGTTGATACCAAAACGCTGCTTAGCCTCAGGTGCAGCCTGAACAGGCCGTCGTGTAGGTGCTGACGCAGCAACAACGGCTGCCGGACGTGGCTGTGGCGTCTCTATAGCAGGAGCTGGCGCAGCAGCTGAGGCAGGCGCGTTCTGAACGGCCGCCTGCAAACGGGCAAGCGCCTCAGGTGAAGGAGTGCCAGCTGTTGGCGCACGCGGTGCAACAAATTCTGCTGCAGCAGGCTCAGCCGGGGTCAATTCAACCCGCGGTGCTGGCTGGTAAGCTGGGGGCGGCAGTGCATCATCTGCAACGGTTTCCACCCGTTGTCGTCCAACTGTTGTATCAATCTCGCTGAAAAGCGAATGCTCTGGCATCGCAGGCTTGGGAGCTTCTTCAACGACGGGTGTTTCAACTTCTACGGCAACAGCATCTTGCGCCAAAGGTTCAGCCAAACGGCGACGCGGAACCGGCATATCAGCAGAGTTGTCACGGGCATCAATACCGGTTGCCACAACGGAAACACGCATCATGCCATCAAGCGTAGTGTCTAGCGTAGAACCAACGATGATATTTGCTTCTGGATCAACTTCTTCACGGATACGATTGGCCGCTTCATCCAGCTCAAATAGTGTCAGGTCGTAACCGCCAGTGATGTTAATCAATACGCCACGCGCACCACGCAGGGAAATCTCATCCAGCAGAGGGTTCGCGATAGCTTTTTCAGCGGCCTGAACAGCACGATCTTCGCCTTCAGCCTCACCGGTGCCCATCATCGCCTTGCCCATTTCGTCCATTACGGCACGTACATCGGCGAAATCGAGATTAATTAGGCCAGGCCGAACCATCAGGTCAGTCACGCCCTTAACACCTTGATACAATACGTCATCAGCAAGCGAGAATGCTTCGGTAAAGGTGGTTTTTTCATTGGCCAGACGGAAGAGGTTCTGGTTTGGAATAATGATCAGTGTATCGACAACTTTCTGAAGGGCTTCAACGCCTTCTTCAGCTTGCTTCATCCGCTTATTGCCTTCAAACTGGAATGGTTTGGTCACAACGCCAACGGTCAACACCCCCAGTTCACGCGCAGCTTGCGCAATGATCGGCGCAGCACCCGTCCCGGTGCCTCCGCCCATACCAGCGGTAATAAAGCACATGTGTGCGCCAGCTAGGTGATCAACAATGCTTTCGATTGTTTCTTCAGCAGCGGCAGCACCAACAGAAGGACGCGCACCGGCGCCAAGCCCTTCAGTAACCTTCACGCCCATCTGGATTTTCGCCTGCGAGCGCGAGCCCTGCAAGGCTTGTGCATCTGTGTTTGCAACAACGAACTCAACACCATCCAATTCTTTTTCGATCATGTTGTTAACGGCGTTTCCGCCAGCGCCACCTACACCAAAAACGGTAATACGGGGTGTCAGATCTTCCTGATCGGAGCTTGTGAAATTCAATGCCATGATACTGTCCGCCTGTTTGTTACCATCAGATCCGGCCCAGTTGTCCCACTGATTTGCCTGATCGAATAATCGTTGTTTGTCTGATTCTACCGTGACGATTGCGCAACGTCACCTAAAAAAGTCCGTTAACCACAAAATATTGCGATTTACCACACTATTTGCGCGAGATTTCGCCAAAATCGCCAAGCCCAAGCCCAATTCGCCAAATTACCAATTATCTTTGAACCAACGAACAGCCCGACGCAGGCTGCGCGCAGGATACGTTTCGGTCGGAACATCAAAATCCCAGTATTCATCTTGTGGATTTGCTGCAAACAGCGACAACCCAACAGAGGAGGAGAAGCTAGGCCCCGTTGCGGCCTGCGGCAATCCCCGCACCCGCATCGGGCGTCCAAGACGCACTTGCTGGCCCAAAATTCGACTGGCAAGACCATCCAAGC
>MAAC01017583.1_pt1 | contig 19476 bp, 19 predicted proteins | sample 1115981 | NCBI WGS metagenome assembly MAAC01 (sample SAMN04961126, study PRJNA320927) | seawater metagenome | isolation source: sample BD02T64 sea water enriched with oil for 64 days | place: USA:Gulf of Mexico | collected 2013-07-27
GAGTACCATTGATATTTCTGTGGCTATAAAAAACAGCACTCTTCATTTTTGTGTGGTGAATTCAAAGCCTTCCATGGTTGCTGCATCTAAAAGAAAAGGAATGGGTCTTGAAAATGTAAAAAGACGTTTAAGTCTATTATATCCTAATTCTCACCTCTTAAAAGTTGATGATACCCAAAAAGCATATCAGTTAGATTTATCTATTGATTTATCAGTTTCAACACTAAAAAAAACAGGGAATGATTAAAGTTGGTATCGTAGATGATGAAATACTAGCACGTAAAGTGATAGAAGAATATTGTTCTAAAATTGACAATTTAGAATTAGTATTAAGTACGGGAAATCCAATTGAGTTTATCAATTTTACTCAGAAAAATGAAGTGGATCTCATCTTTCTAGATATAGAAATGCCTGAACTTTCTGGTATGGAAATTTTGCGTTCAATGATAAATCCACCTAAAGTTATTTTGACTACAGCCTATTCTGAGTATGCATTAGAAAGTTATAATTATGGTGTTGTAGATTATTTATTGAAACCTGTAAAATTTGAGCGCTTTTTGAAAGCAATCAACAAAGTTTCAGCTTCAAAAATAACAGAACCTAAAAAAAATAGAGGGACTGAAGAACTTCAAATAAAACATGATGGAATGCCCGTTAATATTCCATTTGCATCCATTCTGTATATTCAGAGTTTTGGAAATTATTTGAAAATATTTACAGATTCAAGAATGTACCTGATCTCCGAAACACTTATTAATATCACTACCTTATTATCTGAAAATTTCCAACGTACACATAAATCATACATTACCAATTTGGATAGAGTTACAAAAGCAACCAGAACACATTTGTTAATTGAAAATAATAAAGTCCCCGTCAGTGCTATGTATAAGGTTATTGTTTTTAAAAAATTGGAAGTTTTAGCAAAATTATAAAGTTTTAATTCCAATTTCATACCCCCTCCTTCGGCTGGCGGGCATTGGGCTTCCCTCCTATCTTCCTACGCTAAAAAAGCAGCACCAAACTTACGTTTGATGCTTCTTATAAATTGAATCCTTATTGTTTTTTATCTTTTTATAGGGATTTTAATAAAACTGTCAGAAAACCATTTGATTATTAATGGCTCTATAGCGTCGTTCTTAACAGTTTCAATACTAACATCTTTACCTGAACCATAATTGATTTGAGCAAAGGGATGTTTTAAACCATTAATAACAATTACTAGTCTGCTTCCTTTACTAATTTTTTTACTTGTCATTCTAACGTTTGTAAAAGGGAAACTTGTTTTTGTGTTTGGTGTTAATAATTGTCTTTTTTCAATATTGTTTGCTAGACTTGCTCTACCTACAAAGGGCAATGATAAACTATGAAATTTACCGTCTGCTGTTTGTTCGTACCATAAAATATTACAATCAAAATCTTTTTTGTTAATTGCTACTTGAAGTGTTCCATGAAAAGAACCGTTTAATTCAAAATCTTCTTGAAATACTTCAGTCGCAAAAGAAAACCCTTCACCAATGGTTAATGTTTCTGATACTAAGTTTCCTCCTCCACTTGAATTCCAAGTATATTTTCCTCTATCAGAAAAATCGATTTTTTGTTCTAAATAATTGCTAGAATTTGCTTTATTAGATAATGTAAAATGTTCGTTTACACCTAAATTACCTGTATCGTAAGTCGATTTAAATTTAACTTTCGAACGCATTTTGCTAAAATAATATATAAGTGTATCGTTGGCTATTTTGTCTAATGAAGGTGCATGACCCCAAGTATTGCTACCCATAACTTGATAATTAATTTTATCTTTTAACAAAGCTGGTTTTTCAGCCCCTTTAAAAATATAGTCGAACCAGTCAAAAATGATGTCTGTTACACTTATTTGAGCAACAGGGTCAATCTTATACCCATAAATCTCTTTTCCTGGAACGCTTTGCGCACCGAAATGTGTGTAAGGACCAATCAATAAATAATGCTCTGCATTTTTGTTATACTTATAATGCTCTTTTAAATAATGCATAGAACCTATCTGTCCACCATCATAATAACCTGTTGTGTTTAAAATTGGAATGTTAATATGTGCAAAATCTTCTTTATATGGCATCATATTTTTCCAATAAGCGTCGTAAGTTGGATGCAATAAAAGTTCATTAAATTTCTCATTTGCCAATCCGTCTAAACTATCCATCGCATTGTATGCTGCACCGGTTTCATACCATTTCGTATTTAAGTCATTCCACCTTTTTCCATTATTATACAAAGTGGTGTCTAAATATTTGTTATTGCTTACATAATGTGACCATGGATAATGGAAATTTTGATACACTCCATTTTCCATAGGTTCTGCAATACCAGGAGCAGCTGCAACAGAAGGTACAATTGTTTTTAAAGCTGGATGTACTTTGTGTTTCATAGAAGCCCATTGCACAAAACCAACATAACTACCCCCATACATTCCTACTTCCTGATTGCTCCATTTTTGCTTACTAATCCAGTCGATTACATCATATACATCTGTTGATTCATGGGTATAAGGAACAATTTCATCTGGACTCAATCCTTTTCCTCTGGTATAAGAAATGACACCTATATAACCTTTGTCTGCCGCTTTCATGGCTCTGTCAATATCTGTGTGCCTAGCATAAATGCTATGAAATAAAATAGCTGCTGAAGGTTTGGTTATTTTTGAATTTCGAACGATGATTGCATGTATTTTTGCGCCATCTCTTACATCGATTAAAATACTGTCCTGTACTAAATAATCGGTGTTGTTTTCTGTAACAATTCTAGGTTTTTGTATGGATGATTTCTCTGTACAAGCAGTAAATATTAATAGTATTACCGCGATTAAACTGATCCCTTTTATGATTGATTTTTTCATTGTTTCTTTTTTAAAAAGTAACTAATAGGTAATTTTAATTCTTACTTTGATTTGAATATTTGATTAATTCCTCTTCGTACAAAAAGTCATCTTGAGTTTGACTAAGTTTTATAAAGTTTTTTAAAGCAGGTGCATACCACCAAACTTCATCTGTGTTAGCACTATATCCTCTCGAATTCGTGATTATACCTTTGTATTGAATGGTGTAAGCCATAAATGTTCCTGCTTCTACCGTTTCTTCTTTAAAAGATAAAATCTCAACATCTTGACTTTGTGTTCCTTTTGTACCATCTTGACTTGTCCAATTTTTCTCATATTTCCACTTTTTACCCACTTCCAGAGGCCAGTCATACTTAGGCGTTTCGCTTTCTTCTGGTTTTACAATGTCTGTTACTGGAATAGTATCGGTCCCTATTACCATACCTAAAACACCGTCTACACTAACTATTTCTCTTGCATCTTCTCCATCCGAACGTACTACACCTTCGGTTGTTACCCCTTTATATTTCCAAACCCATTTTTCTCCAAGGGTATAATCAGATAAAGTTGGTTGCTTTGTAACTGTTGCTGTTTCGTTAGCACAAGAATATAATACTGTAATTGCTATTACCAATAGAATTATAGGTAGGTGATAGTTACTTTTAAAATGTTTCATAATTGTGTTTTATTAATTAAGTTTTAATCTTTAAGAAGCAAAGAAATGACAAGTTTATACATGTAAAAAGAGAAAGTACAGGAACGCAAATAAACGCAGATGAACGTTAAATTTAATTGATATTCCTTTTTTATTTACAAGCTATTCCAATTTTTGAACTTCACTGATTGTCGACTTGAAACGGCTATCTTTTCACCGGTAGTTAACGTAATGTGAAGCTTATTATTAAAATGTGGATGAATTTCTTTTATATAATGCGTATTGATGATTTGACTTCTATTGGTTCTAAAAAAAACGGTGGAATCTAACTTTTCTTCCAATAGATTTAACGATCTCTTAATCATCGCTTTTTGATTTCCAAAATACAATAGCGCATAATTATCTAAAGACTCTATTAAGTGAATTTCTGATAATGGGATAAAATGACATTTTTCTCCATCTTTGATAAATATTTTTCGATGCATTGGTAAAACGTCTGTTTTTAAAACTTCTTTTTTTGCCAATTCAACTTTTACTTTTTCGATCGTTTTTGCAAAGCGTTCTTCTCGTAATGGTTTTACTAAATAATCCAATGCATTTAATTCAAATGCTTTTACTGCGTATTGATCGTATGCTGTTGTAAAAACTACTTCTGGTACGGTCGTTAGTTCCTCTAGTAGGTCAAAACCTGACTTCTCAGGCATATGGATGTCTAAAAAAATAATATCAGGTTGTTCCTTTTCTATAATTGCAATAGCCGTATCTACATTTGCTGCTTCTCCAACAATTTCAAATTCGGGGAAATTTTGAAGTGCCCTTTTCACCTCTTCACGAGCTAAACGTTCATCATCTACTATTATAGTTTTATAGGTACTCATTTTTTATGAATAGGTATTATTAAGGTTGCCTTTACTATTTTGCTGGAAAGTCCTTCAATTTTAAATTGTGCTTCTCCTTTAAATTGTAATAACAAGCGTTCTTTTAAATTATTTAACCCTAGTCCCCTTTGATTTTCATTATGGAGCTTTCCAGGGTTTTTAACTATTATTTCTATAAAGCCATTTACTTCTTGAATTGAAATATGGACTAGACCACCATCCAATCTTTTATCTATGCCATGTTTAATAGCATTTTCTACTAATAGTTGAATACTCAATGGTGGTATTTTAAGATTTTTAAGAGCGTCATCTGCATCTATTGTTACCCTTAATCTTTCTTCAAACCTTAATCTTTCCAACTCTACATAATCTTCAACCAAAGATAGTTCATTCTTAATTTCGATTAAAGGGTCTTCTTTTTCATAAAGCGATGATCGTAATAAATCAGATAACAAATCAACTGCTCTTCTGGCAATTTTTGGGTTTTCAATGATCAATGATTTTATAGAATTTAGAGAGTTGAACAAAAAATGAGGATTCAACTGTGACGATAAGTTATCAAGCTGCGCCTGCTTCGCAATAATCGATAATTGAGCATTTGCCCTTGCAGTGTTAACTTCTCTATTATAAAAATGATATAAGTGATAAGCAAGTACCCAAATAGACATATGTCTTAACCCTGTTATTAGAACGGGATTCCATTCAAACAAATTCTCTAAAAAGTTATTTTTATTTTCTACCAAATAGATATGCCCAGACATTTTTAGATTCATTAATAACATAAACAAAATGGACAGTATAAGTATAGATGGGGTAACTTTTTTAATTAATTTTTTAATGTTTAGATAATTCCATTTTGCTTTCAAAGCAATAGTTCGGTAAGTATGTGTAAGTCCAATGCAAATAGCAACATCAAGAACATAATTGGCAAGAGCATGAAAAACAGAAAATTGATCTCTAATTAAAGCTATATATAGCCATAATAACGAAACAACTCCCCAACCAGTAAGTTGGCATTTCCAGTATAGAGAAATATTGATATTTTTATTTTGTGTGTTTGCTTCTGTGCTCATATCTGGAACAAAGCAACAAAATACTTTTCAATGCTAAAAGGAAAAGTACAGGAACGTAAGATATGAGGTTTAAGTGTTATTTATAAAAATTATATTCCATTTCACACACCCTCCTTCGGCGGACAAGCATTAAGCTTCCCTCCTACACTTCGATACTTCGACTATGCTCAGTACAGGCAAGCTCAGTGCAGGCAAGCTCAGTGACCACGTCGTCGCATAAAAAGTTCTCCATTATCAGCTCGATAGAAAAAATAATAACGCCCATTTAGTAGTATATTTGCCTCAATTATTATGAATATTACGTTAAACAAATTCTTCTTTAATTTCTATGCCTTTTAAAAAATTACATCCTAATATACAAGAGAAGCTATCCGATCTAGAGATAAAAACCCCTACTCCTTTTCAGACCCGAAGTATCCCTGTGATAAAAAGCGGTGCCAATATCTATTGTACGGCCTCAAAAGATAGTGGAAAAACGACCACGCTTATACTTACTACTTTACATAAATTAAAATGTGAGGCCGTGGAAAATGCTCCAAGGGCTATTGTTCTTGTAGAAAATAGAGAAAGAGCTTTGGAATTATACGATACTTTTTTAACCTTTACGAAACATAGTTCGTTACGTGTTTATGTAGGCTATGAACAACTTCATATTGATCTACAAAAATCGGAAATTTTTGAGGGTGTCGACATTCTAATTTCCACGCCCAAGTCTATGAACAGGTTATTGTTATTAAATGGTGTAAGCACTTCTCAATTAAAGATATTTAGTATAGACGATGCTGAATTTTTAGTTCAAAAATCTTCATATAATGCGCTGATGTCGATTACTCAAAGTATTAATAAATGCCAGTTTGTACTATATTCAGAAAAAATGCATCCAATTCTAAAACGCTTTGAGTCCAATTTTATGGAGCACTCTAAAAAAGTCATAATTTAAGGATCTTGTTGATTTATAATTTCCTTACAAAAAACGAAGACACGATGATACCTAAACTTCATTATATAACCCAGGGAAACTCTCCAAAAGAGCATCTAGATAATCTCCAAAAAGCTTGTACATCTGGTGCAGAATTAGTGCAATTGCAATTAAAAAATGTTTCAGAAAAAGAGATTTTAAAATTAGCCAAGGCCGCTAGAGAAATCACATCTCAATTTCAAACCAGATTAATTATTAGTGATCATTATAAGATTGCAAAAGAAGTTAAGACAGATGGTGTACATTTAGAAAAAAAAGACTCCTGCCCTACTATAGTTAGAGATTATTTATACCCTTGGCAACTTATTGGCGGAACAGCAAATACTTTGCAAGAATGCGAAACATTAATTGCTAAAGAAGTCGATTATATTTGTTTAGCACCCTTTAGATTAACAACAAATAAAAACAACTTACTAACAGTTTTAGGTTTAAATGGTTATACAGCAATTATAGAAGCCTTAAAAACGGATACACCAATTATTGGTGTTGGAGGTATAACTACAGAAGATGTTACAAACCTATTAGAAACGGGTATTTCTGGAATTGGAACGTCTGATGAAATTACCCGAAATTTTAATAATATAAAAACTTTTAACCATTTACTAAACGCTTCTTCTACAGCAGAGCAACGTTATACCCTTAAATAGACTATTTACTCGTTATATAAAATTTCTTTTACAGCTCGTTTGTATTTTATAGGATTGGTTGCTTTTTTTATCTTTTTATAGGTTTTTTGTGGATTAGAAAAGGATTGCGAAAAGTATTCCCAAAAACCTAACATCTTCATTTTTATAGGGGTTGGACCAGATAAAGCTTCGTCGTATTGTTGGTATATTTCGTTATGAAAAGCTTCAAACAATTCCCATCGATTTTTAGGATATTCCGAAGTATTATTTTTTATCATACTAGGTAAAAACGGATCCGCTATTAAACCACGACCAATCATAAAGTGATCAATACTTGGGAAACGCTCTTGCATTTTTTTAAACTGTTCTACATTAGTAATATCGCCATTATAATATAGTTTGTGTTTTGCGACGTCGATACATTTTTGAAAGGCCTCTAAATCTACGCCTCCTTTATACAATTGTTTTCCTATACGCGCATGTATAGCAACGTTCTTTAGTGGGTATTTATCTAAAATAGGAAAAGTGTGAAGTATTTCTTGACTGTTTTCATAGCCCATTCTCATCTTCATAGAGACCAAAATATCAGTTTCATTGTGGACACGATGTAGAATGGCGTCTATTTTATTTGGATCACAAATTAAACCGGAACCCATTCCACGATTGGTAACCATTGGGTATGGACAGCCTAAATTCCAATTGAGTTCTTTATAACCCAATTGCTGTACGTATTTAGTAACAAATAAAAACTCATCGGCATCATTTGTCATTACTTGTGGTATCACTTCTAAAGTAGTATTGTGTTCTGGTAATAAATCGCGCTCGTACGAAGGTTTTATTTTCAGTTTACCATTTAAACGTATATATGGGGCGTAAAAAGTATCGATACCTCCAAAATATTTGTTTTGTGCATTCCTAAAACGAAAATCGGTAAAACCTTGTAATGGCGAAGATAGAAGAGTAAAACTCATAGTTTATGCTTGGGGCAAATATAAGTGAATAGTTTTTTGTTTTATTTTTTATTTTCAGTTTAAGTTTAGAATTTCAAACTAGTTATAATCCCATTTTAGACACATTACTCCTCACTCTTCTATTTGATAAATTGGAAGTCGTGAATCTCGCAAACTCGATTTCTACTTCTCTCCTATCCTCCTACGTTATCAACTTCGTCAAGACTTCGTTGATCATAGGAAAGCTTCGGCGGACTTGCGTCGTTTCGTAAAAAGAGTGTTTTACTCCTACTTATTCATTTTATATTTTGGAATTCGTGAATCAATTAAATTGATTTCTCGCTCCTCTCTTGTTTTATTAAAAAGGTGCTCTTAAACCCAGATTAAGTTTGGCTAAAGCCTAACCAAAAAAGGGTTTGGCTACCGCCTAAACTCATTCTTCGGTTTCATTAACATCGTAAAGAAATTTTTTAGATTTTTTTTTAGAGGAAGTGTTTGTATTACTTGGCTAATAACGCAAGTAAAGAAATTTTTCGGCACTTCGACAGCACTTCAATACTTCGCCTTCAAAAGAGAAGAGAGAGTATATCTATACTTTGTTTAGAAAAACTAAACCATTTTGACCATAATACTCTCTTTACTAATCTTACGTATAATAAGTATGCTTGCAATAAATAAAGGCAATACAAATACTATTGAACCAATGGCATCTCCAATACTTTGCTGTTCTAATTGTCCTGGAATAGCATCATTATCACTGAGTGTATTAATACTAAAGACGATGTCAATTAGACCATGTAGTATGGCTAAAGGAATTAATTTATTGGTTTTTAATAAAATAGCCCCAAAAGAGGCTCCAATAAAAAAGGCATATATAACTTGACTTACTGAAGCAGCAATATTAGACGTATCAAAATTCACTAAATGCAAAGACCCAAACAACAGCGCAGGAATAAATATGCCTATGTAAATGCCATATTTATGATGTATGTATTTTTTTAAAAAGATGGATTGTAGTATTCCTCTAAAGATAAACTCCTCTACAAATCCCACTGAAAGCATTGCGAGAAATAGTAGTATAGCATCAACAATTGCAATATTTGATAAATCTATGCCCATTAATGTCAACGCACCAAAAATGACCAAATACAATGGGATTGCTATTAAATATTTGTGTTGCAAACTAAATTGTTCGTTCAAGCCAGCTAATTTAGTAATGCCAAGTTTCTTGATGACAATTATGGAAAGAATGATTATTACAACATTCTTTATTATTCTATCAATATTATTTGATTGCTGTAATGTTAAATCGAAATTATCTAAGAGAAAATCAAGCGGTAATTTTAGAATACCTAAAAATATGATAATGATGATTATAGTTATTAGGTAAGGGTTTTTTGATAATAATTTCATAATTAATGTAGTAAAGATTGGCTTTAAAAAGAAGACGACTAGTCTTTCGTTTTGCTACATTACGTGACAGAATGAAGAAATTCGGAATAAAAAGACCTTAATAATACTAACGGTATTCCGTTTACACCTAGTTTTGCTTATTTTTATTAACGGTATTCCGTTAGATAAGCTGAATCCCTCAAAACAGTAATTTACTGTATCCATCTGTTTATCTACACATTACATTATTTTTCACACTTATTTTATTCTTTGGCACTGCTATTGTAAAATCCTTTTTGCACCAAATGGGTATTATGACATCTAATTATTATAAATCTGAAGAAATATTTATTACTCTAGCGAGTCAATTCTATAAAGACCCTAGAGGGTTTTTATATTTCAAAATTGAAAATGAAAAGAATTGTACTAATTTTAATGCTGAGCAATTAAATAAATATATATATGTTGCTGCTAATATTATTGAAGAAACACCAACACCATTATTATTAGATCTAAGAAATACAACTAGAGTACATTCAAGCAATACGTTTAGTTTACTCGCCAAAGTTTCTAATTTAAATGCAAATTTCACAAAAATTTCTTTTTTAGTAAACTCATTGTCCCCTTATAAGTTTTGCTCCAATAAAGACCCCCCAAAAAACATAGTGTATTTTGAGAAAACATTAAAAAAGACAAAAAAGTCTTAATACATATTTACAACAGTGAACCTACTTATTCTAAGACCCCAATCAAATTTAAATGTCCATTTGAATAAGTTTTTTCCATTTTTTTAACTCCCAAAAAATCTAAAAGTTTAAGGGATTAGTATCTTAACACATATCCTCCTATATATTTTAGGGGTGTATACATTTATTAACTCAAGTAGAAATACTAAAAAAATAAAAGGTATTTCTATAATTAAAATTATTTAAAAATGAAAAAAAGATTATTTAACTTCGGAGCTATTTTATTAATAGCAGGATTCTCAAACAATGTAATGGCACAGAATGAAGCTAGTGCTTCATCAGATGCTTTTGCTACAGTTGTAGCCCCAATTGGAATCGCCCATAATGGTACTGATTTAGAATTTGGTACTATGATTAAAGGAATAGGTACGGTTACTATACCAACATCTGGTCCAAGAACTTTTTCTAATTCAGCTCTAAACCCTGGAGATCAGGGTGTAGCGCCTACTCCGGCAGTATTTACTGTTACAGGTGAAGGTGCTTATACATATTCTATTGCGTTTACAAATCCAACTGAAACTTTAACTAATCCTGGTTCACAGACCATGATAGCTGGTACTTTTATTGCTTTATCAGCTGATGGAGAAGGTTTAACAGGAACACTTTCTTCTGGAACTGATACAGTCACTGTAGGTGCAACGCTAACCTTAGACGATGATGAAACTGCAGGTATATATGCTGGTTCGTTTGAAGTAACTGTCGCGTATAACTAAAATCTTTAAAAGTTAAGCTCAAGCATCTTAAATTCATAGGTGTTTGAGCTTATTTTCAACTAACAAAAAACATATAAATTGAATCATCATGCTTTTAAATATTAAAGATTCATTTTTCACTACAAATTTATTTAAATACGTATTGCTAGTCGTTTATTTAATTACTTCTATACAACCGTTACTTGCACAAGGTAATTTATTAATTTACCCAAAGCGAGTGGTATTTGAAGGAAGGAAGAGTATTGAAAAAATAACACTCGCAAATACAGGTAAGGATACAGTTGTTTACAATATTTCTTTTGTTGAGTATAGAATGAATAAAAAAGGAGAACTGAAAATTATCTCTGAAGCTGAAGATGGCGAACGTTTTGCATCTTCTAACGTGCGGTTTTTCCCGCGTAAAGTTACCTTAGCTCCCAATGAAGGACAAACTGTAAAAGTACAACTTAGAAGATCAAGCACCTTAGATGACGGTGAATATCGTTCTCATTTATATTTTAGAGCAGAAGAAGACAAAGGAGCATTAGGTGAAACTAGCAAGGTTAAAGATTCTGTTATCTCAGTAAAATTGAAAGCTGTTTTTGGGCTCTCAATTCCCTGCATTATCCGAAAAGGAACGAATACAACAACCGTTTCTATTTCAGATTTAAAATTGATAAAATTAAATAAACAGTTTGATGTATTGCAGTTTAATTTAAACCGTAATGGAAACATGTCAGCCTATGGCGATTTTACAATAAACTATGTCGCTCCAAACAATACCGTTTATGAAGTAGCTAAAATGAAAGGTGTAGGCGTTTATACACCTGGCATTCTAAGAAATATAAAAATTAAATTAAACAAGCCAGAAAATATAAACTTTTTAGGTGGTTATTTTAATGTGGTTTTTACCAAAAACGAAAGTGAAGAAGTACTAACAGAAGAAAGTTTAACACTGAAAGTAAAGAAAAACTCACAAGAGCAAATTTAATACTGTAAAACTGTTATACTATAATTAGCATTTAACATAACTCATGAAAAGCAAAATTAGAAATGCGAATAATTTGTTGAAATTATTATTATTCGCAGTAGTTTATCTTCATATAAACACCTTTGTTGCACAACCAAATTTACCACAACATAAAATTACAGTTTTACCATCACAGCCTATCAATTTTGGTACTTTCTATGTAATTGGAGCCGGTACTATTGAGGTAGATTATCAAGGGAATGTAAATGTTACTGGCGGTGTTATTTCTTTAAATACAACCGCTGTTACTCCTGCTATATTTGACATGAAATTTTGTCATGGAAGAACTGCTGCCATAAGCTATGATTACTCAGTTATGTTAGATGGTAGCAATGGAGAAAAACTCGAGCTTATAATAGGTCCTTCAGAAAGGGGCGTAAGAGGCGACGAATTTTTTGTAGATAATAACTGTGACATTATTACTCAACTCCGGGTAGGAGGTAAACTTGTTATACCAGCCAATTCAGTACCTAGTGCCTATTCTGGAAGTTTTCCAATGACTTTTACACAAAATAAATGAATTGTCATAAACCATATCACCCATTTTTATTTCTGCAGTCTTTCAGAAAGTGGAAAGGCCTAGTTTTTTTTTTCTCTTTTTATTATTAAATTTTCAAACCGTTAAAGCATTTCAATATGTAAAAGAAATTCCGCTTGATTCTATAAATAGTTTTGATGAAGTATCTGTTGAAGTAATGGTTAAAGGATACCTTAGATTTGAAGCCGATGTAATTATTACCGATAGACTTGAGGTATATATAAATGTAGAAGAGTTTTTTAAAAAACTCGGGATTTATTGTGAAGTTGAAAATAATGGAAATGTTTTAAAAGGATTTATTGAAAACGAAAGTATACGCTACTTAGTCGATTATGACTCAAGAAAAATTAATAAAGGAGATATAACTATTAAATCAATTAATGGAATAGCAAAAGAATTAGGAGCCATTTATATTGATAAAAGTATTTTAAGCGAAGCTTTTGGGTTAAATATGACATTTAATTTTCGTTCATTATCTATCAAACTGGTAGCTGATTTTGAATTGCCCTTGGTAAAACAAGCTAGACTTGAAAAAATACGTGATAATGTATCCAAGCTTCAATCAAAAAAAGAAATAGATATTGACACAATTATTGGAAGAAATTACCATCTTTTTAATGGAGGAGTACTAGATTGGTCCGTTTCATCATTTCAGACCGAAGGTAAAAAACCAAATAATAGATTTTCTCTTGGTCTTGGAAGTGAATTATTCTATGGTGAAGCTAAAATAGCGTTTAATTATTATGGTCAAACAAAATTTGATAGACGTCAACTTTATTACAACTGGCGTTGGGTAGATAATGATAACAACTATATTAAACAAGCTAGAATTGGTAAAATAGGAGCGCAAACTATCGCGTATTTGGGAGCTCCTTTGGTTGGTGCAAGTTTTAATAATTCGCCTAATACCATAAGAAAAGCAAAAGGAACTTATACCATTAGTGAATATACAGAACCCAACTGGACTGTAGAACTGTATATTAATGACGCATTGGTAGATTATACCGAGGCAGATGCCTCGGGGTTATATCTTTTTAATGTGCCAATTGTCTATGGATACACTACTTTAAAATTGAAATTTTATGGACCTTTAGGAGAAGAGCGAATAGAAGAGCGAAGAATGAATACGCCCTATACGTTTATGCCTGTAAAGGTGATGGAATATAATGTTTCTGGTGGTGTATTGGAAGATGATCAAGCAAGTAAGTTTGGACGTGGTGAAGTAAACTATGGAGTTACTAGATTTGTAACTATTGGTGGAGGGTTAGAATACTTATCGAATATTCCAGAGAACCCATTAATACCTTTTGCAAATGTGGCGTTTCAACCCTTTTCCAAGATGGTTATTAATATGGAATATGCACACAATGTTAGTGTTAAAGGGATATTAAACTATTACTTTGGGAGAAGTGCCTATTTAGAATTAGATTACAGCAAATATGTTGAGGGACAGCTAGCTACACTCAATAGTACTATCGAAGAACGAAAAATACGTTTGTCATTACCTTTTAAAATTAGTAAAATACAAGTTAATACAAAGTTGAGTTATATTCAATATGTGTATGGTTCTTTTAATTCAAATTGGTTAAATACAGTATTTTCGGGTAGGTATAAAAATTTTTCAGCCAACGTTTCTTTAGCATCTAAATGGAATAGCGACCGGAAACCTTTTATGACTTCTGCGTTTGTATTTTCTCGTAGAATGAGAAATGGATTAATAGTACGACCGTCAATTCAATACGATGTTACAGAAAACAAAATCACAAGTTTTCGTGCAGAAATTGAAAAAAGAGTTGCTAATATTTCTTTTTCTGCTTCTTATGAAAGAAATATACATTATGCAACTAACAATGCTACCTTTAGTTTCAAATATGATTTACCATTTGGGGGCATTGATTTTTCTTCATCATATAATAATAACCAGTATAGTTTTTTAGAAAATGCACACGGAAGTTTAGTTTTTGGTGCAGGAAATGGTATTGTAAATACTAGCTATAACTCAGCAATTGGTAAAGGTGGGATTTTATGTTATCCTTTCCTCGATTTAAATCAAAATGGAAGTAAAGAAAAGAATGAGCCAATGGTGTTTATTAAAAATGTTAGAGTTTCAGGTGGTAAAGCTATAACTAATGAAAAAGATTCTATTATTAGAATCTCAGATTTAAACGCCTTTATAAATTATAATATTGAATTTTCTGATAGTGATTTGGATAATATTTCTTGGAAATTTAAGCACAACACATACCAAGTTTTAGTAGATCCTAACCAATATAAAAAAGTTGATATTCCAATTTTAGTGCGAGGAGAAATAACTGGAATGGTGTACTTTAAAAAAGGAGATATTATGAATGGTCAAGGCCGTATAACTATTCATATTTATGATATATATGGACGTAAAGTTGCTGAGACATTAAGTGAATCGGATGGCTATTTTAGTTATTTAGGGTTAAAACCAGGTGAATATAGTGTTCGTATTGATGAAACCCAATTGGTAAAATTGGAATATCAATCTGCTCCTAAATCTCGGAATACGGTTATCAAAGTGTTAATTGATGGAGATTTAATAGAAGGACTTGATTTTACGATACAGCCTAAAGTGCAAAAAAACGAATAAAGAGAGCCACTAAAATATTGTTAAGCAGTTTCAAGAGCACGTTTCGAAACTCTATAGGTATAATTTGGATAAATAGATCGTTTAGCAAAACGATTGAGCTTGTTGCTATTAATCATTTTAAGATATACTTGTTTTGTAACCCCAAAGTACTCATAAGTGGATCCATCTACAAAGGTAATTTCTAACAATAACCCTTTATGAGTATAATCTGCGATACCAGAATTAGTGATCGTCTCTGTATACTTGTCTAAGTTTGAAGCTTTTGTTTCTGGTGCAATACTCACCAAAAAATGGTAGCCATCAATAATTCTTCGACTTTGTATCTCTGCTTCTTCTTGTAAAGGATCACCGTTTTGAAATTTGTCTGGATGCCATTCTTTTACCAAATCACGGTAACTCTTTTTCAAAGTCTTTAATTCGACATTGTTTTCAATTCCAAAGAGTTTCTTATATTCATTTATACGCTTCATATCACAAAATTATTTGAGGGCGCGAAAATACATTTTAATATCCAATGAATGACGATAGTAGATGACTAAAATACAATTTTATGCAAGCGTTATCTTATTGACCTTTAATGTTATTAGCAATTATCACTTTTTTGGACGCTTTTTAGTAGGCTCTGTCTTTACTCCATCCGTCTGTGCCAAGTAATTGGCTAATATTTTTTCAACCAATTCCTCTTTGGTCAAGTGATGAAATATCGTTTTTATTTTTGTTTTAAATTCTTCAGAAACGGTTCTATTGGGTTTGGCTTTAAATATTTTTCTTGCCCATAGTAAACCATTATTTTCTTCGATACTCTGCGCATCTGCTTTACGAAACTCCTTAAATGTGATTCCTAACTCATTTTCAAATTCAGGGATTTCTTCTACCTCTTCTTGCTGAATAATACTTAAGGAAAGTCCCTTCGCCCCTGCTCTAGCGGTTCTACCACTTCTATGCACATAGGTGTCATAGGTATCTGGTAAGTGATAATGAACAACGTAGGCTAAATCTTTAACATCAATACCCCGAGCAGCCAAATCTGTAGCCACTAAAATATCGATATACCCTTCTCTAAACTGCCCCATAATTCGATCCCGAATCGTTTGTGCTAAACTTCCGTGAATAGCACCAGAGGAAAATTTGTTTATCGCTAATTTTTTAGCTAGTTTATTAACAGCAGCTTTGGTTTTACAAAATATAATACCGCGTTCGCCTTCTTTAGAATTTAAAAAATGTAGTAAGACTTCTAACTTTTCTATAGGTTCTACTACCAAATATTGATGGTCGATTCCTTGATGCCCAACAGTTGCCATATCTGCTTCTAGATGCACTACATGTTTTGACATATAGTTTTGCACCAATTGCTTTATAGCACCTGGCATGGTAGCGGTAAACAACAAGGTTCTTCTAGACTTCGGAATATCCTTTATAATAACATCTAGGTCTTTTTTTAAGGCAGTTACCATCTCATCAGCCTCATCCAACACTAAATACTTTAAGTCTTTTAAGGATATCGCTTCACGTTTAATTAAATCGACCAATCTTCCTGGAGTTGCCACTATAATATGCGTTGTGGCTTTTAATCGTTCTATTTGAGGTTTAATTGGAATACCACCACATATAGATGCAAGACCTATTTCTGGACTTGAAGTAGCAAAAGAAACTAAATTATTATAAATCTGTTGTCCTAATTCTCTTGTAGGTGCTAATATTAATACTTGAACATTGGTATTGGCTACATCTATTAACTGCAGTAATGGCAATCCGAAAGCAGCCGTTTTTCCGGTTCCTGTTTTTGCTAAAACCACCAAATCTTCCTTCTGATTCAAAACAACAGGTATGGCCTTTTCTTGTATATCCGTAGGGATAGAAATTTGTAAATCGGTTATAGCTTGTTGTAATTGTTTATTAATTCCTAAATCTGAAAAGGATTTTGACATCATTTAATTTTTTGGCAAAGGTAATACCAAAATGAATTTTAAAAAGAAAGATGTTAAAAAATTACCTGAATTGTTTGGTCAGGCTTAATGTAAATCTTTGTTAAAAAAAAGAATGAACATTCATTTTTATATATCTTTGCATCAGAATTAAGAAACATGGCAAAGCTTCAGAAAAGTATAGACAAACGCAATGCACTGGTAAAAGCAACAATAGAGTTGGTTAATAATAACGGTTTTCATGCAACGCCTATGAGTAAAATTGCTAAAATGGCAAATGTATCTCCTGCAACCATTTATCTTTATTTTAAAAACAAGCAGGATTTGGTAAACCAAACCTATATAGAAGTAAAAGCACAATACACTAATTATGCTTTTGAAACGTATAACGAAAACATGTCGGTGGAAGCGGGTTTTGAACTCATTTGGAAACGCATCGCAGATTTTAAACTTAAAGAATGCGAAAACGCCATGTTTTTAGCACAATGTGATAATACTCCAATGATTGACGAACAATGCAGACAAGAAGGAATCAAGCATTTACAGCCCCTACTCGACCTTTGGGCTCGTGGAAAAAAAGAAGGTATTATAAAACCCGTATCCGATTATCTGTTATATGCGTATGCTATAAATCCTTTGTCCTTTTTAATGATTTCTCAAAAACGTGGCGGATTTCAATTTGATAAAACACATATAGAAGATGCCTATCAATCTGCTTGGAGCAGCATAAAAATTGGTAACTAAGATGAAAAAAACAGCTATTATATTAGGAGCTTCAGGGCTAACGGGTTCTATTTTACTTCAAAAATTAATGGAAGACGATCGCTACGAAAGTATCAAATTGTTTTCACGTTCTAAAATAGAAGGACTGCCAACTAAAGTAACACAGTTTATAGGAGACATTTTAAAATTTGAACAGTTTAAAGTAGACTTTACCGCAGACGAAGTGTTTTGTTGCATTGGTACCACTGCGAAGAAAACACCTAATAAAACACTTTATAAGCAAATAGATTATGGGATTCCGGTGACTGCTGCAAGGCTTTCAAAAGAGAATAACATCCCAACCTTTTTGGTAATCTCCGCAATGGGAGCCAATAGTAAAAGCAACGTTTTCTACAATAGAACAAAAGGCGAAATGGAACAAGATGTGTTGCAACAAGATATAAAAAACACTTTTATTTTAAGACCTTCAATCATCGGTGGGGAACGAAACGAACGTAGAATATTAGAAAAAATAGGCTTGGGAATCTTTAAAATATTGCAACCCTTATTTATAGGGAAATTAAAGGAATACAGCGTCATTAATGCGGATACTATCGCAGAAGCGATGGTGAATTTAGCAAATAATACGAGCAATACCGAAGTAATTATTACTTCAAACGAAATAAAAAAACTTTTAAAAAAATAATAAAAATAGAATAGAGATATGGAGTTATTAGACAAATTAAATTGGAGATATGCTGCAAAAGCAATGAATGGAGAAAAAGTAGCGGAAGATAAAATAGAACGTATTTTAGAAGCTGCACGTTTGGCTCCAACATCTAGTGGATTACAACCTTTTGAGATTTTTGTAATTAAAAATCAAGCCATTAAAGAAAAAATTAAACACGTAGCTTGGAATCAATCTGTTATTACAGACTGCTCTCACCTACTCGTTTTTGCTGCTTGGGATACTTATACCGCAGATCGAATTAATTATATGTTTGATTTAACCAACAAGATTCGTGGCTTTGAAAATGAAGGTTGGGAAAATTACCGTCAGATGTTACTAGGGATGTATCCTCAGAAAAATGCAGAAGAAAACTTTAACCATGCTGCGAAACAAGCCTATATCGCATTTTCACAAGCTATTATTGCTGCTGCTTTCGAAGGGGTAGACACCACACCCTTAGAAGGTTTTGAGCCTGATGCAGTAGACGAAATTTTAGGACTTCGTGAAAAAGGATTGCGGAGTACCGTTTTACTTGCAGTTGGTTTTCGAAAAGAAGATAAAGATTGGTTGGTAAACTTGAAAAAGGTTAGAAAACCTATGGAAGATTTAGTAACCGTTATTGAATAAGCTACACCCTATTAAAATAAACATAAACCATAAAAATAGAAAAATGATAAAATCAATTGCGCTATTAGCGCTAACCATCATCACCGTTTCCAGTTGTAAAGACACTACAAAAGAAGTGCCTACTGAAAAGGTTGCCGAAGAAAAAACAGAAACAAAAAAAGAAAAAGTTATGAATATATTATTTGTATTAACATCTCACGATCAACTAGGAGATACCGATAAAAAAACAGGATTTTGGGTAGAAGAATTTGCAAACCCATATTACACCTTATTAGATAAAGGGGCAACCATTACTATTGCGACACCAAAAGGAGGTGCTGCACCCAAAGACCCAGGTAGTGACTCCCCAGAAGCTGCAACAGCAGATACGGATCGTTTTAATGCAGATGCCGAAGCAAAAGCCAAAATTGCAAACACGAAGGTATTGGCAGATATGAATTCAGATGATTTTGATGCGGTATT
>MAAC01015531.1_pt1 | contig 19468 bp, 13 predicted proteins | sample 1115981 | NCBI WGS metagenome assembly MAAC01 (sample SAMN04961126, study PRJNA320927) | seawater metagenome | isolation source: sample BD02T64 sea water enriched with oil for 64 days | place: USA:Gulf of Mexico | collected 2013-07-27
GTTTTTACCAAATACGATTTATGGATGCGTTCAAATGATTTAGGCAATAACTGAGAGAGCTTTTCTAAGGATTTATCATGCAATTCTTTTTCTCCATTTGTTAGAAAAATCTCTGTATATACGCCTGCTCCTTTGATATAATTTACATCATCAATGTTAACAAGGTGAATTCCGCCACGCTTTTTAACAGCTAAAAACTGTAGGTTTTCTGTGCCGACTTCTTCCTTTTTCACAATTCTATTAAACGATAGCTCAATGCGTTCTTTATTAAAGGGTTTTGGTACAAAATCTAATACACCAAACTCAAAGGCTTTTAAGGCCTCGTGTTTGTTCGCAGAAATGATTATGGTATGAAATGCTCCCGAGACTGTTTCTTTTAGAACATCAAATCCATTTTCTCCATTCAAATTTAAATCCAGCAACACTAGATCTAAATCATTGTTTTTAATATGCTCCAATCCTTCAGCTAAAGATTGAACAGACGTAATTTTCTGTAAGGTGTTTAAGAAAAACTCTTTGGTCATTCTTTCTACACGCTTGGCAATTCTAATTTCGTCCTCTATAATTAATATGTTCATTCTTATTTTTGAATTGTAATGGTGTTTTTCCAGCCTTCATTTGTCGCTTCTGAAGTAAATGTCCAATCTTCTCCATAACTTTCTGTTAACCGTGCTTTGATGTATTTAAAACCTGTGCCGTCTGCCGTGCTTTTTTGTTGGTTTCTAATTTTTCCAAAAGTTAAAAAGGTGTATTCTTGTGTGTTGGCAGTTGTAAAAGCAATGAGCTTAAAATGCATCTTATTTTCAGTAGAAGGCAAACAATGTGTAATGCTATTTTCTAATAAGGTATGTAGTACTGCTGGTGGAATTAATTGTTCTATGTTTTCGTTAATGCCTTCATCTTCCCAAATATAATCGATCTCTTTTCGAAACCTCATAATGCTGATATGGCTTTTACATAGTTTTATTTCTTGGCTAATTCGTATTAATGTTTCGTTTTCTACTTGATTCAATACATCAAATTCTTCTGCCAAAGCTTCAATAAACAACACCCCTTTATCTGGTGCTTCTTCTACCCAATCAATCAAAGAGGTTAGGGTATTCATTAAAAAATGAGGTTGAATGCTTTTTTTAAGTAATTCCATACGGAGTCGGGTAGACTGTAATAAGGAGTTTTCGTAAGCCAATCGTTGTTCTTTAGCTTTGATAGAGAGGATATAAAGCATGCCTAACACAATGACACCAAAACCAGCAAATAAACTCGTATCAAAATAGGATATATTGTTAATGAATGCACAAATAAGTAAGGCAAGTAATACAATGAGTGCCCCTTTATATTTTCTGTACACACCGTAAAGCGCTATTGCAAAAGAAAAGAACCACATTGTTAAAGCCATATTGTAGGAGGTGTCATCATAACGCTGGTGGTTTCTATAGAATATATATATTAAGAAACCTGTATATAGCATTAAAATGACTTTTCGTTTAGGAAACGAAAATTGTAGTGAAAAATAGATAGGAACCAGTATGGCAATAAAAAATGTTAAATAGCTAATGATTTCCATTCGTATCGAATGTTGACTGTAATGAATTGAAATGTATGTTCGTATAAATTCCATCAAAATCAACCCAAAAAAAAGAAAACAGCTAATACTAAATATCAGAATGGTTTTTTCACTTTTATTCCCTAAAAAATGGAAAAAGAAATACAAAGCTGCCAATAGAAATCCACCCGCAAAAATATGCATGAAGGCAGTGTAAATTAAAGGATGTTCTAATAAATAATCATAATCATTGACAAAAGCATTGAGTCCTGCGTATTCTGGCGCATGGAATAAGCTTCTCTTTAGTACTAATTGATGTGTTCCTTTTTGAGATAAATGGTTCGGTATTTTATAGGCTCGCCACATAGCACCAGTTAAAGTTGATTTAGATTCCTTTCCGGGGTTTCCATTTTTTCCTATAAGTACGCCATCCCAAAATATTTCAAACTCGCCAAAGGTGTTTGAAAGGTTAAGCCCAAAAGTTTGAAATTCTACTGGACTTTGAACAATTTCGATTTCAGTTTTGGTGTAAAATACTTCACCTCCTTTAAGGTCAATTTTATTTTCCCAGTTTTGATTGTTTAAACTATAAGCAATTTCCCCTTTCCATGAAAAGGACTTATGATGACAGGAAGTGCTTAGCAACACTATAAAAATAAAAGCAAAACGATATAGGTAGTTGAAATTCATGATTCAATAATTTCTGTTGGCTAAATTAAGTTAAAAAGAGGACTTTTAAGAGCAGTTCATAAAAGCATAGAGTTGTTCACAAATTTAGTAAATAGGAGCTGAGATAAATAGTATAGATTTATTTAAATTAGAATATATCGTATGAAATTTTTAATCATTTTTTATGTGATATTTGTTTTTTAGTGGCTTCGATTTCCTTAAAACTCACAAAATAGCACTATAGCTAGTGTTTTTGTGCAAGTACATTTAAAAGGAGTAAGGCTTAATTTATTTTAAAAAAGATGTTATCAATGAGATCAAAAATTTATCAAATAATAATAGTAGTTATATTTTTCTCCTCTTGTAAAAATAAAACAAAGAGTTTTGATACCGAAGAGTTAATAGGAGTTTGGTCAGGGCTTTTATTCCAAACAGAAACAAAACATGATTCCATAGTTTTAAAACCTGTAAAATCACCACAAATAGCCTTTTTGTATAAAAATGGAAAATCCGATACTTTTAAATTAGAACAAAAAGACAATGATGTATCCTTCAAAGGGATTTCGGGGGTACGATTTGATGCTTCTTTTTCTAATAACACAGAATCTCTGTATGGCGTAATTACTGAAAATTTATGGTCTCAAAGTTTGCTGTTTCATAAGTCTGAAAATAATTGGGTTGCCAACATAATAAAACCTGAAATTATTGATACTGATTATACAGTTTATCTTGAGTTTTATAGAGATTCATTAGGAAACTTACAAGCTAAAATTCAAAGCAATAAAGAAAACAGAAAATTACATTTCAGTATCAAAAAAGTTTCTGTTAATGGAAATAATATTGATTTCAAAATAACAGCTAACCGTTTTTCTCTTTCTGCTACGTACCAACCAGCAACAAAAAAACTATCAATTAATTACGGAAACACAAATAGCAAACGAAAAAGAGAACTGACAAAACACAGAAAGAATGAATGGAAAAGCTATACACCAAGGCCTACAAACAAAAAATATGTATACAAAATACCCCAACCATTAGATGCATTTATTCAAACGGCTTCTTTAAAAGAAGTAGGAATTGATAGCTCACTTTTTGGGTTTATGGATTCAATAAACAATGGCGCTTATGAGCATATTCATAGCATTATAATTACTAAAAATAAAAAACTTGTGTTTGAAGAATATTTTCACGGATATCACAGGGAGTATCTTCATGATATTAGGTCTGCATTTAAATCGATCACCTCATTAGTTGTTGGTAAAGCTATGATGATAAACAAGACCTTAAAATTAAACAATACTGTGTTAGAATATTATCCAGAATATAAAATAACGGATGCCCAGAAAAAGAACATAACTATACATCATGCATTAGAAATGAGTAGTGGTTTGAAGAATGAGGATGAGGATAAAATGCAATGGGAAAATGATGATTGGGTAAAGTATAAATTAGAGCACCCCATACTTGATAATCCTGGAGAAAAATATGTGTATTCTGATGGAGGTATTAATTTGTTATCTGGTGTTCTACAAAAATCTACAAAGCAGTATTTACCTCTTTTTATACAAAAAGAGTTGCTAACCGATTTAGGAATAAACAAGTTCCAAATGCTTACGTCACCCGTTGGAAGAGGCTATTTAGCTGGACAATTCTATTTAAGACCTATAGATTTTACTAGGTTTGGATTATTAATGTTAAACAAAGGGAAGTGGAATGGGAAACAGATAATTACAGCATCTTGGATTGAAGAATCAACCCAACCAAAGATAAAACCGCATCACGGATATTTATGGAAACTATTTGAAAGAAATGTTGGAGGCAAACAAATGAAAACCATAGAGGCATGGGGTAATGGCGGACAGTTTTTGATTATTATTCCTGAAATTGATATGACAATTACATTTACAGGAGGAAATTACAACCTTTACCCTAAAATGGAAGAAAAACCTTTTGAAATAATTAACAAATATATTTTGCCTGCAGTAGCATTGAAAAGTAACTAAACCTAAAATTATATATTAAAATAGATTAGAGCAGTTCATAAAATCATAGAGTCGTTCACATATAAAAAGATAAGAAAAGTAGTGAATTGATAGAGCTTTGCTTCAAATTAAAATATATAATATGAAATCAATACTTATTTTTCTGGGATGTTTGTTAGTAAGCACCACTGCTTTTTCTCAAAACTCACAAAAGATTGGAACTATACAAGGAAAAATTGTGAGTAGAACTAACGAAACACTCCCTTTTGCAACGGTGATTCTAAAAGATAGCAATCAAAAATTATTGGAAGGAACTGTAACGGATGAAAATGGAGGGTTTCAGTTTACCAAAGTAGCCGTTGGAACCTATAATTTAGAAGTGCAATACATTGGTTTTATTTCAAATACAAGAAGTGTATCAATAAGTAAATCAACAAGAAAAGTAAATTTAAACGCCATACAATTAAAAGTAGATGCCACTACATTAGACGAAGTTGTTGTGCAAGGAGAGAAATCTGAAGTGACTTTAAAATTAGGAAAAAAAGTATTTAATGTAGGGAAAGATTTAAGTTCACAAAATGGGTCTGCTACAGATGTTTTAGGAAATGTACCATCTGTAAATGTAAGTCCAACAGGAGTTGTCAGCTTAAGAGGAAATGCCAATGTGCAAATACTAATTAACGGTCGTAGATCTGCTTTAACACAGTCTCAGGCGCTAGAGCAAATATCAGCTGATATCATTAAAAGCGTTGAAGTAATTACAAATCCATCTGCAAAATATGGTGCTTCTGGTGCAGCAGGTATTATCAATATCATTTTAAAGAAAAATAGAAAATCGGGAATGAATGGGCAGGTACGTTTAGTTTCTGGTATTCCTGATGATTATAGAGCCTATGGAAACATCAACTATAAAGCTAATAAATTCAATTTCTTCACAAATTTTGGAGTGCGTTATACAGATTATGAAGGAACCTATACAAAGCAACAAGTAAGTACTAATAATGGAATTACAACGAATTTAAATCAAGATGAAGATGAAAATAGGCATGATGATGGTACCATGTATTATGCAGGTACAGATTATTCATTTAATGATAAAAACACCATTACAGTTGCCTATTATAGAAATGAAACCAAAGATACTGATGTTACCTATTTGAATTATGATTTTTCAACAGCAGGTACAATAGCACAATCGTTATTTACTACTGGAAATTCTAAAGAGAAAAGAGACTACAATCAAATTGAAGCAAATTACACAAAGCTGTTTGATACCAAAGGAAGACGTTTTACAATGGATTTTCAATATGATTTTTGGAATAGTGAGAAGAAATGGAAGTTACAAACAGATGAAACATTTCCTGCAGCAACATCAATTTCTACAATTCAAACAAGGGGAACTGGAGAAACCAATGATGTCGCTTTTCAAATGGATTATAAAACGCCAATAAGTGCATCTGCAAATTTTGAAACAGGAGCAAAGTTTGAAAGTAGAGACATCTCAAACTACTTCTTAGCAGAAGAATTGGTAAACGGAAATTTTGAAACAATTGACAATATTGACAACACCTTAAAATACAAAGAGAAAATTACCTCTGGGTATGTTCAATTAAACGGAAAAAAAGATAAAGTAAGTTATCAGATTGGATTGCGGTTAGAAAACACAGATGTTGCTATTAATGCATCAGATAACTCTCTAGATACCAGTAATACATATACAAACGTGTTTCCTTCTGCAACTGTTGGATATGAATTTAAAGATAATTTGAGTGGACAATTAAGTTATAGCAAACGAATTAATAGACCCTCATTATGGTTCTTGAGTCCATTTTATGAACTAAAAGATTTTACAGCTCGTTTTACAGGAAATCCAAGTTTAAAACCAACCTATACTGATGCTTTTGAAGTTTCTTTTATCTACAATATCAATAAATTAAGATTGAGTCCTTCTGTATATTATCAAAATTCGAGAGATGTACTTCAGTTTGAAACAAAAAAGGATGGAAATGGCGTATTTATTCAGTCTCCAATTAACTTGGATGAAGAAAAGCGTTATGGAGTGGAATTATCAGCGTCTATAAGTCCATTAAAATGGTTGCGATTTAACAGTGATTTTAATTTATATTCTTACAAACAAAATGGAACAATTGATGGTAGAGATGCAGCTTTTTCTGACAATACTTGGTTTGTAAACTTTACAACAAATATTAAAGTTTCTAAGACTACAAGAATGCAATCTAGTTTTTACTACCAAGGAGAACGTAGCAATGCACAAATAACAACAGAGCCAATTACAAACTTAAATTTCGGAATTAGCAAGAGTATTTTAAAGAACAAAGGAAGCATCATTTTTAACGCCTCAAATATTTTAAATACACGAACAGATATACAAGAAATTGTTGGAGCTACGTATAAAATTAATCAAGAGAGAAGTAGGAATGCACAGCGTTTTTCATTGAGTTTTGTATATAAATTCAACCAAAAACCTTCTGATAAAAATAGAAGAGCAAACAGAAGTAATAGAAATTAAACAATATTATTGAATTGAATAAGGCCCATGATACACATGGGCTTTTTTTATGTTGATTAACAAAATTATAACAAGTATACTTCTAGTTTTGTGTTAGTTTAGCAATTCATAAATTCAATCAAAATGAAAACTAAATTAGTATTAATAGTGGCTTTTGCATTTTTAGCAATACCTACAACTGCACAAAGTAAAGCGCATAAAGACTCGTTAAAGGCACTTGTAAAGACCTATTACGATTTGAATATAAAAGTATTTCAAGCGGATTCTAAACCTGTAGATGTTGATCTTATTTTTAATCTATTTACTGATGATTTTACTTATGTACATCCAAAATATGGTGGTATATATACAAGAGAGGTTTTATTAAAAGGGTATTTAAGAAATCAAAAAAATGGACGTTATGATGGTGATGTAACTTCTATTAAAATCGTCAATAAAATTGTTGGCTTGAATAGTGTTGTTGTAGCACGGAAATATGTCACAAAAAAAGAAGGAGTAGGCGATTCTAAAATGACCTTATTTGAATTTAAGAAAGGAAAAATATCTAAAATTTTTGAATATTGGTAGGATAACTACAACGAAATAAACATTCCTGTAACACATAGTTACAGGTTTTCTTTTTTTAACAAGAATTATAAAAGGATAATTGTTAGATTTACGATTATAAAATTAGCATTGCAAACAACAACCATCATATATATCAGTATCGCATTACTTTCTAGTAGTGCAATTTCTTGGTTTTTATATTTTTATAAGCAGAAAGAACGGCGTTCTATTGATTACTTGCTATTTGGGTTAAGAGCAATTAGCATTTTCTTGTTGTTATTGCTATTGATAAATCCAACCATTGAAAGAAAAGAGATCACCAACGAAAAACCAATTCTTTCTATTTTGGTTGACAATTCGTTGTCCATAAAACATTTTAACAAAGAGAGTGTAGTTACTGAAATTGCAAATAATTTTACGTCTAACGCTTCATTGTTAGATAAATTTAATGTTCAATTATACCAATTTGGGAACTCACTAGATGTATTAGATTCACTACATTTTTTAGAAAACCAAACGAATATTTACAAGGCCATCAATGGAGTAGAAGCACAGCAAAAGCGTGTAATTGCTCCTGTGGTATTAATTTCTGACGGAAATCAAACAAGTGGAAACCTATATCCATATATAGCAACAAAAAAGAATGTATTTCCAATTGTTATTGGTGATACTTTAGCGCAAACAGACGTTCGTATTTCACAACTGAATGTGAATAGATACAGTTATTTAAAGAACAAGTTTCCTGTTGAGATTACTGTATTGTATGAAGGTAATAAGTCAGTGTCAAGCCAATTGGTTATTTCATATAAAGGAAAACCAATCTATAGAAGGAAACTTACATTTAATGCAGATAAAAATGTGCAAACAATTACAACAACAATACCTGCTGTCACAGAAGGGATTCAGTATTACACTGCGTCTGTGCATCGAATTGAAGGAGAAAAAAATGTAGAAAACAATGCAAAGACTTTTTCTGTAGAAGTTTTGAATGAGCAAACAAAAATTTTATTGCTTACATCCGTTTTACATCCAGATTTAGGAGCGTTTAAAAAAGCAATTGAAACCAATAAACAGCGATCTATAACTATTCAACATGTAAAAGAGTTTACTGGGAATATTGCTGAATATCAATTAGTGTTGTTGTATCAACCAAGCATCGATTTTCAATCAGTATTTGAAAAGATTCAAAAAGAAAAAAGCAATTATTTTGTGATTTCAGGAGCAAATACCAATTGGAATTTTTTAAATGAAATGCAGTCTAATTACTATAAAAACAGCATCAATCAAACAGAAGAATATGGCGCTATTTTTAACAATGGTTTTTTAACTTTTGGGCAAAAAGATATTAGTTTCCAATCATTTTCTCCATTAAAAGATGCCTTTGGAAAGATTACACTAAAAACTAAGTTTGATGCCTTGTTGAATCAAAACATATCAGGCATAGAAACACAAACGCCATTATTAGCAACTTTTGAAAACGGAAATCAAAAAAGTGCCGTGCTTTTTGGAGAAGGAATTTGGAAGTGGAGAGCAAGCTCGTATAGAAATACCAATTCATTTCAAGATTTTGATGCTTTTTTAGGAAACCTTGTTCAATATTTGGCATCAACTAAAAAGCGAGATCGTTTGCGTTTAACCTATGAGAAATTATATACAGCAAATACACCAATTTCGATTTCTGCATTTTATGTAGATAAAAATTATCAATTTGATGGAAGAGCAGCTTTACATGTGAGCTTAAGAAATACAGATACAAATGTGCGTCAGAATGTTCCGTTTTCTCTACAAAAAAATTCGTTTGAAGCAATTTTAGAAGAGTTACCACCTGGTAATTATCAATTTGATGTAACTGTAGGAAATCAAGCTATTAAAAGGTCTGGACAGTTTAAAATAACCAACTATCAAATAGAAGAACAGTTTACCAAAGCCAATCAAGAAAAGTTAAGCTTGTTGGCAAGTAATACTAACGGAAAGCTGTACTACGAAACAAATTTTAATGAATTGGTGCAGAATTTAATTGCTGATAAACGCTATGCTACTATTCAAAAAAGTAACACAATACAGCAGTATTTAATAGAATGGAAGTTGCTCTTGTTTTTAGCAATTTTCTTTTTTTCGGTAGAATGGTTTATTAGAAAATACATCGGTAAAATATAAGCGGTATGCTAGAGCATTTTTTTCAATGTCCGTATTGTTGGGAAGATATTTCAATGTTATTAGATAGCAGTGTATCACAACAAACCTATGTAGAAGATTGTGAGGTCTGTTGTAATCCAATTCAAGTAACACCTAGTTTTGATGGGGATTTATTAATAGGGTTTGAAGCAGCTGATATAGAACAATAGTATTGTATTTTCTTATTGTAAAATATAAAATAGCAATTGTAAACGCTGGTAATAATTGGTTAATTACACGAAATTTGTATCCAAGTTTAAAAATATAGATTATGAGATTTCATACGAGAAAATGGGTGAAACCAGAAGATTTAAATCCAAACGGAACTTTATTTGGGGGCCGTTTGTTACAATGGATAGATGAAGAACTAGGGATATACGCCATCATACAATTAGAAATTCCAAGAACTGTGACTAAATTTATGTCGGAAATAGATTTTGTAAGTTCTGCCAAACAAGGAGATATTATTGAAATAGGAATGGAAGCAATAGCTTTTGGAAACTCTTCAATAACCTTAAAATGTATTGTTAGAAATAAATTGACTCATAAAACCATTATAGAGATTGATAAAATAGTAATGGTTTCTTTAGATGAAAACGGAGTTCCATTAAAACATGGCAAAACAGAAGTTGAATATGTTAAAAATAGACTAAACAATTAATTTATTCCTAAAAACGTTATACTTTTGTATACTTAAAAAGAAGCTTTGAAACAATTCGGTGTTTTCATATTTGTTCTATTAATGCTTGTTCCTCCGGTTCAAGCACATGCAGATGCTGTGATTTTTGGAGATACGCTTGATAGTCATACAGAATTAGTAGACCTTGAGCATCAAGAAGAACACCATCAAAATGATTCTGAAGAAAACAAAAATACAGAACATCACCATCATTGTACGTCTTTAGGTTTTTCTAGTGCATTGATTTCTCCATTGGTTTCTTGTGTAAGCATACTTGAAAATACTCAAGAGAAAAAAGCGATTCATTTTTACCAAAAATCTTTTGTATCTAATTATTTAGATACGCTGATTGAACCTCCTCAAGCTTAATTTGTTCATACCATACATAGGTTAAAGTCTGATTCTTAAAAGAATTGGAACGAAATTAGGGTGCTTTTTTTAGCTTCCTAATTTATTGTATCACATATAAACAAATTAAAAATGTTAGATAGCATTATAAAATTTTCAATTAAAAATAAATTGATTATTGGTGTATTCATGTTTGGTTTAATTGGTTGGGGAATCTATTCGGTTCAACAATTACCAATTGACGCAGTGCCGGACATTACTAATAATCAGGTGCAAATTATTACTTCTGCACCCTCACAATCTGCACAAGATATAGAACGATTGGTTACATTTCCTATAGAAATGACAATGGCAAGTATTCCAGATATTGAAGAAGTACGTTCTTTTTCTCGATTTGGTTTAAGTGTTGTGACTGTTGTTTTTAAAGACAATGTAGATGTTTATTGGGCGCGACAGCAAATAAACGAACGCTTATCAGAAGCAAAAAATCAAATTCCTGATGGCGTAGGAACACCTACAATGGCGCCACTTACTTCTGGTTTAGGAGAAATTTATCAATATACTATTTATGCTGAAAAAGGCTATGAAAAAGAATTCCCAGCAATGGAATTACGCGCATTACAAGATTGGATTGTACGTCGTCAATTATTAGGAATTGAAGGGATCGCAGATGTAAGTAGTTTTGGAGGGTTTTTAAAACAGTACGAGGTTGCAATTCAACCAGATAAATTACTGTCTTTACATGTTAACATCAACGATGTTTTTGAAGCCTTGGCTAAAAACAACGAAAATACTGGAGGTGCTTATATTGATAAAAACCCGAAAGCTTATTTTATTCGTAGTCAAGGGTTGATTGAAAACTTGGATGATATAAAAAATATTGTCGTAAAAAACACGAGTAAGGGAACACCAATATTGATCAAAGATATTGGAAAGGTACAATTTGGAAGCGCCGTTCGTTATGGTGCAATGACGCGTAATGGAGAAGGGGAAGTTGTTGGAGGTATTGTTATGATGCTAAAAGGAGCAAACTCTTCAAAGGTGATTAAGAATGTAAAAGAACGGATTTCTCAAATTAAAGAAAGTTTGCCTGAAGGTGTTCAAATACGGCCTTTTTTAGACAGAACAAAATTGGTAGATAAAGCGATTAGCACAGTTTCTACAAATTTAATTGAAGGGGCATTGATTGTCGTTTTTATTTTGGTTTTATTCTTAGGGAATTTTAGAGCAGGATTAATTGTTGCTTCGGTAATTCCGTTAGCCATGTTGTTTGCAATCATCTTAATGAATCTTTTTGGGGTTTCTGGAAACTTGATGAGTTTAGGAGCCATAGATTTTGGAATTATAGTCGATGGTTCTGTAATTGTTGTTGAAGCCACCTTGCATTATTTAGGATTGAAAAAAGCGGGAATAAAATTATCTCAAAAGCAAATGGATGAAGAAGTCCATTCTTCTGCTTCAAAGATTAGAGTAAGTGCTGCCTTTGGAGAAATTATTATTCTAATTGTATACCTACCAATTTTGGCGTTGGTGGGCATAGAAGGAAAGATGTTTAGACCGATGGCCATAGCAGTTAGTTTTGCAATCTTAGGCGCTTTTATTTTGTCTTTAACCTATGTGCCAATGATGTGTGCATTGTTTTTAAATAAAAAGATAAACCATAGAAGAACCCTTTCTGATAAAATTATTGACGCAATTCAGAACGTGTATACTGAGGCGTTGGAATTTGTATTGGCAAATAAGAAAAAAGTAATTGCTGGTTCTGTAGCCATATTTTTGGCAAGTTTATTTACATTTTCTACTATGGGATCTGAATTTATTCCGTCATTAGATGAAGGAGATTTTGCCGTTGAAACGCGTGTTTCTACAGGTAGTTCCTTAACACACACTGTGGATGCCGTTAATAGAGCGTCTAAAATTTTATTAAAAGAGTTTCCAGATGAGGTAAAAGAAATTGTTGGAAAGATTGGTTCTTCAGAAATTCCTACAGATCCAATGCCAATAGAAGCAGCCGATTTAATGATTATTTTAAAAGATAAAGTGGATTGGAAAGTCACGGATTCTAAAAATGAATTGGCAACATTAATGCAGAAAACTCTGGATGAGCAGATGGTTGGTGTCACTTTCGGATTTCAACAACCTATTCAAATGCGCTTTAATGAGTTAATGACTGGAGCAAGGCAAGATGTTGTTTTGAAAGTATATGGAGAAGATTTAGATAAACTTGTAAAATACGGTAATCAAATTGCTGCTGTTATTCCAAATATAGATGGTGCAGAAGATTTATATGTTGAGAAAATGACAGGATTGAAGCAAATTGTGATCAATTATAATCGCAGCCAATTGGCCTATTATGGATTAAATGTTTCTGATGTAAATACAATTGTAAACACTGCTTTTGCAGGGCAAGTAGCAGGTTCAGTTTATGAAGGAGAAAAACGTTTTGATTTGGTTGTTAGATTAGACGCAGAGAATAGGGGAAGTATCACTGACATCCAAAACTTGTACATCACAGCTCCAAATGGCGCACAAATTCCGTTAGCAAATTTGGCAGATGTCAGTTTTAAAACTGGACCAAATCAAATTCAACGTGATGATGCTAAGAGAAGAATTACTGTTGGATTTAATGTTAGAGGTAGAGATGTAGCAAGTATTGTAAATGAGTTGAAAGAAAAAGTAGCAGCAAAAATTAATTTTGATGCTGGGTACTATATTACCTATGGAGGAACTTTTAAAAATTTAGAAGAAGCAAGAGCAAGGTTGTTAATTGCAGTTCCTGTAGCGTTATTATTGATCTTTTTGTTATTGTACATCACCTTTAAATCTGTAAAACAAAGCGTATTGATATTTACAGCGATTCCGATGTCTGCAATTGGCGGAATCTTTGCCTTATGGATGCGAGATATGCCTTTTTCTATTTCGGCAGGAATTGGTTTTATAGCCCTATTTGGTGTGGCAGTTTTAAACGGAATTGTGTTAATTTCTGAATTCAATAGATTAAAAAAAGAAGGGATTACCAACGTACTAGAGATCGTTAAAAAAGGTACATCTGTAAGATTACGTCCTGTTATTTTAACAGCTTTAGTCGCTTCACTTGGTTTTTTACCAATGGCACTTTCTGGCTCTGCTGGAGCAGAAGTACAAAAGCCTTTAGCAACCGTTGTAATTGGAGGATTGGTATCAGCAACTTTATTAACACTATTAATACTACCTGTACTTTATGTATTGTTTGAATCGTTTAAAGCAAAAAAAGTGATGCTTTCTAAAACAGTAGCAATTGTTGTGTTTATGTTAAGTGCAACACTAATGAATGCTCAAAAAACTACTCAGAAGTTATCAGAAACAGATGTGGTTGCTATGGCAATTAAGAGTTCTGTTTCTTTAAAGAAATCTACTGTTAATGTTGCTAAAAGTAAACTTGGGGTTTCTGAAGCGATTGATTTAAACCCATTGTCTATTAAATTTCAAGAGGTAGGTGTTTCTAATGGTGTTTCAGAAAAAGAATGGTCTGTGAATCAAAATTTTGGTTCTATTTTGTCTCATATTCAAAATCGAAAATTAGCAATTGCAAAGAATGATTTGGCAAAAGCTTCGACTAAAATTTCCTTGAAAGAAACCATACAGAATGCCAAAAGTTTGTATCAACAATGGCATTATTTATATGCGCTTATTTCTTTATTAGATGAACAACAGGTAAATAGCAATCAAATTAACAGTATTGCTAAAAAGCTACATCAATCTGGAGAAATTGGAGGTTTAGAAAGTGATTTGACGGCTTTACAATCTTTAGGGATTGAATCTCAAAAAAGTAAAATCTATTCCAAGTTTCTGAAGATAGAAAATGAATTGAAACAGCTATTGCAAATTACAAATGCTATTGAACCATTCGAGAAATTGCCTCAGAAAAAGGAAGTGGTTTTGCAAAAAGATGTGTTGTCAACTTCATTTTTATCAGCAATAAAGAAAAGTAATCAGGTTGCAGAAAAGAATGTTTCTGTAGCAAAATCTATGTATTTCCCTGAGTTAACGGCTGGGTTGGTCAATAGAAAAACAGGAAATGCTATAGGATATACTGGATTTAATATTGGATTAAATATCCCACTTTCAATTTGGTCAAAAAAAGCAACAGTTCAAAAGCAGCAAATTATTAAGGAAGCAATTGCTTTTGAAAACACTTCAAAAACCATTGCATTGCAAAACAATTTTAAAAGTTTGGGGATACAAGTATACTATTTAAACACAGCACTTGAAAACGTTGAAAAGACAAAAAATAAAGCATCGAAATTTTTAAAAAAAATAAAGCTGGCCTATCAATTTGGAGAAATTGATGCGTACCAATACAGTCAAAGCTTCAATGCTTATTTTCAGGTAATGCAAAACTATTTATCACTTATAAACAATTACAATCAGACAGTAATTGCGTATGAATTTTATACAAAAGAATAATACAATGAAGAAAATTATTTACTTATTATTAGCTGTTGTAGTCATCAGTTGTAATTCAAAAACAGAAAAAGAAGTACTTAAAGAAGAAGTTGTTAAAGAAGCTCATGCTGAAAATGAAATTCATTTAACCAAAGCTCAATTAGAAGCAACCGATATTAAAGTTGAAGCAATTCAAAAAAGGAATATTAGAAATCACTTAACTGTAACGGGTACAATTGAGGTACCGCCACAAAGTAAAGCAACTATTTATGCACCTATGGAAGCATTTGTGTATAAAACAGATTTACTGCCTGGAGATAAAGTAGAAAAAGAACAAGTTGTTGCTATTTTAAAACATCCAAATTTTATTCAATTGCAGTATGATTTTTTAAAAGCGGTAAATAATAATACTGTTGCAAAGGCAGATTATGAAAGAAAACAGCTATTGCTTAAAAATGAAATTGCCTCTAAAAAATCTTTTCAAGCTGCAGAAGGAAGATATAAATCGGCTAAAAGTTTGGTAGAAAGTTATACGGCGCAGTTAACTATGGTGGGTTTAAACGCAGACACCGTTTTAAATAAAGGAATTCAACAATATATTTATGTAAAAACACCAATTGAAGGATATGTGGTTGAGAGTGCTTTAAACCAAGGAAAGTTCTTAGCTACAAATTCAGAAATGATGGAGATTATAGATACGGATCATATGCATGCAGAATTAAATGTTTTTGGCACTGATATTACGAAGATTAAAAAAGGAGATGAGTTTTTGTTTCAGCCTTCTGGAGTTGATCTCAATTACAAAGGATATATAAAATTGATTAGTCAAAAAGTAGATGAAAAAACCAAAACGGTTAATGTTCATGGACATTTTGAGGATGCTCAAAATATATTAAAATCAGGAATGTTTATCAATGCGCAGATTTTGATAGGAGGAAAAGAAGTATATGCTGTACCAGAAGATGCTATTATAGAAGTAGAAGGGGAGCAATTTATTTTTTTAGCAGAAAGCGATGTTGAATTTATACCTGTTGAGGTGACAACTGGTATTACAGACAATGGATTTACCGAGTTAAAAACCATAGTAGGGAATAAATTCAATAGCTCTATTGTAACGAAAGGAGCACATTTTTTAAAAGGAAAACTGTTGCAAATGGTTGGTGGCATGGAAGGCCATGCACATTAATATTTTGAAGAGCGATTATTTTTTAATCGCTCTTCTTTTTATACTTCTTGCATCTTTTCATTATTTTTAAAGTCTACTTAGAAATTTATAAATATGGGACATCAACATAATCACGGTCAAGGTCATGCAACGGGCAATATAAAAGTGGCTTTCTTTTTAAACCTATCCTTTACAATAATAGAATTTATAGGTGGTTTTTATACCAATAGTTTGGCAATTATGTCTGATGCGGTACATGATTTAGGAGATAGTTTAAGTCTTGGGATGTCTTGGTATTTTCAGAAACTATCGAATAAAAAAGCAACTGAATATTTTTCTTACGGCTATGGACGCTTCTCATTATTAGGCGCAATTATTAATTCTTTTATATTAATAATAGGATCTATTTTTATTATAAAGGAGGCAATTCCAAGGATTATAACTCCAGAAGCTTCTGATGCAAAAGGCATGATGTGGTTTGCAATTTTGGGAATTATTGTAAATGGCGCTGCCGTTTTAAAATTAAAAAAAGGAACTTCAATAAACGAGCGCGTAGTTTCATTGCACTTATTAGAAGATGTATTGGGCTGGGTTGCGGTATTCATTGCAAGTATTATTATGCAATTTTGGGACCTTCCAATTTTAGATCCTATTTTATCACTATTAATTGCTGGTTATGTTTTATTTAATGTTTTTAAAAATATAAAAGAATCATTTAAAATAATATTACAGGCAGTTCCAAATCAATTATCTACAAACGATATAGAAAAGGTGTTGTTAGCTTTTGATGAAATTGAAGCGATACATGATTGTCACCTTTGGACACTAGATGGAGAATTTAACATTGCTACAATTCATATCATTGCCAATGAGCCTAATTTTTCTTGGGAAAAAGCGAAAACATTAAAGCAACAAATACGGAAAGTGCTTTATGATCAATTTCATTTGGAGCATATTACTTTAGAATTAGAGTCGTCTATAGAAGATTGTGCATATAAAGATTGTAATTAACAGTCTTTGTTGTAAATTTGGAATAACTAAAAAAATAAAAAAATGAGTAATCAACAGATTGATTTTAAATTTCCTAAAGGTGGAATTTTCTTTATTATAATTGCAGTTTTGGCAATTATATTAGTTTCTAAATCTGCAGTAACAATTGGTTCTGGAGAAAGAGGAGTTTTGTATAAAATGTTTGGAGGAGTTGTAACTGATCAGCCGCCATTGGATGAAGGGTTTAACCTTGTAATGCCTTGGAATAAGGTGTTTAAATACAATGTAAGACAACAAGAGTTATTTGAGAAAAAAATGGCTGTATTGTCTTCTAATGGTTTAGAGATTCAATTAGATGCTTCTGTATTGTATCAAGCAACAACAGCATCAGTTGCTTTATTACATCAAACAAGAGGAGAAGATTATTTACAAAGTGTAATTATCCCTGCTATTCGTTCTGCAACTAGAAGTGTTGTTGGTAGATATACACCAGAGCAATTGTATTCTTCTAAACGTGATGCAATTCAGACAGAAATTTATGAAGAGACAAAGAAAATTTTAGAGCCTCAATTCATTCAATTAAATTCAGTATTAGTTAGAGATGTAACATTACCTCCAACAATTAAAGAAGCAATTGAGCGTAAATTAAAGCAAGAGCAAGAATCTTTAGAATATGAATTTAGATTGGTAACGGCTAAAAAAGAAGCTGAAAAGCAAATTATTGAAGCACAGGGTAAAGCTGATGCCAATAGAATTTTAAGTGCTTCTTTAACAGATAAAATATTACAAGACAAAGGAATTGAAGCAACAATTAAGTTAGCGGAGTCTCCTAATAGTAAAGTTATTGTAATTGGATCTGCAAAAGATGGATTGCCAATTATCTTAGGAAACCAGTAATAAATTGTTTTATTGCTACCAATTGCATACTTATTTTATGTAGCTCTAAGTAGAATATTTATTATAATGTATAATTAAAATCAGCCTTTTAAGGCTGATTTTTTTTTGTTTCTTAAATATCTGTTAAATACAATATAGACATGTAACTAATCCCTTTTGTTGTCGTCTTATAGGTGTACAAACATTTGACAAAAAAAGTAAAAAAATATATAATGACAACAGTAAATAATTTAATAGTAGAAAAGAAGAATAACCAAGCAGGAAGCAATCAATCTAAGAGAGTTTCTTGGAACAGTAAAAGAAAATATGGCTATAGATACGTAACATCTGTATTTTAGTTAAAGAAATTAGTTAGTTTTTAATAGTTGATAAAAGGGTTGCAATTTAAAAATTGCAACCCTTTTTGAATTCCGTTTTTTATGACCTGTACTACATCTCTTTCTATAGTTCTTTGCAGTTTTTGTACCCACAAAAACAGGTTTAATTTACTTTTTCGAATATAATAGTCCACAATTTGCCCATGTGAATCTGTAAATTGTAATTTTTTTAGGGAAAAACACGAATTGTCAAATCCCTTAACGAATCAGTAAATGCTTGTTTTATTGATAGGAATTTTATCGTTATTTTATCAAATTACAATCGGATAGTTTAACGTAGTAAAAAGGTAAAACCAGTATTTTAAAGGAAGTGTTTTTTTAGTTCTTAAATATCTGTTAAATACGAGGTCCACCTGTAACTAATCCCTTTTATTGTCGTCTTATAAGTGTAAATAAATAGTAAAAAAAATAGTAAAAAATATATATTATGTCAGCAGTAAATACTTTAAAAGAAGAAAAAAAGAATAACCAAGTAGGAAGTTTTCATTCTAAGAGAGTTTCTTGGAATAGCAAAAGAAAATATGGCTATAGATACGTAACATCTGTATTTTAGTTAAAGAAATTAGTTAGTTTTTAATATGTTCGTTCACTCTGGGCGATACTACCTCTTGTTCGCTCATCCTTTTTTTATTTCTTTCTAGTTTTTAGAACCACAAAAAAAACAGGTTTAACTCGTGTTTTGAATATAATAGGTCACAATTTTGCCATAAGAATCTTTTAAAAGTAATTTCTTTTATGGAAAAAGACGAATTGTCAAATTTCTTAGGAAATCAATAAATCATTGTTTAATTGATAGGAATTTTATTGTTATTTTATGAAATTACAATCAGAGAGTTTAAAGTAGTAAGAAGTTAAAAATCAGTATTTTAAAGGAAGTGTTTTTTAGTTATTAAATATCTGTTAAATACGAGAACTAACTGTAACTATTCCCTTTTATTGTCGTCTTATAAGTGTAAATAAATAGTAAAAAAAACAGTAAAAATATATATTATGTCAACAGTAAATACTTTAAAAGAAGAAAAGAAGAATAACCAAGTAGGAAGTTTTCATTCTAAGAGAGTTTCTTGGAATAGCAAAAGAAAATATGGCTATAGATACGTAACATCTGTATTTTAGTTAAAGAAATTAGTTAGTTTTTAATA
>MAAC01016232.1_pt1 | contig 19468 bp, 15 predicted proteins | sample 1115981 | NCBI WGS metagenome assembly MAAC01 (sample SAMN04961126, study PRJNA320927) | seawater metagenome | isolation source: sample BD02T64 sea water enriched with oil for 64 days | place: USA:Gulf of Mexico | collected 2013-07-27
TCAACGCTGTCTAGGCAAAAATAACCTTGCCTTTCAAATTGGTATGCAGCTGAACCGGCTGTTAGCAGTGAGGCTTCTAATTGACAGTCTTTAAGCACTTGCACAGAATCTTTATTGATAAATTCTTTATAGTCTTGCTCTTTTTCTGACACTGGCGCAGCGATGGTAAATAAGCGGTCATACTGCCTTACTTCCGCACTAATCGAATGTTTTACAGATACCCAATGAATCGTCCCTTTTACTTTGCGGCCATCTTCAGACTTCCCTCCGCGTGTAGCAGGATCGTAACTACAGTGCACTTCTGTTACTTCACCATTGTCACCCTTCACGACATGAGTACAGGTCACGTAATAAGCAAAACGTAACCGAACTTCACGCCCCTCAGTTAAACGGAAAAATTTCTTAGGCGCGCCTTCCATGTAATCGCTTCGTTCGATATAAAGCTCTTTAGAAAATGGAAGATCACGTTTGCCTTCTTCTGGTTTTTTGGGGTGGTTAATCCCTTGAAGTATTTCTTCTTGCTCTTCAGGGTAATTATCAATAATCAACTTTATTGGATCAAGAACCGCTAGCGCTCTGGGTGAACTTAAGTCTAAATCTTCGCGTAATGAGTTTTCAAGCACACTCATCTCAACAATATTGTCTTTTTTAGTCACGCCAATTCGCGAACAGAAATCACGAATCGCATTCGCCGTATAGCCACGACGACGCATGCCACTGAGTGTCGGCAAGCGAGGATCATCCCAGCCGCTTACATAGCCCCCTTCGACCAGTTCATGTAGCTTTCGTTTGCTCATCACTGTGTAATCAAGGTTTAACCGCGAAAACTCTATTTGTTGTGGGTGCGCCGGTGTGTTGAGTTCATCCAAAAACCAATCGTATAAAGGACGGTGATCTTCGAACTCAAGCGTGCAAAGCGAGTGGGTAATGCCTTCAATCGCATCTGACACGCAGTGCGCAAAATCGTACATTGGGTAAATATGCCATTTATCACCGGTCATCGGGTGCGACATGTTTTTAATACGATAAATAGCGGGATCACGCATATTGATATTTGGCGCAGCCATATCAATTTTGGCGCGCAACAGGTGTTCACCTTCGGCAAATTCACCATTTTTCATGCGCTCAAGCAGATCTATATTTTCTTCAATTGAGCGATCTCGATAAGGACTATTTTTACCTGGCTCAGTTAAATTACCGCGATAAAGTCTTATCTCTTCGGCAGACAAACTATCGACATACGCTTTGTCTTGCTTCACTAACTGAACAGCATAAGCATACAATTGACCGAAGTAGTCAGAAGTATGATGAAGGCTCTCACCCCAGTCAAAACCTAGCCAACGAACGTCTTCTTTAATGGCATCAATGTATTCAGATTTTTCCTTACCTGGGTTGGTATCGTCAAACCGTAGGTGGCAGATGGCATCAGGGTAATCTTGCGAAATACCAAAATTCAGACAAATGGATTTTGCGTGTCCGATGTGCAAATAGCCATTCGGTTCTGGCGGAAAACGCGTAACCACTTGCTTGTGTTTACCCGACTCTATATCCGCATCAATAATATTACGTATAAAATTACTCGGGCTTGCTTCGATACTCTTATCATTCATCAGCTGAAAACCTTAACTCTAAATTTAAGCGCCGAATTTTAAAGCATCTCACCAGTAAGGTCTTTAAAAAGTCGTTACTGTGTTTTATCAACAACAAGATCGCGTATGCTCATGCTGCCTAACGACTCTTCAATAGCGCGGTCAATACTATTAGCCACATCCAAGGTATCATTTGGCAGTAGCAGTACATTCGCCGCTAAAAAATGCTCTTCTTCAGCAACTCGCACTGCCATAATCACATCCGCTACCAACAAAACATCAAGTGACTTAGCGGGCAAGTAACCAACTGGACTCTCGTTACTTTCAACAATGAGGTGTTGTGCGATGAGTTTAATAAGCACATATCGGACAACCGTATGTGGCGCCGATATTCTGTCCGTTAATTCATCGAGTGTGGGAGGCGCATCACCGTTGTAATGCGTTTCGCCAATCAACTTCATTAGCAATAATGCCAAGCGTTCCTTAACACGAGAACTTATTTCAAAGCCGTCTCGGCTCACCTTTAATGACGAAGGGTTTTGTATATAAAAGGCAAGGTTTGAACCAAACAGTAAAATCAACCAACTAATATATAACCAAATCAGCAACATAATAACGACTGCAAAACTTGAGTAAATAGCCGTATATTTTGTTGAACTAACAACAAAGGTCGCAAATAAAACGCCTGAAGTTTCCCACAAAAAACCCGCAACGATAGCGCCTATCATTGCGGCTGATAAGCGTACGCGTGTATTTGGCATAAACATATAAATAAACGTGAACACCCCCATCACCATCGCATAAGGAAGTAACTTAGTCGTTAATATAATCAGGCTACCGAACGGCTCAATAGCGGCAAAATATGTAACAACCGACGAGCTCATCACCGTCGCCGTCATCCCAAGCGCTGAAACCATCATAACTGGGCCGATCAAAATAACACTCAGGTAACTACTGAAACGTTCACCGATACTGCGTGTCGACTCAACGTGCCAAATCATATTGAAGGCATTTTCGATTTTTTGAACCAATGACAAAACAGTATAAATTAATAAGCCTAAACCAACCGAGCCCAACACACCGACTTTTATGTTATCGATAAAACCAATAATATTTTTACCAATATCGGTGCCTTGCTCACCTAATGGCGCTAAAAATTGGAATAAAAAAGGCTCGATTTCATTATGTGCCCCCATCGCTTTTAATACAGAAAAGCTCAGCGCCAACAGCGGCACAATCGACAATAACGTGGTATACACCAGACTCATTGCTCGTAAACTGAGCTGGCCAGCCATTAAATCCACAATTGATGCATAGACAACGCGTAAGGTTTTCAATAGCAGCATTGCATGCGGTGACAAGCCAGCTTCGCTAGGCCACAGTAGCGCGTCGATTTTGGCTTGCAGGTTAAACTTCCTTTTTGACACCTGTTGCCCCTCTACTTACGTAATAAGTGTTCTTTTTTCATTGCAAACATCCTACAGGTTTAGCTTTTCTTAAACAAATTAAGGTAAAATTAACGTACTCAATATAGACACAATGAAACTTATGCCTGAACAAGAAAGTATCGCACTCGTCAGAGATGTCAACGCCATCGTTATTCCCGCTGGCGTACACGTCAAACTTAAAAAAGACGATGTCGTCACCATTATGCAGTCACTTGGCGGCTCTTATACCGTTTCAAGTGAAAGAGGTATTATTGCGCGCATTTCGGCTATAGATGCCGATGCGTTAGGTAAAGAAGTTGAAGTTATCCATGCTTATGAGACTGGCACCGACCCAGAGTCGATTCGTGAAGCCTGTTGGACCTTCATGAAAACGGTATACGACCCAGAAATACCTGTGAACGTAGTAGACCTCGGCTTAATTTACGACTGCACTGTACGTGCCTTAACAGATGGTCTTAATCATGTGCACGTTAAAATGACACTCACCGCGCCCGGTTGCGGTATGGGCCCTGTTATTCAAGGTGATATCGAGTCGGGTATTAAACGAATGGAAGGGGTTGAAACAGTTGAAGTAGAAGTAGTTCTTGACCCACCTTGGAATCAAAACATGATGTCTGAATCAGCTAAACTGCAATTGGGTATGCTTTAACACAAAAACGTTACTAAAAATTCATCTCTAACTGTCTTCATGTTGACAGAAAGCGCTTATTTTATTGCTTTTATTTTTGGTTTTTTGGGTTCCACTCACTGCGTCCCAATGTGCGGCGGCATTGTTGGTGTATTGAGTCAACAAACAAATGGCTCTACCCATCAAGCCATCAGTAAAACCTTGTCCTATAATGTAGGTCGAATCCTTAGCTACAGTTTTATTGGGCTGTTAGCGGGTGGTTTTAGTCAGGCTGCATTCTTACCGATAGAGCGTAATTCGCTGGTATTATTTTCGCAAATAATCACCTTTATTTTTATGCTGGCCTTTGGTTTTTATTTATTGGGTTGGCTAAATATTCTCAGTCACCTAGAACGACTGGGGCAACGTTTATGGAAGCATATTTCACCTCTCAGTCGCCACCTACTACCTATTCGACGTAAGCGTGACGCTTTTTACCTTGGCATCATCTGGGGCTGGCTTCCGTGCGGTCTCGTATACTCCGCCCTCGCATGGAGCTTGGCCAGCGCAAATTTCATTAGCGGTGGCCTTATTATGCTGAGTTTTGGCCTTGGGACATTACCCATGTTATTGACTATGGGTATAGCCTCAGAAAAACTACTTCAACTACGGAGCTCACCTTTCGTTCGTCGTACAGCAGGCTATCTAATTATTGCTTTTGCCGTGTTTAACTTAATGAATACAAACAGCTCTCATATCCACTAATTTATTCAAGTTCTTTATCTTTATCCTTTTCTTCTACCGCTTCATCGGCCTCCTCTAACACTTCTTCTTCATGCAAAATGCTATGTGCCGGCCCATCTAAATCATCAAATTGACCCGACCTAACGGCCCACAAAAAAATAGCCGCGATTAAACCGACCAAAATGACCGACACTGGAATTAAGAAGTAGAGACTATCCACTGTGTAACCCCGTTGAAGCACCAACTTTATTCACCGTTGGCAAGGCGAATCGCAACCTAAAAGAATTCAATACAACCACTAAAGAACTCACCGACATGCCCAGTGCCGCTTGCCAAGGTTCAACGTGACCAGCTATTGCTAATGGCAATGCACCAACGTTGTAGAGTAACGCCCAGCCCATGTTTTGTTTAATAGCAACCCCCATTTTCTTTGACAACTGGAACGTGTTTTGAAGGCTTTGCATGTCATTATTCATGAGTAATATATCTGATGATGCACGCGCTAACTGACTCGCCCCAGACACAGAAATGGACACGTCCGCTTTCGCTAAAATAGGCGCATCATTAACGCCATCACCCACCATCGCCACTTGATCACCGTTAAGTTGCAAACGATCTATTTCATTGAGTTTATCACTGGGCGAGGCTTCAAATTGAACGTCTTTAATACCTAGTTTTTTTGCCAACCATTTAACCGGCGTTTGTTTATCCCCACTTAATAGGCTCACTTTTTTACCCTGACCTTGCAACCAAGTCACTATTGATTGCGCACCGTTCCTTATATCATCGTGTATTTCATAAACAGCTAGAAGTCCGTCGCCACTCGCCAAATAAACCTGTGTCACGCTCAAATCAGCAATATCAGGCTTCAAGCCTAAAGATTCACTAATAAAACTTTCTGAACCCAAATAGTAAAATTTGCCTTGAATTTTCCCTTTCAAACCGGCTCCATTTGTCTGCTGCACATTAATAACTTGGTGCTTTAGCAACGCCTTTCTTTGCTTAAATGCCCGAGCTATAGGGTGGTCTGAAAAGCCCTCTAGGCTGATCGCAATATCGAGCATTGTTTGCTTATCTTGCCCCTGAAAAATTGTCTCATTAGAAACCGTCATCGCGCCTTGAGTCAGCGTTCCAGTTTTATCAAAAATAACCCGCTCAATGCCGGCTAATTTTTCTAGTGCAACACCGTTACTAATGATAATACCCCGATCAAATAGCGAACTCATTGCCGCGGTATACGCGGTGGGCGTCGCTAAAGACAGCGCACAAGGACAAGTCACTACCAGCACAGATAACGCGGTAGAAAACCAGTCTACATGACCTTGCAAATAACCAAACACAGCCGTACCAACTGTTACCAGAATGACCATCGAAATAAATACACTGGCAAACCGGTCTGCGACCACCACCCAATCCGGCTTTTCTGCATGCGCTCTATCAATCAAGCGTGAGATTGTAGATAAGGTGCTGTCTTTACCCACACAACTTACGCGGGCTATCAGCGTATTATCAAGATTGTGACTACCCCCCAATAATGCATCACCCACACGTTTATAAATCGGTTCATTTTCACCTGTCAAAATTGACTCATCTACCTGTGAGGAACCCATTAAAACAATAGCGTCAGCCGGAATAACTTCGCCAGGATTAATTTGTATTTTATCTTCTAAAATTAGAGATTTCGCAGAAATACTTTCTACGCTCTGATCGGCACACACGCGTTTAGCGATCACCGGTACCGCTTGAGTAAGGCGCTCGCTCGAACTCATCGCGTACCAACGCGTCAGAAACTCAACATAACGTGCTAATAAGAGAAATAAAACGAACATACACACCGATTCGTAATAGGTATCCCCCTGCCCTTTGTAGGTATTAAAAATGCTAGCGAGAAAGCCCAAGCTAATACCCAACGCAACGGGCACATCCATCCCCGGCATTTTATTTTTCACATCACGATAAGCTGCTTGTAAAAAAGGCCTGGCTGAAAACAAAACAACAGGCAAGGTCAATAATGCACTCACCCACTTTAAAAACTGCAACATATCCGCGTCTATTTCATTCGGGCCAGCGATATAAATACCCAGGGTGATCATCATCACCTGCATACCACAAAATACGGCAACACCCACCCTACTTAAAAAGTCTTTACGTTCTTTTTGTAAGTTAGAAAACTGTTTACTCGCATCAAAAGGTAAAGCTCGATAACCTATCGATGAAATAGCGAGTAACACATCATCAATGCGAGCAGTCCCTTTGAGGGTTTTCAGCAAGGCACGTCGAGTCGCATAATTAACCTTAAAAGACACAACCCCTTTTAAATGCTGAACATGTCGTTCAAGCAACCAAATACAAGCAGAACACGTTATACCTTCAATAATGAGCGATGTTTCTACCACCTCATCATTGGAACTCTCAACTTCTGGCTGGCTACTGGTAATATTTCCTAACACATCCATCGGCGATTTGGCCGACACTGAATAAGCGGTACGCTTTTGATAAAAGCTGGCTAAACCATTATTAATAATCGCTTGCGCAACGGCCTCACAACCTGGACAGCACATTGGCCGCCAGTGCTGATCAAAATCAACACCCCAAGCCTTTCCAATGGGCACAGAAAGGCCACAGTGAAAGCAAACCTCATCATTTTCTATTTTAGTGCGAGTTGTCATAACCTAAACAGTGGCTTTCAAGGATAAATGCGGTAATATAAACATTCTCTAGTTTGCTATCTTAGACTGTATGAGCTCATTGGCTAAAAATTTATTTCGTGATTTAACAGTTTCTTGTTCTGACTGCAGTTTGGGCGAGCTATGTATTCCTCATGGATTAGCGCAACAAGATATCGATAGACTTGACGACTCCGTAAGCCACACAAAGCTTTTACATACTGACGATATTCTGTACAAACAAAATACACCTTTCAAATCTCTTTATGCCTTGAAATCAGGCTCCGTTAAAATCATCACTAAAAATAATGAAACGGGTGAGGAAATAATGGGCCTCTACCTACCTGGCGAAATTATTGGCTTTGACGGCATTGCAACAGATAAATACCAATGCTCCATTCATGCACTCGAAACCAGTAAGGTTTGTGAGATAGACCTTGATAGCCTGCATGAAAATATTCCAAGCATTTTCAAACAATTGCTTAAACACGCAAGCAAATCCATAAACCAGAGAAATTCGGTTAGCAAGGCTAGCGCTGAAAAGCGGATTGTCGCTCTGCTTTTAGACTTATCAGACCGCTACCGGCTTCGAGGTTACTTTTATACCGAATTCAACCTTTACTTATCTCGTAGTGAAATCGGCAGCATGCTCAACCTCTCATCCGAAACCGTCAGTAGAGGGATTCGCAAGCTTGAGCGTGATGAGTTCATCACCTTACAAAACAAGCGTCGTATCAAAATTAATGACATTGATGGCCTAAGAATCTTAATGACGCAGGCCTAAGTTACCGTCAATTCTATGCATTAATAATGCATAACATCTAGCAATATTTTTCCTGGGCGATAGAAATTTGACATATGTCATTTTTCTATCAATCTACCTGTCTTTGTTGCGGCACAGCACCTATACTCCGGCACTTATAAATCAATACTAATAATAGAGATTTCCGTATGGGTGCAACTATCTACAACGACACTGTCGTTCGACAATTTTCAATTATGACCGTTGTTTGGGGCATCGTTGGCATGCTCGTCGGCGTTATTATCGCAGCTCAACTTGTTTGGCCTGCCCTGAACTTTGATATCCCTTGGCTAAGCTATGGTCGCTTAAGACCCCTGCATACTAATGCGGTAATTTTTGCATTTGGTGGCTCTGGCTTAATGGCAACATCCCTATATGTTGTACAAAGAACCTGCCAAGTACGGTTATTTGGTACTGCTTTAGCAAGTTTTGTATTTTGGGGTTGGATGCTAATAATAATACTGGCGGCAATTACCCTTCCTTTAGGCTTATCACAAGGTAGCGAATACGCTGAGTTAATTTGGCCTATCGACCTACTACTGGCTGTTGTATGGGTTGCCTATGGTATCGTTTTCTTCGGCACCATCGTAAAACGTAAAACCAAACACATCTATGTGGCTAACTGGTTCTTCGGTGCTTTCATTATCACCGTGGCCGTCCTCCACATCGTGCGCTCATTGGCTATTCCAGTAAGTCTCACTGAGTCCTATCCCATCTATGCTGGTGCCACGGATGCGATGGTTCAATGGTGGTATGGGCATAATGCGGTTGGTTTTTTCTTAACTGCTGGCTTTCTAGGGATGATGTATTATTTTGTACCTAAACAAGCAGAGCGCCCTATTTACTCTTATCGTTTGTCGATTGTGCATTTCTGGGCATTAATTTCGATTTATATGTGGGCAGGCCCTCACCACTTGCATTACACAGCCCTACCCGATTGGATTCAATCCGTAGGCGCTGCCTTCTCTATTGTTTTATTGGCACCCTCGTGGGGCGGCATGATCAATGGCATCATGACCCTATCTGGCGCATGGCAAAAACTACGCCACGACCCTATTCTTAAGTTCTTAATCGTTTCATTGTCTTTTTACGGCATGTCAACATTTGAAGGACCTATGATGGCCATAAAGTCAGTAAACGCACTATCTCATTACACTGAGTGGACCATCGGACACGTTCATTCAGGTGCGCTCGGTTGGGTTGCTATGATCACCATTGGCTCTTTGTACTTCTTGATTCCAAAGTTGTTTGGCAAAAAAGATATGTACAGTATGAAACTCGTTGAAACACACTTCTGGGTCGCCACAATTGGGATTGTTCTCTACGTTGCATCCATGTGGATAGCTGGTGTTATGCAAGGGCTTATGTGGGGTGCCATCAATGATGATGGAACGCTTACCTATAGCTTTGTAGAGTCTTTATTGCGCATGCAACCGTTCTACCTCATCCGCTTCTTAGGCGGCACAATGTTCTTATCTGGGATGTTCATCATGGCTTACAACGTCTACAGAACAACAAAAGGCTCTCAGCCTGCAAACGTTGTCGTCCCTCAAAGCATTTAACTGGAGCAGATTAAAATGAGTCACGAAAAAGTTGAAACTAATATCGGGTTAATGATGATTTTAATCGTCCTCGTTATCTCTGTGGGCGGATTGATTGAAATTGTTCCTCTGTTCTTTTTAAAGAAAACGACAGAGCCCGTATCAGGCCTAATGCCATACAACTCCCTACAGTTAGCAGGGCGCGATGTTTATGTCCATGAAGGTTGCTTTGGTTGCCATTCACAGATGATCCGCCCGTTTCGTGCCGAGACTGAACGTTATGGCCACTATTCATTGGCTGGTGAGTTCATTTACGATCGACCTTTCCAATGGGGTTCAAAAAGAACCGGACCTGACTTACAACGCGTCGGCGGACGCTACAGTGATGACTGGCATCGCTTGCATTTAACAAACCCTCGTCTAGTCGTACCAGAATCAAATATGCCGGGGTACCCATGGTTAAAAACAAACATGGTCGATGGTGAGCTGATTGCTGACAAAATGCGCGCTCTTCGTATACTCAACACGCCGTATACCGATGAAGATATCGCTAATGCAGCAATGTCAGTAAAAGGGAAAACCGAGATGGATGCGCTGATCGCCTACCTGCAAGTTCTCGGCACTCACGTAAGCACAAGGAGATAAAGCATGCTTGATCTAAATACGCTTCGCTCTATTTTTACATTACTATTATTTGTTCTTTTTGTTGCCATTTGGGTTTGGGCATGGAGCAAAGACAGAAAAAAAGAGTTTGAAGACGCCGCAAATATGCCTTTTCAAGGTGATGATATTAGTGCGGCATTACAAGGGGATAAGAAATGAGTGCTTTTTGGTCTATTGTTGTTTCCCTCGTTATTTTTTTAAATATTATTGGCTGTTACTTACTCATTAAATGGGTTGCTAAACCTAACAAAGGTGAAGTAAAGCAAGGCGAAGAAACCGGCCATGTTTGGGATGACGACTTAACGGAACTAAATAACCCAATGCCTCGCTGGTGGTTATACATGTTCTATATCAGTATCGTTTGGGGACTTTTATACCTAGTACTTTACCCTGGCTTTGCAAATTACCCAGGGTTATTAGAGTGGACGTCAGATAAAAAATATAGTGAAGAAGTTCGTGCAGCCGATGAACTCTACGGCCCTATTTTTAGTAAATACGCTGGAACACCTATCGTTGAGCTCAGTGAAGATAAAGATGCCAACGCTGTCGGGCAACGACTGTTTGTTAACTATTGCGCCCAATGCCACGGTTCTGATGCCGGTGGTTCTAGAGGTTACCCAAACTTAACTGATAACGATTGGATCTGGGGTGGCGCGCCAACTGATATCAAGCACTCTATATTAAACGGACGCAATGCCACCATGCCTGCATGGGAATCCATATTAACTCCCGTACAAATTGGTTATCTTGCAGACCACATACTTAGTTTTACCGGTAGAAAGCATAAAGCAACGGATGCTCAACGAGGTAAAGCAATTTTTGCAAATTACTGCGTCACTTGTCATCAAGCTGATGCGAGAGGTAACCCATTGATGGGTGCACCCGACCTTGCCGATAAAGTTTGGCTCTACGGCGCGTCACGTAACAAAATAATCGAGTCCATTAGCAAAGGTCGCACAGGGCAAATGCCACCGCATAAAAACTTCCTTGGAGAAGACAAAGTGCATATCTTAGCTGCCTACGTATACAGTTTATCTAGTGATTAGGTAACAATGGAGCTAGATAAAAAACGACTCATTATTGGAACATTATGGCCATCCTTTTGGATGGCCTGTGCTCTTAGCGGCATCGTTTTTAGTGCCATCGACCCAATAATCATTGCCTCTCAAATTGGTTTCAACCACATTTCTTATTTGGGCGCATATACCATTGGCTTTCTTTTTTTCTGGATTGTTTGCGCCTGGAGTGGTTTTTTCTCCATCATCTTTTCTCGCGCAACACCTAATAAGTAACAAACAGTGAATACTGATGATAAAAATGACTCAATAGAGTCTTCACTGTTTGAAAAGCGAAAAAAGCTATACCCTCGAGAAGTTCATGGTTTATTTGCCAACTTGCGAATTCTCGGCGTAGCTGTCCTACTGGGCGCCTACTACCTTTTACCTTGGATTAATTTAAATGGTCGTCAGATTGTGCTGTTCGATTTGCCCGAACGAAAATTCTACATTCTGAATTGGATATTCTGGCCACAAGATTTTATCTACCTTGCTTTACTTCTTATCTGCGCCGCCTTTGCTTTATTCTTATTTACAGCATTAGCAGGCAGACTTTGGTGTGGTTATGCATGCCCACAAACCGTTTGGACAGAAGTTTTTCTGTGGATCGAACGAAAAGTTGAGGGCACACGCTCTCAACAAATAAAATTAGACAAACAAGAAAACAATTCTGCAAAATTTGCAATAAAAGCAAAAAAACATGCCATTTGGGCCGTATTCTCACTCTTTACAGGCTTCACTTTCGTTGGTTTTTTCACTCCAATTAGAGAACTGGCGCCCAACATATTGTCCCTCCAGTTAGGGCCATGGGAAACCTTTTGGTTCCTTTTTTATAGCCTAGCCACCTATGGCAATGCTGGCTGGTTAAGAGAACAAGTTTGCATGTACATGTGTCCCTATGCACGCTTCCAGAGCGCCATGCTAGACAAAAACTCTCTCGTGATTTCATACGATGCCTTACGGGGTGAGCCAAGAGGCGGCAGAAAAAAAGGTGTCGACTTTGAAACAAGGCAACTCGGTAGCTGTATAGATTGCACTCTTTGTGTTCAGGTTTGCCCTACCGGCATTGATATACGTGATGGTCTGCAGTATGAATGTATAGGTTGCGCAGCCTGCATTGATGTTTGTGACGATGTGATGGATAAGATGAACTACCCACGTGGTTTAGTTAAATACACCACCGAAAATAGCATGGAAGGAAAACCAACCTCCTTCCTACGACCTAGAATTATCATCTATATAGCATTACTCGTCAGCATTTTGTCTGGCGTTGTCTATTCAATTGAAACGCGTGATTCCGTGGCACTCAATATTCTAAGAGACAGAAACGCGCTGTACCGTGAAAACTATGATGGAACAATCAGTAACAGCTATACCATCAAAGTACTGAATATGGACCTCGTTGACCATAAATACCAACTAAGCGTCAGCGGTATCGATGGTCTGCAATCATCCATTAAAGAACTCATCAGCGTAAAGGCCGGGCAAGTACTGGAAATACCATTATTGCTATCTGCTGAACCAGAATCTCTTCATCAAACATCCATAAGCATCGCATTAACTTTAAAAGCCAGCGATGATGTTAATGTAACCACTCAGTCCGAGGGTCGATTTATTGGCCCATTAGAGCCATAATTATGCATAATTTATCTGAAGACACCCTACCTTGGTATAAACAATTTTGGCCTTGGTTCTTGATACTACTTCCTTTAACCGTCGTTATTGCAAGCGTCATCACCTTCATCATCGCACAAAATAATAAACCGTCATTAGTATCGGGTAATTATTACAAGGAAGGCCTTGCTATAAACTCAAATAAGAAGCTAGAAGAAACCGCTAAAAAATTGGGGCTGACAGCCACTATTAGCACTAATAGCACGGCCATTACCCTTCAGCTTGCAAACTTAGAAAACCAGCCTGCTCAAATACTGGTTAAATTAAGACACGCAACCATTAGTCAACATGACCAGTCCCTTTCATTAGTCAAAATAGCGGACGGCATATACCAATCCCCTTTCATTTTACCCAAGCAAGGTAAGTGGTATATCAGCATAAATGACCCCACTCACACATGGGAAATTAAAAGCGTTTCTTATCTCAGCAACAAATAAAACCTTCTACCCTCTTGATCTATAGTTGTGCCAAAACAATCACGCCAATAAATCGTCAAATTAATGCCGAATTGAAATTTAAAACTAATTTTAATTCATAACTTGATGTTTTTAATAGATTAATATTTATTGGCATGCTTTTGGCTTTATGTTTACCGTATGCAAAATAACGGATTCAACATGGCAACCTCAACAGACCAGATCATTATGGAATTGAAAAGAACTAAAACTGGCATAACAAACGAAGCTTTCTCCTTAGAGCAGCCTGAGCAATCAATTAATTTAAGTCATCTTGTTGGCGCACTGCAAACAACCATCGACTTAGATCAATTGCTACCTATTTTTGGCAATGAATTATTGAAAACTGTTGACTATAGCGGGTTTGTTTTCGAGCACAGCGATCTCAACATACCCATTAAGAATGGTGTACGCACTAACCATAGCTGTGAATATAGCTTGGCGATTGAAAACATGCCGTTAGGAAAACTCACTTTTATGCGTCGTAAACGTTTCAATGAAGGTGAACTTGAGACCATTGAAAAATTTCTAAGTGTTCTACTGTATCCTTTAAAAAACACCCTTCTATACCGCCAAGCGATTCAGTCAGCACACACCGATCCGTTGACAGGTGTTTTAAATCGCTCAACCCTACAATCTGTTTTCCACAAAGAGGCGTCTCTAAGCAAACGTCAGAATTCTAACTTATCGTTAGTCATGCTAGACATTGATTTCTTTAAAGCCATTAATGATAAGTATGGCCATCTAGCCGGTGACGAAGCACTTAAAGAAGTCACTAAATGTATTAGTCAAACCGCACGTGAAAGCGACCATATCTTTAGATTTGGCGGCGAAGAGTTCGCCATATTGCTTAATGGAACTGACCTAAAAGGCGCCAAACTATTAGCCGAAAGACTCCGCAAAGCAATCCAATCAATCACCATCAACTATGAAGCTACCCAGTTTTGCCTAACCGTCAGTATGGGCGTCACCCTTTACCGTCAGAACGAACCATTAGAAAAAATGATGAAACGCGCCGACGAAGCACTCTACAAAGGAAAAGAAACAGGACGTAATAAGGTGGTTAGCGCTTAATTTTTAACAACCTTAAGGCATCATATACCCGTTAGCTTTTGACCTATCAGTTAGAAAGACCACAAAGAACGCGCTATAGGCAGCTGTTAAACGACACCTTAAATGCTGCTATCAAATTTCATTATCGACATCTCTTGCGCTACAAAACAGTAATATGTGCATTCAAAACTTCTATTCATTTCACTTTTAATGGTTACCGATAAACAGATACGAAATTTAATTTGCTGCCTTCTGACGGACAAGCTAATTAGCCCACACTCGGTCAAGTTATTGCTCACAAAAACTTGACCTAAATCAAGTTTGCAGCCTAGCGCACTTCCTAATAAAGATCAGCTATACTAAAATTTCCAATCGATCTAAAACCCCTCACACCCTTAGTGCTAATCAGCCATTTAAAATATAAGTTTTACGCCCTATTACTAACAATAGCCGTGGTAATAGTTGTCACCAGCTTGCAAATAGACCGAATTATCGTTGATCAGCACCTAGCCGACTCTCGCCAGCAGGTTGAGCGAGATTTAAATACCACCAAGAGTCATCTTGAGTTAAACCTCTATAACAACATCCAAATAACCAAAGGTTTGCTTGCCCTATTCATCGCTAACCCCTCTTTATCTCAACAAAAATTTGCTTTAGCTGCACGTGAAATAACTAATGAGCAGACCCAGTTAAAAAACATCAGCGTAGCACCTGACTTTGTTGTGCAATACACCCACCCACTAAAAGGCAACGAAAACCATATCGGTTTGGACCTTCATCCCACCTCCCTTCAATTAGACGCAGCTCTTAAAGCTAAAAAGCCACACCAATTAAAATTGGCAGGGCCCATTTCATTCGCCCATGGAAAAACAGACTTCACCTTAACGGCTCCAATTTTTTCTAGTGATATTAAGAGTAAAAAACGCTTTTGGGGGCTTGTCTCTTTAGTTATTGATAAGGCGCGCCTTTATCAGCAAAGCGGTCTGCTTGACGTTGATTCGCCCATAAAAATTGCTATTCGCCGCGACAGCCCCATAAGCGGCCAAAGATACGTTATCTTTGGCGACCCTGCTCTATTCAATCAAGAAAACATCACATCAAGCATCGTATTACCCGATGAAGAATGGCAAATAGTTGCTCAACCTACTACCGGCTGGCACGCACTACCTAAAGACATTTCATTCAAAAGGTTTACCCTTTTTGCGGTAGCGCTCACTCTATTTCTTTTAATATTCGCCTTTTTAAAAGCATCGACGAAAGTGTCTATTGCTACCTTAAAATTTAAAAATCTTATCGAAAGCTCTGCTGTTCCTTACTTGATAGCCAATAAGAAACAGCAAATCACCTTTGTTAATAAATCCCTGATTGCAATCTATGGTTACACACCTGAACAGACCCCAACGGTTGACGCTTGGCTTAAAAAATCTATTCCCAATATCGCTTATAGAGAACATATCACGTTATTGTGGACGCGCCATTTTAAACAAGCCCAAAAATCGAAAGTCACCCCTGATTCAGTAGAAATTAACTTTCGATGCAAAGACGGATCCACTCGCATTGCGCTAGCAAGTGTCGCAACAAGTGACAATATCAATAGCAGCGAATACCCTATTATTTTATATGACATCACTGAGCGAAAAGCGGCTGAAGACGCCCTTGCCAAAAGTGAAGAGCGTTGGCAATTTGCCTTAGAAGGAAATCGAGAAGGTGTTTGGGACTGGGACATTATAAAGGACGAAGTTTACCTCTCTCCTCAGTTCAACCATATGTTGGGCTATGAAGCAGGTGAACTTGGCAATGACCCTGAAGAGTGGAAAAAACGTATCCACCCTGATGATAAAGAAAAAGTCCACGTTGATTTAAGTAAGTGCCTCAATAAAGAGGCTCCTTACTTCACCAACGAGCACCGTGTACTGTGCAAAGACGGCGTTTATAGGTGGCGACTAGCTCGAGGTAAAGTTACTTCATGGTCTGATGAACTACGGCCTTTACGGATGATTGGCACCCATATGGATATTTCTGCTCAAAAGATAGCGGAACAAAAACTGCAACTCTCGGCCCGTGTCTTCAGCGAAGCCCACGAAGGCATTATGATTACAGATGCTAACTCTTTAATAGTCAATGTTAACCCCGCCTTTAGCAAAATAACCGGCTATCATCAAGAAGAGGTCATCGGTCAAAACCCTAGCATCTTAAGCTCTGGCAAGCAGAGCCGTGAATTTTATAATGACATGTGGAGAGTCATTCATGACTCTGGTCATTGGCAAGGCGAAGTTTGGAACCGTAAAAAAAATGGGGAGTTCTACGCTGAGATGCTGACTATTTCCACCTTGTTAGATAACAATGGTCAGATTATTAACTATGTCGGTGTGTTTACGGATATTACTGACAATAAAAAACAACAAGAAGAGCTGGCCCTAATGGCGCACTACGATGTACTAACAGGGCTACCTAACCGCGCCTTGTTCACAGATCGTTTCCACCAAGCCATTGCCCACAGTAAACGCAATAGATCTCAACTGGCTATTTGTTTCTTAGATTTAGATAATTTCAAACCGATTAATGACAACTACGGCCATGACGTCGGTGACCAGTTATTAATGGAAGTAGCTAAACGCATAGAGGCAAATATTAGGGAGGAAGACACCGTTTCTCGCTTTGGCGGTGACGAGTTCACCCTGCTATTGAATGATGTTGAATCATACGACCAATGTGAACTCACGTTAGGGCGGATACTTAATACACTAGCAACGCCTTTTTTAATTAAGACTCGCTTCCATAGCATCACTGCTTCAATCGGGGTCACTCTATACCCGGATGATGACGAAGATATTGATACATTAGTTCGCCATGCCGATAACGCCATGTATCTGGCTAAACAATCAGGCAAACACCGTTACCACTTCTTTGATAGCCGACATGATAAACAACTTGTACAAAAACACCTCCGCCTAACTGAGATTCAACAAGCACTCGCCAACAATGAGTTCAGCTTGTATTACCAGCCTAAAGTTGATATGGCTACTGGTGCAGTATTTGGTGCTGAAGCACTTATTCGTTGGCACCACCCAGAAGAAGGACTGATCCCACCACTCGATTTTCTACCGTTAATTGATGGCACTGATTTAGAAATTCAAATTGGCGAATGGGTTATCGCCCAAGCACTACAGCAGCTTGATAGCTGGGTTTCTCAAGGCATTAAGCTTCAAGTCAGCGTCAATATCGCGCCTCATCATTTGCAATCAGAGTTTTTCTTCAAAGCATTACAGAGCACTTTAGCCCGACACCCTGACATCGACCCCGAACAACTACAGCTAGAAATTTTAGAAAGCAGTGTGCTCAGCGATGTTAATATTATCGCCAGTATTATCAGAACTTGCCAAGAAGCTTTAGGCGTGACGGTAGCACTAGATGATTTTGGAACAGGATACTCATCACTCACTCACCTGCGCAGCTTAACGGCTAATACTATCAAAATAGACCAAAGTTTTGTTAGGTCCATGCTGGACGACCCGAGTGATTACACCATTATTGACGGTATCATTGGCTTAGCAAACAGCTTCGACCGTACAGTTATTGCTGAAGGTGTCGAAACAACTGAACACGGTTTAATGTTGCTTTCTATGGGCTGTCAGCAAGCTCAAGGCTATGGAATATCAAAACCGATGCCCGCAGACGAATTCCCCGATTGGCTTTCCAGCTATACGCCTAATCGTCAGTGGCTAGCTCACCAAAATGTTACAACCACCCTTAAGGAAAGCAAACTAATACAATTAAAGATAACAACTGATCAGTGGAAAAAATGCTTTATCTCAGCCATTAATTCCGAGCCAGAAGAAAACAAGCAGTGGCCAATATCAGATGGCATTCACTGCCATTGTCAAATATGGATAAATTCAGCTTTGAAGGAAAAATTATTCAAAAAAGAAGATATTTTGAGACTGAGTGAATTTCATAATGAATTTCATATGACTTCACAAGTTTTACAAGCCCAATACCAAGAAGGTCATATTATTGAAGCGCGTGAAGCTCTTGATAAATTCCACGCCTCTTTTAATAACATGTTTAATGCCATTAAAGCCTGTGGCTGATGATTGGCCGATTCATCAAATTGTTTAAGGTAATCACTCACTCGAAATGAGGTGATTAAATGAGCCTACATTATTTTAATCCTGCACGACCGATGCATAGCCTTGTGCCGACGCTAACGACTCGATATTTGCGTTAATTTTTACCCCTTATAAGATAACCCAGCGCCCCATAACAATACCTGTTACGATAAATCACATCGCCATATAATGGTCACGAAACAATAACGTAAAGTGAACGCAAGGGATTAACCGTTGCCTTTAAGTAGCCGAGTTGACATTGGATACAGCTAATAATAAAGCAATAACTTTAAATTCTCTTATCGACCTCACTTCTGCTCGTGATTGCCGATCACTTGAGCTCGCATTAATTCCGGCACTGCATGATTTTCTCAGCAATTATTCCCCCCGTATTGCGTTGCTGCGCGTCCCTCGGCACACAGATTGCGACTATTTGGAAGTCATTCATACTTCTCCCGCTTTAAAAATCCCTGAACGTTTCACTATCATTCCCAACAAATATGGAGATATACGGATAGAAAAAAACGGCGCTTTTCAGCAATGCATTCATGATGCTGGCATTACCAAGCATCGTGAAGAAAATAACAGCAGCGTTCTTATCCCTATCTTTACCAATAAGCTAGTATCGAGCATTTTAGATATTGACGACGATGGCTTAACGGCCGACACACTTGAATCCATCCGTGGCTTTATTGATATTTATAGTAATTTCATGGCAATTGCCAATGACAATGAGCACGACACCCTAACCGGCTTACGCAACCGCAAAACATTCGACTACCACCTTACCGAATTACTCTCAGCAAATTCATCTGAAAAAAGCGCTATTACACGGCTCGAACACGAAAGACGAGAGCCACATAACAAAGAACGGCATTGGATTGGAATTCTTGATATCGACTTTTTTAAGTCTGTAAACGATAACTTTGGCCACGTTTATGGTGACGAGGTATTGTTGTTATTTTCAGAAATTATGATCAAAACACTCAGGAATAACGACATGCTGTTCCGCTATGGCGGAGAGGAATTCGTTGTTGTTCTTGCACCAACAAAAGCAGACGA
>MAAC01016644.1_pt1 | contig 19468 bp, 19 predicted proteins | sample 1115981 | NCBI WGS metagenome assembly MAAC01 (sample SAMN04961126, study PRJNA320927) | seawater metagenome | isolation source: sample BD02T64 sea water enriched with oil for 64 days | place: USA:Gulf of Mexico | collected 2013-07-27
TGCTAAACTCGAGGCCTTCTGGCCACAAAACCTGCATAATAAAGACCGCTGCTACCGCTTGGTATAAACTTGTACCATCCATATTTATCGTAGCACCTACTGGAAGGACAAAACTAGAAACATCCTTCTCTACGCCCATATGTTCTTCTACTCGCTCCATGGTGACAGGCAGTGTTGCAGCACTGGAACTAGTTGAAAACGCTAAAAGTTGTGCAGGTGCGATTTGCTGTAAAAACCACAATGGCGATTTTTTTACATAAACAGCAAAAATCAAACAGTAAAAACTGATCATAAGAACTAAACCTAGAACTACTACACCAGCATATTTAAGCAACGCCAGAAGTATTTCAGGATCTTCGGCAGTTACTACAACAGTTGCTAATAAAGCAAAAACCGCAAATGGTGCAGTTAACATGATTAAGTCCACCATTTTAAGGACTACATCATTTAAACTATCAAAAAAATCTTTCAATGGTTTTGCACTCTTTTCTCCTACAAGCAGCATAGAGATTCCTAAAAATAAGGCAAAGAAAATCACTTGTAACATTAAGGAATTATCACTCATTGCAGACACCGCATTATCAGGAACCATATCTACAAGAAATTGCAAAGGTCCTTGATCTTCCTGCATCGCGGCAGTTTCTTGTGTTTTAGCAATTTTTTCATTACTACTATATGCAGCACTAATTCTTTCTTTTGTTTCTTCAGGAAGTCCTACTCCTGGTTTTAATAGGTTAACTAATCCTAGACCTATCACGATAGCAACAACGGTGGTGCAGATGTATATCAATATCGTACGAATTCCCATTTTCTTAAAGCGAGCAATATCTTTAAGATCAGAAATTCCTTTAATAAGTGACGCGAGTATGAGCGGTATTGCAATCAATTTCAACAAATTGACAAAAATGGTCCCTATTGGCTCAATCCAGTCTCCAACAAAGTCTTTTCCCCAGTCAAATTGCGTCATAAGAAATCCAAAAAGGATTCCTCCTACCATTCCTATTAATATTTGCCAGTGTAATGCTAGTTTCTTCATGTATTGCTAGTTTCTTTTAATCTATGAGGCGTAAGATAAGTAAAGTTTTTGTTGTGATTCCGCTTTCGCGAAAGCGAGAACTAAACCATTAATCTAAATTACTGATAATCTGTTTTTAAGAGTATTTACTTGAAAAAAGTTATAATTTTGACGTACGCGCCCTTAAAAGATGATCGGCTAGAACGAGTGCTGCCATTGCTTCTACAATTACTACGGCTCTAGGCACCACGCATGGATCATGTCTACCTTTACCTTGCATTTGCACCATATCACCTTGGGCGTTTATGGTTTCTTGCGATTGCATAATGGTCGCAACTGGTTTAAAAGCAACTTTAAAATAGATATCCATACCATTTGAAATACCACCTTGAATTCCACCACTATAATTAGTGGTAGTAGAACCATCTTGATGGTATAGATCATTATGATCACTTCCTTTCATTTGAGATCCTGCAAAGCCGCTACCATATTCAAAACCTTTAACAGCATTGATAGAAAGCATGGCTTTACCAAGATCTGCATGGAGTTTATCAAAGACTGGCTCTCCTAATCCTGCTGGAACTCCTTGAATAACACAAGTTATGGTTCCTCCTATGGTATCACCTTCTTTTCTGGTCTCTAAGATTTTTTGTTCCATCGCTTTTGCGAAAGCGATATCTGGACAACGCACGACGTTATTTTCAATCTCTGAAAAATCTAGTTCTTGATAGGGCTTGTCCATAATAAGATCTCCTACACTACTGGTGTACGCAGTAACTTTAACTTGTGAAAGGAGCTGTTTTGCAATGGCTCCTGCCACTACTCTACTTGCTGTTTCTCTCGCACTGCTGCGACCACCACCACGATAATCACGATGTCCATATTTATCATCATAGACTTTATCTGCGTGACTCGGACGATAGGTTTCTTTGATATGAGAGTAATCTTTTGATTTTTGGTTTTCATTGATAATTTGAAAACCTATAGGTGTACCGGTAGTTTTACCTTCAAAAATACCTGAGTAAAAATTTACAGTATCGCTTTCTTTGCGTTGTGTGACTATTTTACTTTGTCCTGGTTTACGTCTATCTAAATCGAGTTGAATTGCGTTTAAGTCTATTTCAACTCCTGCTGGACAACCGTCAATGACTCCACCTAAAGCGATGCCATGAGATTCTCCATATGTTGTTACTGTAAATTGCTTACCAAAAGTGTTTCCTGCCATAACACAAATATAATGTTTGAGATGTATTAGATTTGTTTCCATCACCATGAGATTTTAAAAAATTAGGAATGAAAAAAACTTTGTTGCTTTTAATAATGACAGGCCTGCTTATGTGCAGTTGTAATTCAAAGAAGAGCGTGAGTACAGCTAGTGGTACAAACGATAATTCTTATTATAATCAAGCAAAAACCTTTCTAGCGGCTGCACAGTACAATCGTGGTATAGATGCCATTGATCGTGCTATCGAAGCTAATGAAAAAGAGCATCTTGAAGAATTATTTTTCCTTAAAGGATTTATCCTGCACGCATACGGAGAAACTACTGATGCAAGAAGCGCTTATCAAGAAGTCCTAGATATGAAAAATGTATATTCTCCTTATAAAAAACAAGCAAAACAGCTGCTAGAACTGAATATCGAGGAAGAGAAATGGAGAAAAAAGCGCATGGAGACTAAAGAAGAGGACAAAACTTTTACGGAAGAACAAATACAAGAAGTATCTCCTGAAGATTTACCTTTTAAACCAGTTGAAAAATTACCTCGTTTTACTTCATGTCCAGAGTCTAGCAATATCGAAGTAAAAAATTGTTTTAATGAAGTGATCAAAAATCATCTCGTACGAAATTATAATACAGATATAGGAAACATGTTCGGCGTTTATAATAAGGTGCGCACCTATGTGACATTTAAAGTAGATGTGGACGGTAAGATCATTGATATGTCGGGAAGGTCTAAAAGCAGATTTTTATCCTTAGAAGCAAAAAGAGTGCTCTTCACACTACCTGAAATGGTACCGGGCGAGCAAGATGGAAAAAATGTAGTGGTTCCTTTTACCATACCTGTGACCTTTGCTCCTATTCAATAATATTTAAAAATCAAGCTCTTATGATATTTGTTATCTTAAATAATCCAGTGGTTTCATAAAAATTCTAATATATTTGAACTCAAACAAAATCAAATGATTAAAAAAATATTACTTGCAATTTGTGTAGTTTCTTTAGTTTCATGTGATCCTAGCGATGATGGTGATTCTGGTAGAACTAATAATGACTTTCAGTATTTTCCATTAACTGTTAACAATAGTTGGGATTATGATGTTACCACTGGTGCTAACTCTTCATCAGAAACCTTGACAGTAGCAACAGTAACTGGCACAGAATACACGTTAAGTTCAAATCCTGCCACTCCAGTAGGCTTTATGTCTCAAATATTAACTGGTGGTGAGTTGAAGGCAGAATCTGGTAAATTAATAGGAAATGGTGTTATAGGATTTGATTTACAAGGATTAAATAATTTTAATGTACCTATAACTAATGGTGTTTTATATGATCAAAACGCAACGAGTAATGAAGAACTTTTCTCAGTTGAAGGAAACAATACACAAACCGTGCAGACTTATGATTTAGACTTTAACTACACGGTTAAAACAAAACAGCTTTCTCCTCTTTCTCAAATGACAGTAAATGGCGTCACGTATCAAGATATAATTCATTCACAACTTATTGTAAATCTTTCTATAACTACAGAGTTTACTATCGCTGGTTTTACTCAAGATGTTCCTATTCTACAGCCTGCAGATGCAATTGTTGTGGATAATTATTGGTCTAAAGATGTAGGATTGATAAAGTCTGACTATGAATTGAATTATTCCTTAGAAGATTTTTCATCTTTAGGGGTTTCATTACCTGTGCCACAAAGCGCTAATATACAATCAGAGCAAACTTTAACAGGTTACACTATAGTAAATTAAAGCTTTATTATTTCTATAAAATTGAGCCTTATTCTATTTGAATAAGGCTTTTAAATTTATACAGTTTTCAAGAGACCATCTTATGTTGTGGACTTAATATAGAGTTTATATAAGTATGAAGTTGAATCATTTGATTTGAGCCTTTACGCCTTCCTATTCTCCCTATCACATAAAGTATTATCCAGATAATTACCATAAGAATCATAATAATTAAAGGATAAAATGTAGGTTCATTTAATTTAGATCTTGTGTATAACCATATACATGATGCAATAAATAATCCAGCGACAGCAAAATGTAAAAACATAAACATGGTCCATACTGACGGTCTCGGACTGAAAAGTCCTTTTATATGGGTTGCACCACTGCCGTCTTGTAATAGTTCCAAATGTAGTTCTGGAGACCAAAAATGAGCTTCTGACTTTCTGATTTTTATAAAAATATGATCATCAATGATGCTGATTGAATATTTATTTTGATGCGCCTCTTTTTTAAATCGCTCTAGAATTTGAGATGTATCAGATGATACAAATATTTGAAATCTAGGCCTCAATGCTAACTGCTTATCGATTTCCCTCATTAGTCCATTCTATAAAATAGAACCTCTAATATACCATCATTAAATTTAAGGCTGTAGGCTAATTATAAGTAAATGCATGACTATTGTAGGCTACAAAAGGCCTGCTTTATGAAAACAAAAAAACCGAAGAGAATGATTCTAAACATCAAATCGTCTTCGGTTTTACTAATTTAATCTGTGATCGCGACAGGATTCGAACCTGTGACCGTCTGCTTAGAAGGCAGATGCTCTATCCAGCTGAGCTACGCGACCTAATCTTTGCTTATTTCTAAGCGGTTGCAAATATACTATTATTTTATAAAGTCACTACTTATTTTTTAAATTTAAGATTCTATTTTTATAATTGATCTAATAACTACTTGAAATTGTTAATTTTGCTTTCATGATTTTATTTAAAAAACTTTCATTTTTAATTGTATTACTAACAGTTTCTACAGTTTATTCTCAAAATTTTAAGGCAGACTCATACTCAGCAAGTGATGTTGCAGGTATGTCTACATGGCAATTATTGAAATATGACGGCCTTCATATGTTTAACGGTGCAGCATATGCTTATGCAAGACCATTTCATTGGGGCAAAAAAGATTTCTATAGAGCTGGAGCCACTACCTTACTGGTAGGTGGAATTTACACCTTTGATGAAGATTCTAGTGATTTTTTTAGAGATCAAAAAGAGGATGTTCCTGAATTATTGAGAGATTTTGGTTGGTATTTTGGTAGTCCTCAAAATAATTATGGAGTAACGGCTGGTATTTATACATATGGTTTACTAGCCAAAAGTCCCGAATGGCGTCGTACAGGAGTTCTTATGATTTCAAGTGCTAGCGCTGGTGGCTTATTGCAGCAAGTTCTTAAGGCTGTGACAGGTAGAGCGCGACCAGAAACAGGTCTCGGAAAACATGAGTTCAGACCTTTCTCTGGAGAATCAGGATATAGGTCCTTTCCTTCAGGTCATACCGTATTATCCTTTACAACAGCTTATGCTCTAGCAAAACATTTTGAAAATCCTTATGTAAAAGCTGGTATCTATACCGTAGGTTTAATTTCTCCAGTCTCTCGACTATGGTCTGGTGCGCATTTTTTAACTGATATAGTTTTAAGTCTTGCGGTAACTATTTCTACAGTTGAGGCAGTAGATAGATATCTAGATACTAGAAATGGGTACGGCGATAAACGCTATGGTCAAGGCAAGACAGGTAGACAACCTAACAAAATGGTCTTCAATTTTACGGCAAGTAGTAATACAATAGGACTCACTTTAAATTTTTAAAATGTTTAACTTTTTTTTGAATTAGTTAAACATAAATGAGATACCTTTGATCAACTAAATAATTAAGATGGCACCATACCGCACTTTTGAAGAGTATAATATTAAAACCACTGAAGAAATTAAAGATAAGTATCGCGAGGTAATTACAGAAATAGGAGAAGATGTAGAGCGAGAAGGTTTACTTAAAACACCTGAAAGAGCTGCAAAAGCTATGCAATTTCTTACATCAGGATATGATATAGATCCTGCCGAAATATTAAAAGGTGCCATGTTTGCAGAAGACTACAATGATATGGTCATCATAAAGGATATTGAACTTTATTCTCTTTGTGAGCACCATATGCTACCTTTCTTTGGAAAAGCGCACATCGCTTATATTCCTAATGGACATATAGTTGGTTTATCAAAAATCCCACGTATTGTAGACGTATTTGCAAGAAGATTACAAGTACAAGAAAGGCTTACACATGATATCTTAGAATGTATCGATAATACGTTAAATCCTAAAGGTGTAGCCGTTGTAATAGAAGCTTCACATATGTGTATGATGATGCGTGGAGTACAAAAACAAAACAGTTCTACAACAACAAGTGGCTTTAGAGGTCAATTTGAGAATTCTGAAACTCGTGCAGAATTTATGACTCTGATTTCTTCTCAATTGCACTAAAAGTTTTTTTTGGAACGTTATTTGACTATAAACAGTTAAAAACAAATAACATGTTTCAATCAAAACGATCAAAACTTATAGCTGGTATCCTTTTTGATCTCGTAGGAATGGGATCTTATATTATACCAGGATTCGGTGAAATTACAGATTTAGGTTGGGCTCCTATAGCAGGATATTTAATGACAAAACTATATCCTAGTAAATCGGGAGTAGCAGCTGGAGTTCTTACCACTATAGAAGAACTATTGCCTGGTATGGATATTATTCCATCCTTTACCCTTATGTGGTGCTACACGTATCTCATAAGCTCAAACAAAGTCCATGAAGAAGATAAAACTGTAATAGATGTAGATCATACATAAAAAAATGCTCCTCGAGGAGCATTTTTTACTTTACAAGTTCTTTAAATCCTGTCATTAATTTTTTAATTTTAGGATCAATGATGATTTGGCAATATCCTTGTTCTCGATTGTTATTATAGTAGTTATCGTGAATTTCTTCTGCAGGATAAAATACTGTTGCCGGAGCAATTTCTGTTACAATAGGATCTGTAAATGTCCCTATTTCTTCTAATTCTTTTACATAAGACCTAGCTATTTGCTCTTGTTCTTCATCTAGAAATAGAATAGCGCTTCTGTAATGTGTACCTACATCATAACCTTGTCTGTTTAAGGTGGTAGGATCATGAGTTGCCATGAAAACCTGTAATAATTGCTTAAAAGTAATTTGTTCAGGATCATAAGTAATCTCAATAGCTTCTGCATGTCCGGTTCTACCTTGTACGACTTCTCGATACGGCGGATTTTTGATATGACCTCCACAAAAACCAGAACGTACATTCGCAATTCCTTTCACTCTTTGAAAGACGGCTTCTGTGCACCAAAAGCAGCCTCCTGCTAGTATCGCTTTCTTCATTACTGTTTTTCAAGCAAGTTACATTACAAATATTATTTCAAAATTTTAATTAACACACCTTTAATGAATTCAAGGATTTAAGCCTTTAATTTTGCTTTTTTGACAAAGCCATACAAAATTGAAAAAATTACTTGTTTTATTATGTGTTTTTCTCGCTTTCGCGAAAGCGGAATCACAAGAAATGCAGGACTCTCTTAAAATTGAAAGGAAAGTATACAAAGCTACTAGAGTAACTACCGCTCCAAAAATAGACGGTGAACCTTTTGAAGATTTTTGGGATCCAATTCCTACTGGTGGAGACTTTGTGATGATAGAACCTACTAATGGTAAAAAGGAACGAGAAACACATCAAACAAAATTTAAAATCGCATATGATGATAATGCTTTGTATGTAGCTGCATATTTATATGATGATGAGCCAGAAAGTATAGCTAGACAATTTTCTCAAAGAGATCAAGTTTTTACTCAAGCTGATGTTTTTGGGTTTTATATCAATAATTATAACAATCAGATCAATCAAACTCGTTTTTTTGCCACTAGCGCAAATGCTTTAGGTGATGCAATTGTAGAAGGTAATCGTCAAGACTTCAGTTATAACGTGGTTTTTAGGTCTGAAACGAGTATCAATGCTGCTGGGTGGTTTGTGGAAATGAAAATTCCTTATCGCACCTTAAGATTTCCTGAAGTAGAAGTTCAAGACTGGAGTTTTCAAGTTTTTCGTCGTATAACCTCTTTAAACGAGGATTATAGTTATAATTTCATAGACATTACGCAAGGTATAAATACACAATATGACGCAATAATGACTGGCGTTTCTAACATCGATCCACCGTTGCGTTTAAACATGTATCCTTATGCTACTGTAATTAGTGATAATTTTGATGGTAATTCTACCACGCAGTATAATGCTGGTATGGATATTAAATATGGAATAAATGATGCCTTTACCCTAGATGCTAGTTTAATTCCAGATTTTGGTCAGGTAGCTTTTGATCAAGTACGACTTAATCTAGGACCATTTGAACAACTTTTTGGTGAGAACCGTGCCTTTTTTAATGAAGGAACAGACTTATTTAACAAAGGTGGCTTATTTTTCTCACGTAGAATAGGTCAAACTCCTAGCGGTTTTAGTAATGTTGAGTTGTTTGATGATGAAGATATTATTGATAACCCCAGCAATGCACAACTACTCAATGCGGTAAAAATTACTGGTAGAACTTCCAAAAGATTAGGAATAGGATTTCTTAACGCAATTACTGATAAAACAGAGGCTACTATAGAAAACTCGGTTACAGGTGCCAGAAGAACTCAGGTCACTGAAGCGTTAACTAACTATAATATGTTTGTACTGGACCAGCAATTCAGTAAAAATAGTTCTATAGCGATATCTAACGCTAGTACTATAAGAAATGGAAGTTTTACCGATGCAAATGTTACGGCAATTGTTCTAGACCACAACGATAAAAATGCGGCTAACAATTATCGAGGAGAACTGAGAATGAGTAACCGCTTTACTCCTACTGGAACTGATACTGGATATTCTAGCGAGTTACAATGGCGCAAAACTACCGGAAAATGGAGGCCTAGATTAGCTCATTTCTATAGAGATAAAAACTGGAATCCTAACGATCTAGGGCGTAATTTTCAAACTAATACTCAAACATTTGCAGCAGATTTGAGCTATAATCAATTCACACCGGTAGGTATTTTTAATCGGTTTGATGTAGACTTAAGAGTAAGACATAGAAGGCAAATAGATCCTGACTTGCATACTAATACAGAGTATACTTTAAATCCATTCTTTTTTACTAGAGAACGACTTGCCTTTGGAGCCGATTTGAACTTTTTCTCTAGAAATTTAAATCAGTTTGAATCTCGTAAAGAAGGTCAGGTAGTACGTTATGAACCTGGTTATTTTACAGGTGGTTTTATTTCTACAGACTACCGTAAGAAATTTGCTCTCGATTATAGAATGGGACGCTTCAAAAGATTTGATGATGCAGAAGAAAGTTATGACTTCAGATTCAGCCCACGATATAGGTTTTCTGATAAATTTCTATTGGTCTATGCACTTTCATGGAGTAAAAATAACGATCGCATAAGTTATGTTACTACCGCAAGTAATGATGAGCCTATTGTGAGTAGAAGAGATACTCATACGGTTGAAAACTCTGTTTCAGGAACTTATAATTTTAATAATACCCAAGCATTAAGTCTTTCTTTTAGAAACTTCTGGTCACGAGCAAGTTTTAGTAGAGAATTTAATGAACTTGCCCTCGATGGGACATTGTTACCATCAGATTATGAGTTGACTGAAGATTTTGATCCAGATGCAAATTTTAATGTATGGAACTTAGACCTCTCTTATAGATGGCGTTTTGCCCCAGGAAGTGAGGCTTCTGTACTGTATAGAAACAGTATTTTTAATTTTGATAATCAAGGTGAAATAGGCTTTGAGGACAGTCTAGATGAATTATTCACACAACCTGTAAGACATAACATTTCATTGAGAGTAACATATTTCTTAGACTTTAATAACGCAAAAAGGTGGTTTAAAGCTTAAAAATCTATTACTTTGTCCTTATGATAAAAGCTACACAGATTTATAAAAGTTTTGGTGACCTGCAAGTTCTCAAAGGTGTTGATCTAGAAATCAAAACCGGAGAAATCGCTAGTGTTGTGGGAAGTTCTGGTGCTGGTAAGACTACATTACTTCATATTTTAGGTACTCTTGAAAAGCCAGACGTAAACTCAAATAGTAGTTTGCTAATAGATGGTACTGATATCTTAAAGCTTAAAGGAAAGCAGTTGAGCAGATTTCGTAATAATTCTTTAGGTTTTATTTTCCAGTTTCATCAATTACTGCCCGAATTTACCGCTTTAGAAAATGTATGTATTCCAGCCTACATTGCAAATACAGATAAAGCAGCTGCAGAAAAACGTGCTAAGGAACTGCTCTCCTACTTAAAACTTTCACATCGTTTTGATCATAAACCTGGTGCACTTTCTGGCGGTGAGCAACAACGCGTGGCAGTTGCAAGAGCATTAATTAATAATCCTAAGGTAATCTTTGCAGATGAACCTACAGGAAATCTGGATAGTACCACGGCAAACGATCTTCATGAGCTTATCTTTCAACTGCGCAAAGAGTTTAATCAAACCTTTGTAATTGTAACACATAATGAAGAACTAGCAGACCTTGCAGACCGTAAACTAGTCATGAGCGATGGTAAATTCTTATAAATGAACCGCAAAGAACTTAAAGAATTTCTCGACGCAAAGGTTGAGCAGTACAATACACCAGAATTTATACCGCACGATCCTATTCAAATACCGCATCTTTTTACTGATAAAAAAGATATTGAAATCGCTGGATTTCTCATAGCTACTATTGCATGGGGCAATCGCAAATCTATCATTAACAATTCTCACAAATTAATGAATCTCATGGATAACGCTCCTGCAGATTTCATTAAAAATCACGAAGAAAGTGACCTGAATCGTTTTGAGGGTTTTGTACACCGAACTTTCAATAGTGAAGATTGCAAGACTTTTATGCGATCATTACAGCATATAGAAAATAAATATAATGGCTTAGAGCACGCTTTCGCGAAAGCGTACCTAGAACAATCTGATTTACAGAAAGCGATCTCACAGTTTAAAACCATATTTTTTGAAGTAGATCATTTACCACGTACACAAAAACACGTAAGCGATCCTTTAAAAAACAGCAGTGCAAAACGCATTAATATGTTTTTAAGATGGATGGTACGAAAGGATAATGCTGGTGTAGATTTTGGTATCTGGAATGAGATTCCTATGAGTGCTCTTTCTTTACCTCTTGATGTTCATACTGGAACTATAGCACGTAAACTCAAAATGCTTAAATGCAAGCAAAACGATGCAAAAGCAGTTGCTGAACTAGGCAAGGTACTACGCAAATTTGATCCTGTGGACCCTGTAAAATATGACTTTGCGTTATTCGGACTAGGTGCTTTTAAAGAATTGTAGGAATTTATTTATCGAATCTATTTTTATGTTAAAAAATAGATTAACTTTGACTAGTAAAATTTAAACAATCACCATGTCAGTTGCTCCCTTGCATCCTAGAGAAGATGAACGTAATGCCTATCTTAAGACATTTTATATAGACCCTAAAAGAGAAAAGGTCTTTGATGAACTTACTGAACTGGCTTGTAAATTAACAGATGTTCCTAAAAGTCTTATTTCTATAGTAGAAAAAGATGAAGTATGGTTTAAAAGTCAGAAAGGTCTAGAGTTAGATAGTTCTCCTAGAGAATTGAGCCTATGCTCACATACAACCGCAAACAACAGTAACTTTTATTACATAGAAGATGCTACTAAACACAAAGAGCTCAAAGACCATCCTTATGTAAAAGCTGAAGATGGTATACAGTTTTATGCTGGTGTGCAATTAAAAGATGAAAACAACTTACCTATAGGTACTATTTGTGTATTAGATAGCAAGCCACATCAATTAGATCAAGAAAAAAAACGATCCCTCGAGATGGTGGCAGATCTTGTGATGAGACAATTTGAATTGAATAAAAAAAATATTCAATTAACTGAAAAGAGCCGTTTGCTAGAGGAGAATAATGAGATGCTTAAAAATTTTGCTCATGTTGTTTCTCATGATATGAAAATGCCGCTAGCTAACATGATTTTGACTTGCGATGTTGTGAATAAAAAGTATAAAAATGGACTAGACGATAATGGTAAGCGTTATCTTGATTCCATTAAGGAAACTGCGTTCTCGATGAGTGATTACATTGACAATATATTATCTCACTATGAAAGCGAGCAACTTGCGGTAAATGATATAGAAGAATTTGACATTTACTCTGTTATTGAAAAAGTAGAAGAAATGATAGGCTTAAGGGATGATATTCAATTTTTATATCCTGAAGAAAATATTATCATTAATGGAAATACCGCAGCTATAGAGCAAATACTACTTAATCTTATAGGCAACAGTGTTAAGTATAATGAAGAAAATATTATAAAGGTTCAAATCACTGCATCTGAAAATTCAAAATACTACCGCATAGCGATTACTGATAACGGTATAGGAATTCCTCAAAACAAACAGAAAGAAATTTTTAAATTGTTTACCACTTTAAACAAAACAGATAGAGCTGGAAAAAAAGGTCATGGAATAGGGCTTTCTACAGTAAAAATTCTTGTAGATAAATTAGGTGGTGTTATCACTTGCAACTCTGAAGTAAATGTAGGTACGACTTTCTCATTTACTATTAAAAAATGACTTTGATTTTATGTAAAGGCAGTATATTTGACTAGCAAAGTCAATAGATGCAATTTCAACACCCCATACTTCTTTACGGCCTATTTTTTCTTATAGTTCCTATTGTTGTTCACTTATTTCAACTAAGAAGATTTAGTAAAGTTGCGTTTACAAATGTTGCTTTTTTAAAGCCACTAATTAATCAAACAAGAAAGAGCCGCCAGTTAAAAAAATGGTTAACTCTGCTTGCTCGCTGTCTTGTTGTAGCTTGTTTAGTAGTTGCTTTTGCTCAGCCTTTTTTACCTGGAAGTGCTACTGCGACTCAAGAAAAACAAACAGCTATATATCTAGATAATTCCTATTCAATGGAATTAAATGGTAAAAATGGACCTTTATATAAAAATGCTACCAGCAATTTATTAGAAAAATTACCAGCTGATAAAGTTTTTACCCTATTTACAAACGACAAGGTATTTGCAAATACAAATAGACAGCAAATTACAAACGAATTACTAGCTAATAATTATTCAAGTGAGTTGCTCTCTTTTGAGCAAATACAGCTCAAAGCTATTTCCCTACTCGATAATAAAACAGCTTCAAAGGAGATTATTTTAATTTCAGATTTTCAAAATACAAATGGTGCTGCTTTTCCCGATACATTAAAAGGCGTTAAAAGAGAGTTAGTAAAATTAGAACCTCAAGAAACTAACAATATTTCTATTGATACAGCATTTATCGTTAATCAATCTGGATCTAATCTTAAACTTCAAGTAGATTTAAGTTCCAATTATAATGTAGAACAACCAGTTACTTTAACCTTAGAAAATAATACAGTTTTACTAGCCAAAACTTCAGTTTTATTAAATGATCAGAAAGGAATAGCAAATTTTGAAATCGAGATTGATGAACCTATAACAGGAAGAATTTTTATAGAAGATCAAGGAATTTCTTTTGACAATGAATTATTTATCAGTACAGGAAGTAGAGAAAAGATAAATGTACTAAGTATCAATGGTGCAAATTCAAATTTCTTAGATCGTTTGTATAACGATGATCAATTTGAATATTTGAGTGTCAAAGAAAGAGATGTAAATTATAATCTTATCAAAGATCAAAATATTGTTATCTTAAATGAATTAAACAATATTCCAGTAAGTTTAAGTAGTGAGTTAAATAAGCTTACGCAAAACGGCGGTTATCTTGTGATTATTCCCGCTACAAATTCTTCAGGCTACGACTCTATAGGTATATCTGGTATCGCATTGAACGAATCATCAAAAAAAATAACCGAGATTAATTTTAACCATCCATTGTTCAAAGGAGTTTTTAATAAGCGTGTCACTAACTTTCAGTATCCTAGCGTTCAAACTGTTCTAAAGAGCACCAATGCCATTGATCCTATTCTGAAGTATGAAGATGGCAGTAGTTTCCTTTATAAAAATCAAAATACCTACGTTTTCACATCTAGTCTCAATTCAGAAAATAGTAATTTTCAGAGCTCGCCATTAATTGTACCTGTTTTTTATAATATGGCGATGAGCTCACTACCTGTATCACAATTGTACTATGAAATGGATAGTAGTAATGAAATAGCGGTAAACACCTCTGTAAACCAAGATCAGATTATAAGCTTATCAAATGGTTCTACTGAGTTTATACCGAGACAACAAGCCTTTGATAATTACGTATTACTAACAGCAGGAAAGGATATTTCTAGTGCAGGAAATTATGACGTCACTATCAAAAATGAAAAGGTTACTACTCTTAGCTTTAATACAAAACGACAAGAAAACCAATTAAAATATTTCTCTGATTCAGATTTAGGTAATAACCTATCTACGTCAATTGATGACTTGTTGTATAAACTGGATCAGGAAGAGAACATTCTATCTTTGTGGAAATACTTTGTAATGGGAGCACTTTTCTTCCTAATTTGTGAATTACTGATTTTAAAGTTTGTAAAATGATTCTACTTAAAAACGTTATTATCGTAGATGCCAGTTCTCCTCTAAATGGCAAAAAAAGAGATCTACTCATTAAAAACGGTAAGATTGAAAAAATAGATGATTCTATTTCAAATAAAGATGCTAAAATCATCGAGCGTGATAATATGCATGTTTCCATAGGATGGATTGATACCAGTGTAAGTTTGGGTGAGCCTGGATATGAAGAAAGACAAACCATACAAAACGGTATTAAAGCTGCAGCTGCTGGAGGATTTACTAACATCATGCTCAATCCTAACAATCAACCTAATCCACAAGATCAATCAGGAATAAAATACATTAAAAACGTAACTGCACAGCAAGCAGTAACCATTCTTCCTATAGGATCTTTTACTTTAGATCAAAAAGGAGAACACCTTGCCGAATTGTTTGATATGCAACAAGCAGGTGCTGTTTCCTTCTATGACTATAAAAAGGAAATAACTAATGCTAACTTGCTAAAAGTAGGACTACAGTATACTTCTTCCTTTCAAGGTGTGGTACAATCATTCCCACAAAACAAAGACATCGCTGGAAAAGGAATGGTAAATGAAGATGTCACCACAACTAACTTGGGACTTAAGTCCATGCCTAGCCTTGCAGAAGAACTTCAGATTGCTAGAGATTTAAGAATTGCTAGTTACACTAAAGGTAGATTACACATTCCTACGGTAAGTACTAATGAAGGTTTAAAACTTATTAAAAAATACAAAGAAACTGCTCATAACGTAAGTTGCAGCGTTTCTATTCATCATCTAGTTTTATCGAGTAATGAGCTGGAGTCATTTGATGCTAATTTTAAAGTACAGCCACCATTAAGAGATGAGAAAGAAGTAAAACAGCTTCAAAAGTTCATAAATACCGGTGTTATAGATGTTGTAACCAGTGATCACACGCCGTTAACGATAGAACATAAAGATCTAGAATTTGATCGAGCATCTGCTGGTACGATAGGATTAGAAAGTTCTTTTGGAGCATTGAATAATATTATCGATACTCAAAAAACGGTAGAGCTCTTAACAAACGGCTATGAAGTTTTCAATCAGAAAAGACCGGTAATAGAAGAAGGTCAACTGGCTAACTTGACTCTTTTTGAACCAGAAACAACTTACACATTTGAAAAGAAACATATTGTGTCCACCTCAAAGAACTCAGCGTTCATAGGAAAATCTATGAAAGGAAGAGTCATAGGAATCGTCAACAATAAAAAAGCTATTTGGAATGAGTAAAAATCCGCCTGGAAAGAACCTTGCATTACTAGCCTATGGTAGCGCAATCTTGATTTATCTACCTCTTTTATTTTTTATCGGAGCCTTTGGTGTTGCAGTAATTTTAAACCAAAATAAAGGAAATAAATTTGCTTCTTTCCATATTAGACAAATGTTTGGCATAGGCGCTATGACTATTATTGCTAGTATTTTTACTAATCGTATTGAAAACATTTGGGTAGGACTTACCGTATTAAGTCTGATGGTTTTATTAGCGCTATTAGGTTTTGCCAGTGCCTACCGCAATCAACAAGATGAATTGCCATTTATCGGAAAATATTTCCAGCAATGGTTCACTTTTATTAAATAAAAAATTTGAATACCTCACTTACATTACAACATATCACACGTCCTGCGCGTCAAGAAAACGCACCTTTACTCCTACTACTTCACGGTTATGGAAGTAATGAAGAAGACTTATTTTCATTTGCTCCAGAGATTAGTAAAGACATTTTTATAGTTTCGGCTAGAGCGCCTTTTGATTTACAACCTTATGGACATGCCTGGTATGCCATCAATTTTGATGCTGCTGGCGGGAAATTTAGCGATAATGATCAGGCAAGAGAAAGTATGGTATTGATCAATACTTTTTTAGAAGAACTTAAAGCAACCTATTCTATTGATCCTAAAAATATGAACGTTCTTGGTTTCAGTCAGGGCGCGATCCTTTCATATGGTTTGAGCCTTTCGCAACCAGGTTTGTTCCGTAATGTCGTTGCGATGAGCGGTTATATAAGTGAAGATTTAATTGCAGGAAGAAATGATTTGTCAGTCCGCTTTCGCGAAAGCGAGATCAAAACAAACTACTTCATTTCTCATGGAACCGTTGATCAAGTCGTGCCTTATGCATGGGCAAAGCAAGCTCCTGCCATCATGGAAGAAATAGGTGCCGATTATGTGTTTAAAGACTATCCTATAGGTCATGGCGTGGCACGAGATAATTTTTATGACATGAAAGAGTGGCTGGAAGCTAGGGTTTTAAAGTAATAAGGTAAGCTAGTTGAATTAAAATCAACTTGTAGTTTTTAAAAACTCCTTTCCTTATAAAAGGAAAGGTGGGCAATGTGAGTGAAACGAACATTGGTCGGAAAGGTTGAAAAGTGCTAGTTATAATGTGAAAACTAATCACAGTAGCAAAAACAAAATCAAATGAACAATTCCATAAAATCTCAACAACAAATTCTAGATAAATTAGGAATTGTATCATTAAACGACATGCAGCTTCAAGCTCATGAGGCGATTACAAATCATCGTGATACGGTACTCATTTCTCCCACTGGAACTGGAAAAACGCTGGCTTTTTTATTACCGGTAATAGAACAATTAAATCCAGATCTTATTGAGGTACAAACTTTAATCCTAGTTCCTTCTCGCGAACTTGCCATTCAAATCGAACAAGTAATTAGAGAAATGGGAACCGGCTATAAAGCAAATGCTATTTACGGTGGTCGCGCAGGTGCAAAGGATAGAGAGGATTTGAACCATACGCCTGCTATTCTGGTAGGAACACCAGGAAGAATTGCAGATCATTTACGTAGAGAATCTTTTGATCCTTCTTTTATTAGAACTCTTATTCTAGATGAATTTGATAAATCGCTAGAAACTGGTTTTGAAAAAGAAATGAAAGAAATTGTACAGGCGTTGCCCAACATTGAAAGAAACGTTCTTACATCAGCAACCTTTAAAGCTGAAATCCCTTCTTTTGTAGGATTAGAAAATCCGCAGGTGTTGAAATTTGAGAAGAAGACTGATAGTGTTTTACAGATTAAAACCATGGCGTCAGATTCTAAAAATAGATTTATTAATCTGGAACAAATTATCGCTAGAACAGGCAACGGCAACGGAATCATCTTCTGTAATTTTAAAGATTCTATTGAAGAAGTTAGTGAGTTTTTAAATAGTAGAAATATAGCACACTCTGTATTTTATGGCGGATTAGAGCAACGAGATCGTGAGCGTGCTTTAATTAAGTTTAGAAATGGTACCCACCAGCTTTTACTTGCCACAGATCTTGCTGCTCGTGGAATAGATGTGCCAGAATTGGATTTTATTATTCATTATGAGTTACCATTTCACAAAGAAGAATTTACCCATAGAAATGGGCGTACTGCAAGAATGCATGCCGATGGAACTGCCTACATTCTCCACAATAAGAAACATCCATTACCAGATTATATAGAAGAAAGCACGCCACTGGAATATACCGAGCGATTAAAAGTAACTCAAAATCAAAAATGGGAAACACTTTTTATTTCTGGCGGTAGAAAAGACAAAATCTCTAAAGGTGATATTGCTGGACTGTTCTTTAAGCAAGGTAACCTTGATAAAAACGAATTAGGAATTATAGAGTTAAAGCAAGATTGTGCTTTTGTGGCTGTTCCTTTTGAGAAAGCCTATGATTTACGCAAAGAATTGAATAATTCTAAGATTAAGAAACGTAAGGTGAGGATTTACAGGTTAGCCTAGCTTGGTATGATTACTTTTATGGATAAAATTAATTAATGTGATTTGTTCCATTCATCAAAGTCAACGAATTTTTCTTCGTCTTTGTCATCATATATGATCCATCCACCACAATTATGGGATAACTCATTTAATTTAATTCTTATTTCGTCATTAAAGGTTAATCTATAAAATTGATCAGACTGGCTATTCATACCAATCCATAACGCTATTTCCAAACCTTCGACCCAACTTGAATTACACGCTAATTCTGATAATTCAGACATATATTTTGCAAGTTCCAATTGCTCTTTAGTTAGTTCATTTAGCATTATTTATATTCCAAGTTTTTATTCAATAACTGTAAATTATTAATGTTTAAGATTTACCTATCTCGATCAAATAACAACGCCTTGATCGTTTCCATTTCTACTTCTTTGTTTTCGTTAATATCGTAGCGTATTAATATTTCTCCCCAGCGGTCGTTATCTGTAAAATTAGCTAGTACCCATTTGTGATTGATGAACTTAGTATCATTAATAGTAAAGCCACGACCTTTTCCTTCATACGGAATTAAAGGATTACCGCCATCTTTAATGTTTAATTCTAATAGTTCGTCTTTAACGATGCGTTCTACTTCAAAAGAATCTAACCCTAAAGCAAAGAGGTAATTTTCGGCTTCAGGATTTCCTTTTAAAGAAAAGACAGAGTTTTCATAGTCTGCTTTTACTTCTACAGATAAGGCATCTTTACGAGCTTGATCAGTTTCATACAGTTGCTTGCGCAATACTTCCACTTGATTTTCTAGTTTTTCATGGTATCTTCTACCGTTAACGTAGATCACTAATGCAGTAAGTGCAGCAAAAATAAACAGGTATAAATAAAAACTTCTTTTCAATTTGATGTAATTTTTAAATTATCATAAGCCAAAAATACGTTTTCAGGGAGTTGTTTTTGTACTTCTTCATGAAAACCTAAATGATGACTTATGTGTGTAAAGTAAGTACGTTTAGGTTGCAATTCCCTTACTAATTCTAGTGCTTCATCAAGGTTTAAATGTGTAGGGTGCGGCTCTTCTCGCAACATATTT
>MAAC01016645.1_pt1 | contig 19459 bp, 12 predicted proteins | sample 1115981 | NCBI WGS metagenome assembly MAAC01 (sample SAMN04961126, study PRJNA320927) | seawater metagenome | isolation source: sample BD02T64 sea water enriched with oil for 64 days | place: USA:Gulf of Mexico | collected 2013-07-27
GCAATCCATGGAGCAGCTGGCAACTTGAGTATGATACAAGTTGCCGCACAATTAATGGCGCAAATACCTCAAGATGAGTTAGAAAAAACAGCTGTTATACTTGCAGATGAGCGTTTACTTTTACCATTGCTAGACGCAATACCAGAAAACATCAAGCATTTTAATGTGACAATGGGGCTGTCACTCGATCAACTGCCATTGTCTGCATTTATATATGATATAATTAAATTGCATACAGAAGCCATAGAAGAAGGTTATTATTATAAAGGGATGATCAATATTTTAGAATCCTCCTTTGCTCATACCTTATTAGAAAATGATTCTAGATCATTAGTAAAATTTATTAGAGATAATAATTTGATTTACATCGCTCCATCAAGTTTTGATGCGGTGTCTAAGAGTGCCATACTCCACATGATCTTAAAGCCTATAAAAAATGTAGGTGAGCTTATCAAAATTGTGCAAACTGTACTTCAACAATTGAAGACAGAGATGCTTAAACAAGAAAATAGAAGACTTGAAATTGAGCAATTATTAGGAGTTACTGAAGTGGTTCAAAATCTTAGCACTATCATCGATAATAATGAAGAAATAAAAGACTTAAAAACAGTTGCTTACCTATATAAGCAACTTGTGCCACTTAAGAATCTAGATTTCATAGGAGAACCAGTGCGCGGTCTTCAAATTATGGGATTGCTAGAAACACGAGCTTTGGACTATAAGAATACGATCATGTTATCTGTTAATGAAAGTATTTTACCAGCTGGTAAATCTACAGCTTCGTACATTTCAAATGATATGAAATATCAATTTGATCTTCCTACCTATTCAGAGAAAGACAGCGTTTATGCTTACCACTTTTATAGACTGCTGCACCGAGTTGAAAAGGCCGCTTTTATTTACAATACAGAAGGTGATACCTTAGGAGGTGGCGAGAAAAGCCGCTTTTTAACTCAGCTAGAAACAGATCAAATTTCAAAACATGTTTTAACGCATAAACACTATATTTTTAAAAATAGTGCGATTAAGGAAGATTTGATGGTTATTAAAAAAGAGCCATCTTATTTTGAACGTTTGGATCAAATTGCGGCAAGCGGCTTTAGTCCATCGGCATTAACGAGTTATGTACGTAATCCTATTGATTTCTATGCTAGCAAGATTTTACGTATTTCAGACATGGAAGATGTAGAAGAAAATATCGCTGCAAATACGATGGGTTCCATAATTCATGAAGCACTGGATAAATTGTACCAGCCTTACGTAGGTAAGGTGTTGATCAAAGAAGATTTTGATACTATAAAGAATCAAATAAAGACAGAATTAGATATTGCTTATAATGAATGTTATACGTCAGACTCTGCTCCATTAGGTAAGAATAAGATCATTTATGAGGTCTCCTCTCACTATATAAAGAAAATGGTGCAAAGTGATTTAGAACTAGTTAAAAACGGTCAAGAATTAATCATCAAAAGTGTCGAGCGCAAGCTGGAGGCTGTCATTGAGGTACCTCAAATAGGGAAAGTGAAAATTCACGGTATGGTAGATCGCATAGACCAGCTGGACGGTAAATTGCGCATTATCGATTACAAATCTGGTGCGACTGATAAGGGAAATGTAGGAATCGATCCAGAAGATTTTACTATTCTGAGAGAGGACTATAAAAAAGCTAAGGCCTTTCAAGTTCTCATGTATACCTACTTATACAGTCTTAACGACACTTTTACAGAAGCCAGCGCAGGAATCATTAGCTTTAAAAACTTTGATAAAGGCTATATACCATTCGCATTTAAAGCAGGAAGATCTTATACTGAAAAAACGATCGATACCACGGTCTTAGAAAAGTTTGAACTAGAACTTTTTGCTTTGATTCAAGAGTTGTATAATAAAGAAATTCATCTTACAGAAAAACCAGTATGATAACCAGTAATAACAACATTTTAATAGGAGAAAATGGTCGAGCTACATTGCTAGATTACAAGTATGAAGCGACTAATCAAAAACTGCCTGTAGTAGTTTTTTGCCATGGTTATAAAGGGTTTAAAGATTGGGGCGCATGGAGTTTGATGGGTTCCGCTTTCGCGAAAGCGGGATTCTTATTCATAAAATTTAACTATTCACACAATGGTGGCACTGTTGAAGAGCCTATCGATTTTCCAGATCTCGATGCTTTCTCAAAGAATAATTACAGCATTGAAGTAAGAGAAACAAAAATAGTACTGGACTGGATCGAGAACACAGACTTACCAGTAGATAAAACAAAAATAAACCTTATCGGTCACTCGCGAGCCGGCGGAATTACAACTATTGTAACAGCAAATGATCATAGAGTTTCTAAGTTGATCACACTTGCAGGAGTCGCTGATTATGCAGAGCGTTTTCCATCAGGAAAGGCACTCGAAGAATGGAAAGAAAAAGGTGTAATGTATGTTAAAAACGGACGTACAAAACAAGATATGCCACATTTGTATCAGTTCTTTGAAGACTTTAAAAATAATGAAGAAGCATTAACCATCTTAAAACAAGCTCAAAAAATTAAGCAACCACACTTAATTCTCCATGGAGATAACGACGAAGCAGTTCATGTAAATGACGCGCACAAATTGTATGAGGCGAGTCCTAACTCACAACTTAAATTGATAAGAGATGCAAACCATGTTTTTGGTGCATCACATCCATGGCATAAAGATCATTTACCAGAAGATTTGAGGCAAGCAATGCAGTGTATGGTTAATTTTTTGAGTTAATTCTCAAATAAATCTAGATTTTAGTAGCAGTCAGTTAGAATTTGGCCATTTTGTTCATATAGGGCTAAATCTTTCTGGCATTCTAGTGCCATAACTTGTTCTAGTGTTTTTAGTACATCATCACGCATGGCTATGGAACCGCATATCATAATAGTTCCATTTTGATTTAAAACGGTAGAAAGCAATTCTTTTTGTTTCCACAGTTCATCTTGTACATATGTTTTACTCAATTCTCGAGAAGTTGCAACCTGACAAATATGGAGATGGCGCTTACCTTTCTCTATAAAAGATTTATAGAGTTCAAAGCTCTCCATAAATTTTCCGCCCCAAAATAAATATTGATCCTTGCTAGCAACTCTACTTCCGTTATGATTTATCATTCCTAAAAAAGGTGCAATGCCAGTACCATTTGAGATATAAACTACTGGAGCCCCATCTTTAGAAATATGAAAATTAGGATTCTTTTCTACATATCCTGTTATGCAATCACCAGCAGCTAGCTTACTCAAATAGGAAGAGCAAATACCTTTTCTATGTAATTTTACACTCAGTAAGATTTCATTGTCATTACAAGCAATAGAGTAGGCTCTAGGTTTATCTACATTAGGAGCTAGAATTTGTAAAATATCTCCAGACTGGACGCGCTGTTTCTTGTGGATTTTCAGTTTTAAAATAAATGTGTCGTCTAGGTTTAATGGCGATCGTTCCACTACCTTAAATTGCATATAATCATGACTCTTTTTTACAGCTAGCTCTTTTTTAAGTTCAATACCGCTTGCCTGGCTGTAGTTATGTAACCAGTTATTTATGGCATCTTGTGAGTGTTCATTTATTTTCTCTAGGCCTAGTAAGGGACTGTACTGATCTTGTTGTTTCAGTGCCTGATCTACTACCTCTGCAAAACGGCAGTAGTGCTCATAATCTCTAGAACCAAATCCTACAACAGCATATTGTATATGGTTAGGTTGATTAATTATTGCCAGTTTTTTAATAAAATGACGAGCATTTGTGGGCGCATCACCATCACCATAGGTAGCCGTTAAAATTAAGAGTTGAGTTGCCTTTTGGTAAGAAGTATATTGATTTAATGAACCGAGATAAACACTTTTTCCTTGTTTAGAAATTTGTTTTGCCAGCGCTTTCGCGAAAGCGAATGTACTACCACCTTCAGAACCTACTAAAATTACAATCTCACTAGCATCCTTATCATCTAAAACCAGATGTTGTTTTGTATTGCGTTTTCTTTTGAGATATATAGTAATTCCAGAAAATATAAAGAAGAGTAGACTACAACTAGAAATAAATAGAATCACAGACCATAAAATGCTTCCAGTACCGGTATGCAAATTATAGCTCCATTGAGAAAGTATGAAGTTAAATGGGTGTTCAATCTCACTAATAACCTCTCCTGAATATTGATGAACTAGTACATCACGATCTTTCAAATTTATCTCATAGTAATCAAGCTCGTCTTCAGAAAAAGGAAAGCTAAGGTTTCTAATTTCACTTAGATTTAAACCTTGAAAAAAAGGTATGTCTGAAATATCTCCAGTAGAAACCTGTTGTGATGGCTCTTTGCTCCAATCATGTTCTGTTTTACTTATAGGTACAATGTCAAAAGTTATTAGCGATAAAAAAACGCCGGTTGCAGCGATTACTATGATAGGAATCAATAACCATCTTCCTAAAATGATATGGTATCGCTGATTAAAGTCTTTTTCTTTAATCCTACGATATAGTTTTAAAAAACCGCCCTGACGCTGTGCTAGTAAAAAAAGTCCAGAAACAGCTACTAGGCAAAGCAACAAGGACACAAAGCCTACAAAAAACCTTCCTATACTTTTTAAGAATAAAGAACGATGCAAGTTTGTGGTCCATACATAAATAGGGTCTCGTTGCTGGACAACACCTAGTTTTCTTCCCGTTTGTGGATTAATATAAATATCCTCACTATTACCATCATAAGTAATTACAGAAGCAATCACATCATGGTAAGCGGTTACTTCAAGCGATATAACTTCTTCATATTCTTCTTTAAGTTGGGTTATAGTTGTAGCTAGCGTTACATCTTCTATATCTACAATTTGATAAGCCTGAGTATTATTTGTAATAGGCTCACAGGCGAGTATCGCACCTGTCACTGATGCAACTATTAAAAATAATGCTGAGACAAATGCAAGAATAAGGTGACAGTATCGCCAGAAAGAGAGAATCATGTGAAGGTAATTACTGTCGTATCAGTCGCACATAGCGTATAAAACCTGTTCCTTCCTTTTTGCCCTTTAGGTTTGCTTGGGTAAGATCAAATTCTAAATCCTTAGCATAATATTCTTGATCTTCAACTGCAGTTTCAAATCTTATTTTATAACCCTTGTCTATTTTATCTTCAGGAATTTGAATAACGTTAATAGAGCGTTCTCCACCACTTATAGTAGCTCCAGAGATTGCATCTATATCTGGACGTCGTTTACCGTAAAACTTCCACCATTCACTTATCTCACTATACCACTCTGCATCTTTACCTTGAACGTAAAGTGTTTCTTCATAATCTCCTTCGGGATTCATAAGTGATATGACTACGTAAGCTCCTTCTCCAGTATAATTTTTAAGCTGGATCAAACATTTGTAATTTATCTTATCTACTGGTGTTGAGAAACTAAGTGCTAGAAAACTAACTAATACAACTGCCGGTAATATTTTAAAAAAGCGCTTCATTATTTTAAGAAATTTAATGGAATATTTTTATTAACTAGAATTTCATTCTCAATAGCAAGGTCATAGACGCTTTCTTCAAAATCAGTTTTTATTTGAATATCTGCTCCTTGAGAAATAAGATATTTTATTATAGTATCATCTTTTGCCTTCATGGCTGCGAGATGTAAAGCAGTCATGCCTTCATCATTTTTTACATTAACATCAATCCCGATGTTGCTAAGGCGCTTGATTAAACTCATATCTCCTTTTAAAACTGCAAAATGAAGCAATGTATTGCCATTTTCTTGGGCGGCAGTCATAGAAACTCCTTTACTTTCTAATAATGCAAATTTAGTTTCAAACTTTTCTACATCCTTAAGACGGTAAGAGTTGATCAAATAGTAGGCTAGATTGTTACCTTTTTCATCAATAACATCTGTGGCAGCATTATTTGCAATCAAATAAGATACTACCTTAGGACTATTTCCTTGTACTGCCATGCTTAGAGCAGTTTGACCGTTATTATCACGGGCATTAATATCAGTTAGGTGTTTATGTAGGTGCTTAATTATTTCTAAACTATTTCTACTCGCGGCATTCATGAATGGTGATCTACCACGATCATCTTGTAGGTCTACATCTACTCCGTAATTTAGAAAATAGTCTACTAGTTCAATGTCTTTAGTTCTCGAGGCTATTGTGTGTAGTGGATTGCGACCGTTATCACCTACCACATTTACTTTTATACCTAATGATTCTAGAAACTGGTAAAGTTCTATACTGTTTTGATGACCTCTTGCTCCACGACTGGCCATTAATATCGCGTTGCCACCATTTTTATTTAAGGCGTCATACTTTACACCTCTTTCTATAAGTAATTTTAAAAATGAGATATTACCCTTTGATACAGCATAGTGAAATAGGTTATTGCCATTTTTATCTTTACTATCTAGAGATAGTCCATAGGATAGAAATTGATTTAGCTCCTTTTCATTATTTAGTTTTGAAGCAATTAATAGGAGTAAGTTAGCACCATTATCGTTCTTTTCCTTAGTGAGGTCTACTCCATTAGATTGAAATGCCTCATAAATAGCTACGTTTTTCAATCCACCATTTGCTGCAAATGTTAGCGGTGTGTTACCATGACTATCTAGATCAGTAACGGAAGCTCCTGCATCAAGTAAATATGTTACAATTTCTAGGTTATTTGAATATGCGGCCCAGTGCAAGTAAATACGGCTATCGTGAGTTTTCTTATTAGGAGAATTACCATCCATTTGCAGAAGATATTTAATAACATCATTATCTGCTTTGCGTAGGATAGCGTATACGGTAGCATCAAAAGCATTTTGATTAAGAGCTACAGGATCATGACCTTCAGCGATTAGAGTTTTAACCTGATTAAGATCTGGCTTTGCCGCCCAAAAATCACTTGAGTGCAACTTATTTTCCTGAGCTACTGTAAATAAGCTAGCTATTAATACTAATGTAATGGTGAGTAGTCCTTTCATTTTTTATTATTTTACAAATGATTTTATTATAGGTTCAATTTGATCTACAGTTTTTACATCATCATTAAATAAATGTTTGTATAAAACTTTATTATCAACCTTTTCTTTTAATTCTAAATCTTTATTGCGGTTAAAAACCTCATTCCATTGAGACCTTACGATTTCCCATTTTGATTTATTTTCTTTCCACCAGTTTGCAGCAGCTTTACAGCGACTGTCTTCAACTTTTACGTAGGTGTTATAGCCCTTTTCTTTAGCGAGAAGAAAATCCTGCTCTCCTTTTTCTTTAATGATCTTGTGATTATCTTGATCATGCAACCACCCATAATCTGTAATTTCATGACGGTTGCCTCTTAACATCATATTATAATCACTACGTGTGGTATATTCTCTACGGGCTAGTGGAGCTGGTGTTGTGTTCTCCCAGTAACTTTTTCCATCAACGTGCACCCATGTAGCACTACCTTCATATCTAGGGCTATCATCTACTTGAAATACTTTTTGTGTCCACTGTCCAGCTACCTCGCTTGACGGCTTTTTCTCAAAAGTCCATTTATTGTTTGCGTCATAAGTGTATAAATCTTGATTTTCAAAAAGCCAGTCCTGTCTCCAGTGCTTAATAATCATGGGCTGCGCAGGATTACCTACTTGTAATAAGTGCTGGATTTGAATTTTATTTTCTTCGTCTGTTACTAATTGTGCCCATTCTAGAGCTTTTTCCACTTTAGTTTCTGACGGTTTGTATAAAGAATCATTAGAATAATTAAAGGTTTCTGTAAAATTAAATGTGACTTCATAGCAACCGCACATACTTTTTATGGCGTCTATGTCTTTTTGTTTTTTGGTTTGTGATACTCCTATTGTAGAAGTGAGAAGCAATAGTAAAAAGAGATGGGCTGTTCTCATTTGTGTTACTTTTAATTGAAAAATCTCGCGCAAAAATAATTGTTTTTATTTAATCTAAATAAGCTTTAGCTGTATATTTGCTTATTATTAAGAATGATTCTAATTAGAAAAGAAGTTAAAAAGCCATATATCAACATTTTATATGTTTTTGCTTTCGCGAAAGCAATACAGCAAGATTGATAGCTCCTTTTTTTTATAAATCGTTGATATAAGCATATGGGCTAACGATCACATTTAGAGCGTTTCAACAAACTTTAATTTATTAAAAGCAATACCGTTTTTCAATCATGGCATGTGTAAGTAGTTTTAAAATCATAAAAGACAGATTCACCACTTTTCTTGAAGAAAATAAGCATCGTAAAACTCCAGAACGTTATGCTATACTTCAAGAAATTTACAATAGTGAGGAACATTTAAATGTAGACACATTATTTGCAAGAATGATTGCAAAAAATTATCGTGTGAGTAAAGCTACTTTATATAATACCTTAGATATTTTATTAGAGTCACGTTTGATACGTAGGCATCAATTTGGTGATAAAGTAGCCTATTATGAAAAATCCTTTTTTGACGGTAAACATGATCATATCATTATGACAGATACAGGTGAAGTATTAGAGTTTACAGATCCCATGATACAAGAGATCAAGAAAACCATTGAAGAAGTTTTCAATGTAGCTATAGAAGAACATTCTTTATACTTTTATGCCACGCGTAATGAATAGATTGTTATTGCAGTACATTATATGTTGCTTTAGACTGCATGGGGCTTCTGTTACTAACTAATTATGTTAGGTAGGAGATAGGCTTTTAATTTAAGCAGGTGTTTTTACGGTATTCAAAAACAAAAAAGCCGAGGATGGAGCTCCTCAGCTTTTTCTAGTAGTCCTGTAACAAAATTAGGACTCTTTTTCTTTCAATGCATATTGCAGCTGTTAATGATCGTGGAGAATACCGGATTGAATATCCGTTGTTTTCCAGTCCTGCAATTACAACTACCTAACTTTGCAAGTTAAGTGTCTTAAAACAACAAAATCCTCTCAAGCGAAAAAGCTTGGAGCATTTCTTATGCTTTAATCCACATTGCAGCTGTGAATGATCGTGGAGAATACCGGATTCGAACCGGTCGCCTCTTGCCTGCCAGGCAAGTGCTCTAGCCAGATGAGCTAATCCCCCAAAATTGGGAAGCCAAATATACATGTAAGTTCTTAAACATAAGCCATTATATTTGCACTCTTTATGACAGTAAAAATTACCACTTCTCAAATCCTTAAACTGGCTATTCCTGCTATCATTGCTGGTATTGCAGAGCCATTAATTAGCATAACAGATCTTGCCATAATCGGTAAAATGGATGGTGATTCTACTAACGCGCTTGCTGCTGTAGGTCTTGTAGGTACTTTTTTGAGTGCCATTATATGGACGCTTGCACAAACCAAGACTTCTATTTCCTCTATTGTGTCAAATACCTTGGGAGAAAACAACCTTGATAAAATCAACCAATTAATACCTCAGGTAGTCTGGTTAAACATTGCTTTAGGAATTTTAATCTACTTAGTTACCGCACCTATAGCAAGGTTTATTTTTACACTTTACAAGGCAAATGGTGAGGTGCTATCCATCGCTTCTAGCTATTATCAAGTACGTGCCTTGGGTTTCCCGATGACTTTATGTGCTTTTGCGATTTTTGGAATTTTCAGAGGTTTACAGAATACGTCTTGGGCTATGATTGCAAGTCTGTCTGGCGCTTTAGTGAATATTTTACTCACACTTACTCTTGTTTATGGAATTGATGGTATCATTCCTTCTTTAGGTGTTATGGGAGCAGCTTATGGTAGTCTAGTGGCGCAGTTAGTTATGTTACTTATCGCAATTTATTTTCTATATAAGAATACTGTTTTTAGTATGCAATTGACCTTATGGAAACCACACACAAAACTTAAAAAACACATTCTCCTCACGGCTAACTTCTTTTTGCGTACGGTAGCGATTAATGTCGCCATTTATCTGTCTTATCGTTATGCAAATAGTTATGGTGTTGCACAAGCCGCCGCTCATGCAGTGTTGATGAATGTTTGGTTGTTTTTCTCTTTTCTTGTCGACGGATTTGCAAATGCAGGTAATGCAATAGGAGGAAAACTTTTTGGTTCTAAAGATGCTACATCGTTGAGATATTTGGCAAATAAAACATCCCTTTATGGTGTGGTAATGGCAACAATTCTGGCCGTAATTTGCTTTATTTTCTATCCGTTTTTAGGGACTCGATTTACAGACGATCCTGAAGTTTTAGATATTCTCGCGAGTACGTTCTGGATTGTGTTACTCATGCAACCTATTAATGCGGTCGCTTTTGTTTACGACGGTATATTTAAAGGTTGGGGCGAGGCGCCTTATTTGCGCAATTTGTTGTGGCTATTAACGGCCTTTGTTTACTGGCCTTTTTTATATATGCTCGACTTTTTTGAGTGGCAGCTTCACGCAGTTTGGTGGGCGTTTTTTGCTTGGATGATAGGTCGTTCAGTAGTTTTGTTCTTTAAGTTTAAGAGTAAAGTCAGTGGCATGGAAAAGATATGACAGTATAAAGCGGCTTTTTATAATTCCGCTTTCGCGAAAGCAATAAGAAACGGTAACCTACCACAAACACCTTCTTAAATACTATCTTTGTAACTTAATTATAGATTATGCACGCTTTACTTCTAGAAGACAGCACATTTCTTGATATCATAGGTTTTTTAGGTGGTTCGGGACTTTTTTTAGTGTTGGGAATACTCCTTATTATTGTGGTGATTTACAATAAATTCAAACGTAAAAGATGAAAAAAGTACGTATCACAAAGGAATTTACCTTTGAAACAGGTCATGCGCTTTACGGTTATGATGGTAAATGTCGCAACGTTCATGGCCATAGTTATAAGCTAGCTGTGACTGTTATAGGGACGCCTATTGATGATTTAGGACATGTAAAACATGGTATGGTGATCGATTTTGGTGATTTAAAGAAAATAATCAAAGAAGAAATTGTCGAGCCGTTTGATCATGCTACGGTATTTAATAAAAACACACCACACGTAGAGCTAGCTAAAGAACTATCAGATCGAGGTCACGACGTAATTCTTGTAGATTACCAGCCTACAAGCGAGATGATGATTATCGATTTTGCCGATAAAATCAAAAAGCGCCTACCTGATAATATTCAATTACATCATTTAAGACTACGAGAAACAGAAACCAGTTATGCAGAGTGGCATGCTGCTGATCAGTAGATTACACCTTTATTAAAAAGTAAAAAACGTTTTTATTACAAGTTTAATAATTCCAGCTACTAATTGATAGGTGGCAACAATGGCATTAGGCTTTTTTTCTTGCAGGGAATTTGCTTCCATAAGATCATTTTTAGGGAAAACAAATATCACAAAAAACCATTAAAACAGGTTTAAAGGTTTCAATTATTCGATAAAATGCTTTTTTATTAATTGTCAGAAGTGATCGCTATTAATGATTTTATATTGCACTTAGCTTTTAAACTAATTGTAATAGAGTAATGTTTATATAAAATGCGCATGTTATATTTTAATCAACCAATCTATCTTGGAACCGTTCATTTCGCATATTCCTATTCCATTTTTATGAGCAAGATGACCGAGTACAAAAGTTGGATTTTTCCAATTCTCAAACTCTTCAAATTTATCTGTCATAAGTAACCAATTATTGTAAACTTGTTTTAACATATATAATTCGTTTATAGCAGATTGTTTAGTAATTGAACCCAAATCTGAGGCTTTACTAAATCCAGTAATTCTCAATTTCTTATTACTATCAATGGTAATTTTAATGTTTTGTACTAAAATAACATTACTATTTTTAGCAAAATTGATTGCTGTATTTAGTCTATCTATTATTTCTTTGTTTTTATTGGGTTGAATTTCTGTAAAATATTTATGCTTTGACTCAAATTTCTATGTCATTTTTTAATTTTTGATAAAGTAAAAGGCGGACTAAGTGCGCCTTTAAAAAATAGTTTTGTCACCTGACGATGCTCATTTATTTAGCCGAATAAATTCAGCTGAAATTTGTAGGTTGATGACAGAATTTTGAGATTCCAAATGCTAAATTCCTACTGCTTCAGTTTAGGCAATTGCATCTCGATACCGTTATTTTCTCCTATGGTAACCGTGCTGCTTCCTAATATAGTTACTTGACCAGCAGTGAAATCACTTTCCTTGGCTTCAAAAATATTGTCTACGTACTTCTGCGGATTGCGATCTATGTAAGGAAACCACGTACTGTGAATTTGTATCATGATTCTATGACCTTTCTTGAACGTGTGCAACACATCTTGTAATGGGAAGTTGACTTGAGTTCTTTTTCCTTCTTTAAAAGGTTCTGGTTTTGAAAAATCATTTCTAAAACGACCTCTAAAAGTTTCGGCTCTTACTAGTTGTTGGTATCCAGCTAGTGTCACATGCTCTGGAGTATGCTCACCGTTTTTCATGTCACTAGGGTAAACATCTATCACTTTTACGATAAAATCGGCATCGGTAATGTCTTTTAAGATCACTTCTAGATTTGCCTGAATTTCTCCTGCTAGTCTCATATCGCTATCAAGAATGTCTGTCTGGAAAGTTAGCACATCTGGCCTGCGAGAAGCATGGCGCTGATCGTCTGTCATGTAAGCGCGTGGCGTAAACGTAACTGGCGTCACTTCACTTCTAAAAGGTACTGGCTTCATAGGATCGCTTATATAACTGTGCTGTACATTCTTATCACCAGCCTTGTTGATTAACAACTCACCATTTTTACCAAAACCAAAAACGATTTGATCATCTTTAGGCGGCCACTGTGTAAATTGATTCCATTCTTTTGTGCCAGTATCAAACATATAAGCTTCTGGTAACTCAGGATTTTTCTTTCCTTTTAAATGGTGCTCAAAAAACGGTGTCTCGATATTTTTCTGGTAAAAGGTAGAAATACTATCGCCAAAATGGATGTGATTCACCATTTGCTTACCGCGCTCTCTAGACCAGTTTCCATGGCTCCATGGTCCCATCACTATCGTATTGTTTTTATTATCAGGATTAAAACGTTCTACATTCTTATAGATATTAAGCGGTCCGTAAAGATCCTCAGCATCAAACCAGCCACCTACAGTCATTACGGCATGATCTACATCTTGAAGGTGATTAATTATCGCACGTTTTTGCCAGAATTCATCATAATTAGGATGCGTAGCCACATCTTTCCAGAAAAAGTTATCGGGAAATATATTTTCGGTCACGTTTTTAAGTGGTCCTATGCCCATATTGAACTCATAGCTGTCTTTCATGTTTCCTGCAGCTCGCATTTTATCCCATTTATCATTGTACCAGCTTTCTGTGGTAGGCTCTGTTTGATGTCCAAAAACTGGATATGCCATCAAATAGCTTTGTAAAGTTGCTCCCATATGGTGGAAATCATCAAAGAAAAAATCACCGATAGGCGCTTGTGGTGAAGAAGCTACTAAAGCAGGATGAGCTTCAGGAAGTGCGGCTGCCGTGTAAAATCCAGGATAAGAAATACCCCATTGTCCTACTTTTTTATTGTTATTAGGCAGGTTATTGATCAACCACTCGATGGTGTCATACGTATCACTGCTTTCATCGATGTCTTTTTTATTGTTTACATCATTTCCTGCAATGTGTGGGCGCATGTTATCAAAATCACCTTCACTCATCCATCTACCGCGTACATCTTGGTATACAAAAATGTAACCTTCTTCCATCATGAATTTATTAGGACCTAAGGATCTTTTGTACTCATTTTCTCCATAAGGACGGACGCTATAACAAGTGCGTTGCAGCATTATTGGGTAATCTCTAGAGGTATCCTTAGGTGCATAGACTACGGTATATAACTTAATACCATCACGCATCTCTATTTTGTGAACGGTCTTAGTGTAGTTTTCTTTTACGTAGTTAGTTGTGGATTGCGCTTTCGCGAAAGCGGAACCAAAAACAAATAATATAAGTAGTATATAATTTTTCATGAAAATGGATTATGAGCGTTAAATATACTTTTTAAGCATAAAAAAAGGCCTTCTGTTAAGAAAGCCTTAATATAATTTACTTCATATTTTACCAGATCAATACGCGATCTTCTGGTTGTATATACATGCCATCTCCTTCTTTAATATCAAAAGCTTGGTAAAAAGCTTCAATATTCTGAAGTGGAACATAACCTCTGTACATCCCTGGTGAATGTGTATCGCCTTTAATACGTTGTTTCAATGCTTCATCACGCATTTTTGTGCGCCATACTGTTGCCCAGCTTAAAAAGAAACGTTGTTGTTGTGTAAAGTCGTTGATCTTTCCTACTTCACCTTTATCTTCTAACCACATATTTAAAGCGTCATAAGCAGCGTTAACACCACCTAAATCACCTATATTTTCACCTAATGTATAAGAACCATTAATATTAACTCCAGGTAGTACTTCTATAGCATCGTATTGAGCGGCAAGATCTTTTCCTAAGGTTTCAAATTGCTCTTTGTCACTATCTGTCCACCAGTTAGTCATATTACCATTTGCTGCAAACTTAGCTCCTTGATCGTCAAAACCATGAGAGATTTCATGTCCTATAACAGCGCCCATTCCACCAAAGTTGATTGCAGGATCTGCTTCATAATTGTAAAAAGGTGGCTGTAAGATAGCAGCTGGAAAAACAATCTCGTTATAGTATGGATTGTAATATGCATTTACCGTTTGTGGAGACATGAACCATTCTGTTTTGTCCACTTTTTCTCCTAATTTGCTCATGTTTTCTTTATAGTTGTACTCCTGCACCGCTAGCATGTTATCAAATAAAGTTCCTCCATCTTTAGGACTTTTTATTTCCATATCAGAGTAATCTTTCCATTGATCTGGGTAACCTATTTTAATGGTCATGCCGTTTAATTTCTCAATGGCTTTGGTTTTAGTTTCTGGACTCATCCATTCAAGACCGTTGATACGCACTTCATAAGCTTTCTTTACGTATTCGATCATTTCTTTTGCCTTAGCTTTTGCTTCCGGCGGGAATTTTTCATCAACATAAAGTTGTCCTAAAGCTTCACCTAATGTTCCATTTATTGCAGCTAGAGCTCTTTCATTCTGTGGCTTCTGCTCTTTTGCACCGCGCATAGTTTTACTGTAGAAATCAAAATTAGCATCTTCTAAATCTGTAGAAAGCATGCTTGCAGAGCTGTCTAACATGCTCCATTTCATGTACTTTTTCATCACTTCTAAGTTAGAAGGCTTCCACATTGTGTTTAATGCTTTAATGTAATCTGGCTGACTTACAATCAAATTATCAAAATCTTTCATACCTGCATCATCAAAGTACGATTTCCAGTCAATGGCAGGAGCAATTTTTTGAAGATCATCTACACTCATAGGATTATAAGTCTTACGTGGATCTCTTCTAGTTACCTTATCCAGTCTAGGTTGTGCCATTGCTTTTTCAAATGCCACAATTTCACTAGCTGTTTGTGCTGCATTATCCATGCCTATCATTCCTAGCATTCTAGTAATGTGGTCTTCATATTTTGCTAGTTTTTCTTTGCTATCATCATCTTCACCTACATAATACTCTCTTGCCATTCCTAAAGAGCCATTTCCTAACTGAGCAACGTTCATTTCAGTATTCATAGCGTCTGGACCTACATAAACTCCAAAGAAAGCATTCAAACCTTTAGTTCTTAATGAAGCACTTACCTCTAGTAATTCATCTAGCGTTTTAATGTTTTCAATTTTTTCTAAATAAGGCACTAATGGCTCGTAACCAGCTTTGTTTCTTGACTCATTATCCATCATACTTTGATAGACATAAACGGCTTTTGCTTGATCAGAATCAGGATCTAGGTTTTCGTCATTCATAGCTTTATCAAGAATAGCTAGAACATCTGCATCTGTATCTTTTCTTAATTTGTTAAAGCCACCCCATACGGTATGATCTGCTGGAATTTCTGTGGAGTCTATCCAGACTCCATTAACATAACGATAGAAATCGTCTTTGGGAGATACTGATGTATCCATATAACCTAGATCTAATCCAGGTTGGTTTACTGTATCATCTGCTTGGTTTTCTTTACAAGAAACCGTGGCAATAAGAACAGCACCGACTATAAGTAGTGAAGATTTAAATTTCATAATTAATATTGTGTTTTAATTGTGTCTGATAACGAATTACTAAAATATAGATTAACATTTTTTTATATGTTAAGTAAACTATAACGAATTTATCGTAAAGATGAAACATGAAAAAAGGCTTCTCATAAGAGAAACCTTTTAGTAAATAAACTGATGGGCTGTCGTTTATTTAATTATTATTTTTTTGGTTAGCATACCATCAACAGAGTTAATTTGTATAAAATACATTCCTTGTGATACGTCGGTCAAATCTAATTTATTTAATCTACCTAGATTGTTATTTTTAGAAGTAATTAACTTACCACTTACATCGTAAATGCGGTAATCAAAACTGGTTTGTTTGTTCCATTCTAGATTAAATATTCCTGTAGAAGGGTTAGGGTAAATGTTAAATGCGTCTGATATCGTACTAGTTTCATTGCTCAAAATACCTGTCACAATAAAATTATCTATTACTGCTCCTTCATCAACTACTGATCCATCAGTTCTAAGAACAAATCTGAATAACACTTCTGAAGGGTTGTTTAAGAAATTTAAGGGTAAACTATAATTAGTAAGTGTATTTCCTACTCCGGTTCCTGTCCATTGTGCACCTACACAATTATAACAATTAGAATTATTAGGAAATCTATTTGAGTTATACCAGTTAGGATCAGTGGCACTACCTAGAATATTCCAGCTAGAACCGCTATTTATAGAATATTCCATATAAAGTAAATCCCAGTTAGTTTCAATATCAAATGCCATGTCAAATGAAACTACCGGATTATTAGTAGTACTCAAATCATAACAGCCAGTATATAAATAGCTGGTAGAATTGTTTCCATAGTCGCCATTTAAATTTGTAGCATAAACTTTTGAAGAACCTGTCACGTTGCTATTTAAAATGTTACCACTAGCAACACCATTCTCCCATTCTGAAGAAGCGCCACCGTTAATTGCTGTGAGGAAAGTTCTATTTTCAAATTGGTAGGTATCATTAACAATTCCTGATCCATTACTTAAAAACTCTTTTACAGCACGGTTGTTAGCAGAAAAATAATCATTCGTGGTAGAAACAATCACATTTATAGTGTGAGCACCTGGAGTTAAGTTGAGTCCTGTGACTGTAATGATGTCAGTATTTTGAGGTGTAATCGAAACATTAATTTGTTGTGAGGTCGATGGTCCTCTATCTACAGAATAAGTAAGATCTACTGAGTTAATAAGAGTACTTCCTGCATTTTCTACTAATACCTCTATACTATTAGAATCACATGTTATTTCTGCACTATTATCTTGAATAGATACTAATCTGATATCTGAGCTAGGAGCAGCTCTTCGTAAAGCAGTTTGCCATATTCCTCTACCATAAGTTCCTGCTGTTAGAATATTATCATTTGTGTTAATCTCTAAATCTCTAATGTTGACATTAGGTAAGTTATTCCCGAATTGCTCCCACAATCCAGTACTTTCATCATAACGATACACTCCTACAGTTGTTCCTACAAATAGCGGTTCATCTACACTAAGACCTTGATGAGCTAAGGTGTTTTTTCCTAAGCTAGGTAAATTGCTTGTGATGTTTATAAATGAAGCTCCTTGATTAGTGCTTTTATAAACCTGACCGTTTGAAAATCTGGTCGCTAAATAAATAATAGAACTATCATTAGAATTTACTTCAATAGCTGAAATATTTTCAGGAAAACTAAATACTGATGTAAAGCTCGATCCTGCGTCGGTACTCTTATATAAAACCCTATTTACCGCTACATAAATTGTACTGTCATCGTTGGGATCAATTTCTAATAAGTCTATAGATTCTCCAAAAGATGGAGACACTACATTAAAAGAAGATCCCACTACTTTATAAAGACTAGAGTAACCAGCATAAATAGTTCCTTGACTGTCTGTTTTCATAGGCGTAATCCAGTTTCCGTTTTCTGGACCACTTATACTAAATGACCTGCTGTTACCACCATTATTAGTGAAATACAAGCCGCCGCCTCTTTGAGTAAATCCATATCTAATATTATCATTATTAGGGTCTATTCCGGCCTCCATTCCATCAGCCCCATAATAATTTTTCCATGAATCTGCACTTCTTGTAAAACCACCATTATCTTGTAATCCACCAGCGACTTCTGTACTGGATTGTTTTCCTACTGCAATTCTATAAAACTGTCCTATTTGCGCCGTGGCTGTTAAATCTGTAAAACTACCAGCTTGGTTTGTGCTTCTATAAACACCTCCGTCAGATAGAACAAATAATTCATTATCAAACTGTCTTATCTGATGAATATCTGCATGAGTATAAGAAGCTTGAGCGCTGTTATTCCAGCTATTTACTTTTGTAAAGGAAGAACCTCCTGAATTAGATTTCCACACATTAAGACATCCTGTGTAGATGGTTTCTGGATTAGTAGGCGATACTTCTAGAGCTAGGTCGTACCAGCCTTGAGTATTTTCTAAAATATCTGTACCATTATCTCTTTTTGTAAAGCTAAGACCACTATTTGAAGATCTATAAATGCCTACTAAATTTGCGCTGTTATCAATTATAAGTAAATATACATAATTAGAGTTTGCAGGCGTCACACCTATTACAGATCTACCTTGATTAAAAGGTAAACCAGAGCTTATCTCAGTCCATGTGGTTCCTTGATCAGTAGATCTATAAAAACTAGATATGGTAGACATGTATAGGACATTAGAATCGCCAGGCTTTAACTTAATATCCTTAACATTTGCAGTAAAGGTTCTGGTAACAGTTGTTCCTGCATTTGTAGATTTATAAAAGCCTTGGTTTGAGGAAATAAAAAGATTGTTGCTGTTATTTGGGTCGATGTATATTTCACTGATATTTGCTCCTCCACGTGTAAAAGTTAATCCAGTAGAGTTAAATGTTGCGCCACCATCAGTAGATTTAAGCATTCCTAGACTATCACTATCACCAGCATCATCATCTCCGGTTCCTATGTAAATAATATTAGAGTTATTAGGGTCTATAGCAATGGCGCTTGTTCCTATTTGTGAAAGAAAATCAGTTAAAGGAGTCCAATTTGTACCAGCATCTACAGATTTCCAAAGCCCACCACTAGGTGTTCCCATATAGTAAATGTTAGAATTATTAGGATCAACAGCTAGTGTGTTAACACGTCCTTGACCTGGTGACCATGATCCGGTTTCAGCATAGGTAAAAGGTCCTACAGGAAGCCAATTAGAATTATCAACCAAGCCATTTTTTGTAGAATTACTTTCAAGTAAGCGCTGTATTTCAAATGGAGATTGTAACGTACCATCTTCCTTTACATAAGCTTCTGCACGATTTACCCATCTCATAAAAGGTTTGTAACCGCTACCTTTAACATCTTTATCGTGTGTTTCCCAGTAGTTTTCTCCGGCTACTTTAATTTCTTCATAAGTGGGCTCTACTCCGCTTTTTTGAATTAAAAGATCTTGCA
>MAAC01010929.1_pt1 | contig 19435 bp, 17 predicted proteins | sample 1115981 | NCBI WGS metagenome assembly MAAC01 (sample SAMN04961126, study PRJNA320927) | seawater metagenome | isolation source: sample BD02T64 sea water enriched with oil for 64 days | place: USA:Gulf of Mexico | collected 2013-07-27
CTTTTTTTCTCGATGATCCGGGCCAAATGACTCAAAATATCTTGTTCAGTAATGGTTCCCATACTTGAAAACTCCAGTTTCGCTACAAAATGGTTATACAACGCAATGCAGGTACATTGCAGAATTGTTCTGGGTGTCATATAACCCTTGTTACAACGTTAAGCAATTTCGCTGATTAGATAGAGGAGAGTTTATCCCATGCCTTGGAGCAATCAAGGTGGTAATGGTGGTGGTTGGCAAGGTGGCGGCGACGGTGGTCGTGGCCCATGGGGTCAAGGTCCCAGCGGTCAGCAGCCCCCCAACCTAGAAGATATCATCAAAAAAGGTCAGGAAAAACTGAAGGACTCTCTCCCCGGTGGCGGAGGTGGAAAACTCGGTTTTTTCATTATTTTCATGGTTGCGATTGTCGTTTGGCTTGCCAGCGGATTCTATAAAGTCGAAACTAATCAGCAGGGTGTGGTTCTTCGCTTCGGCGAGAAAGTTGCGGTTACGCAACCGGGCCTCAATTATCATCTACCGTTTCCTATCGAAACAGTGTTGGTCCCTAATGTTACCAAAGTGAACAGTATTGAAATCGGATTTCGTCAAACACGATCAGGTTCTCAAACACCGTTCACTGCAGAAAGCTTGATGCTGACTGGTGATGAAAACATCATCAATATTGGCTTCACTGTCTTGTGGCGTATCAAAGATGCGAGCGAGTTTCTGTTTAATGTAACTGAACAAGAACTGACAATTCGGGCAGCGGCGGAAAGTGCCATGCGGGAAATTGTTGGACGTACACAATTAACAGCCGCCATTACTGAAGGCCGGTTGAAAATTGAAAGTGATGTGCAGGAGAAATTGCAGTCAGTTGTGGATGTCTATGGTTTGGGCGTTGAAATTGCTGAAGTTAAATTGCAAGATTCTGAACCCCCAGCTCAGGTAATTGATGCTTTCCGGGACGTTCAGGCAGCTGTGGCCGACAAAGAACGCGCGCAAAACGAAGCGTTGGCCTATGCCAATGATATTGTTCCGCGGGCCCGTGGTCAGGCTGAAATGATGCGTCAAGAAGCTGAAGGTTATAAGCAACGTGTTATTGCTGAAGCTGAAGGTGAAGCGGCTCGTTTTATATCCATTTATGATGAATATAAAAAGGCGCCAGATGTGACACGTCAACGCATCTACTTGGAGACCATGCAAGAGGTTCTGACAGGTAAGAATAAAGTGATCATTGATAGCGACGGCGCCGGTCAAGGTGTGGTTCCGTATCTGCCCCTTAATCAACTAAATAATAAGGGAGCAAAATAATGGGTAAAACATTTTCTATTGTTCTCGCCATTATCGTTGTTGTTGGCGGTATCATTACTTCGAGCACGCTGTTCACAGTTAATGAAACCCAGCAAGCAATGGTCATGCAGTTTGGTAAAGTGAGCGATGTGATCACTAAGCCGGGCTTGCAAGTTAAATTACCGTTTGTGCAAGACGTTATTTTTGTTGAAAAACGTATTATGGCCGTCAATACGCGCCGTAGTGAAGTTGTGACGCAAGATCAAAAACGTTTGATGGTAGATAGTTTTGCTCGTTTCAAAATTATCGACCCACTTCTCTATTATCAATCATTTGGTAATTTGAACGTGGCGCTTGTTCGTATGGAAACACTTCTCAGTTCGCAAGTTAAGCAAATTTTGGGTCGTGAAATTCTAACGAATATCGTATCTGGCGAACGGTCTCAGCTTATGGACACGATCAAAAACCAAGTGAATGCTGAAACAGAAGGTGGCGGTATTCAAGTGGTTGATGTTCGGATTGTTCGAGCTGACTTGCCACAAGCCAACAGCGAAAAAGTTTTCGAACGGATGCGGACACAGCGGGAGCAGGAAGCACGTGAAATTCGTGCCGAAGGCGCCGAAATTGCCCAACGCATTCGGGCGAAATCCGATCGTGATAAAACTGTCATCGTTGCCAATGCCAAGAAAGATTCTGAAATCTTACGCGGTAACGGCGATGGTGAGAAGAACCGTATCTTTGCGGAAGCCTTTGGTCGTGACGCTGATTTCTTTGCGTTCTACCGGTCAATGCAAGCTTACCGTGAAGCAATGTCAGATGACGACACAACAATGGTTCTGTCGCCAAATTCTGACTTCTTCAAGTATTTTGGCTCGCAGTCAAGACGCACCGCTAACTAATTGAGCGGAGTTTAAAGATAAGCCTGCAGGGGTAACTCTGCAGGCTTTTTTAATGGAGGTACAGTTGTTAGAGAATATACTGCTAGCGGGTGCGCTGGTTTTGTTTTTTGAAGGAGCGCTTTATGCGCTGTTTCCCGATGGCATGAAACGTATGATGATGTCGGTTTTGCAAACACCTAGTCTTAATCTTCGTGTCTTTGGCGTGGTTTCGGCAATTTTAGGTGTTGTATGCGTTTGGTTTTTAAAAAGTAATTAAATTTATTTGGCAGAAATAAATCAATTTTTAAAAGAATTTCAGCAAAAATGTCTGAATACACAATTATGCCATAATTAACTTCCAGTTAAAGATAGACGCTTGTCGATGAATGTCGGCTAAATAGCCTAATTGGTATTAAAGAACGGATATATGTTAGCGAGGCGAAAATATTAATCGTGCAGCTAGCGCCGTGTAAGGAATAGATAGAAGGACCGCCACGTTGTACACACCCTATCACACCTCAGAAAATCAAAAATCAGCCGGCATACGGTATGAGCATGCTAAAGTGAAAGCCGAACGTTACTCCGGTTATCAGCTTAGTATGGCTGTGACCGCGTTCGTTGTTGTCTCTTTATTTGCGTTTAGTGCATTTGCCAAGGCAGCTCCTGAAAGTTTTGCAGACCTTGCTGAAAAACTGTCGCCGGCAGTTGTCAATATCTCGACAACTCAAACTGTCAAAAGTGAACAAGGCAGTGTGCTTCCTCAGTTCCCTCCGGGGCACCCATTCGAGGATTTCTTTAAGGACTTTGGCGGCAAAGGCAAAAAAGGTGAACGTGAACGCAAAGCGACGTCATTGGGTTCCGGGTTCGTAATCGATACAGATGGCTTGGTTATTACCAATAATCACGTTATTGATGGCGCAGATGAAATTTATGTCATTTTTCAAGATGGCGAAAAAGTCCCTGCTGAGTTAGTTGGCCGTGATCCAAAAACGGATGTCGCGGTTTTGCGGATCGAACCGGGCGATAAAAAGCTGGTTGCAGCTTCTTGGGGCAATAGTGACAAGTCACGTGTTGGCGATTGGGTGATGGCAATCGGTAATCCTTTTGGTCTTGGCGGAACAGTGACTGCCGGCATTATTTCTGCTCGTGGCCGCGACATTCGTTCGGGCCCATATGATGACTACATTCAAACAGATGCCTCAATTAATAAAGGCAACTCGGGTGGCCCGCTTTTCAATATGAAAGGTGATATCATCGGGATTAACACAGCGATCTTTTCGCAATCTGGCGGCAGTATCGGTATTGGCTTTGCCATTCCCTCGCAGCTTGCAAAAAAGGTTGTTACGCAGTTGATCGAATTTGGCCAAACCCGTCGCGGCTGGCTCGGTGTTGTCATTCAAAACGTAACGGATGAGCTCGCCGAAGGCTTAGGGCTTGGAAACACTGACGGCGTATTGGTCGCCGGCGTTCCAGAAGATGGGCCCGCGTTTAAGGCCGGTATCAAGGCTGGTGATGTTATTTTGAAGTTCGACAAAAAGCGTGTTCGTGAAACCCGTGAGCTTTCTCGGGCCGTTGCGGAAACTGATGTTGGATCAAAAGTTAAAGTTCAACTATGGCGGAACGGAAAGAAAATCACGAAAACGGTTCGTCTTGGTGAGCTGGAAAAAGCAGAAACTAAGTTTGCAGAACAAAATGGTAAAAGCAGCTCCAAAGCAGTAACGACTTCCGTTTTGGGAATGAAACTTGCTGCTGTTTCTGCTAAATTGAGAGACCAGTTCAAACTCAGCGATGATGTTGAAGGCGTTATTGTTATCGATGTTGCCGAAGGAAGTGAAGCCGCGGAAAAAGATATCCGTCCGGGAGATCAAATCCTGGAAGTACAGCTGAAGCCTGTGGCATCCGTTGCTGACGTGAAAGCCAGCGTTAAGGAAATCATGGCATCAGATCGAAAATCAATCCTGATGCTAACCCGTAGAGGGTTGGGCTCTCGTTTCGTAGCACTAAGTATGGAAAAATAAAAAGGGGATCGCTTGATCAGCCAAAAACAAACCCCGCTTCGGTGGGGTTTGTTCGTTTTGGGAGCTAATCAATCACAAACTCATCTTCGCGGTAGCCTTGAAAGTACAGTAGGGTCGTTAAATCGCCGTAACGGATAGAGGCATCAGCTGCGGCCTCTGCTGCTGGTTTCGCGTGAAAGGAAACTCCCAATCCAGCCGCATCAATCATTGGAATGTCGTTGGCACCGTCACCAATGGCAGCACTTTGCGATCGCGTAATTCCTTTTTCTACCAATAAACGGTTCAGATTTTTCAGTTTAGCCTGCGAATTTAATATGGGCTCTGCCGCCAAACCCGTCAGTTCCCCGTTTTCAAACAGAAGTTCGTTAGCTTCTTGCATGTCAAAACCAACTATATCCCGTATGCGGCGGGTGAAATACGTAAAGCCGCCTGAGACAAGCGCGCTATAGGCTCCGTTTGCTTTCATGGTTTGAATAAGGGTCCGCGCGCCACTTGTTGGAACGACCCTTTGATCAAAGGTTTCTTCCAACGTGCTTTCTTTTAAGCCCTTTAGCATTGCAACGCGTGACCGGAAGGCTTCGTCAAAATCAAGCTCTCCGCGCATGGCGCGTTCGGTTATTGCTGAAACCGCGTCTTTGATGCCGGCAAAATCGGCAAGTTCGTCAATACATTCGACTGTGATAATTGTACTGTCCATATCAGCGAGCAATAATTTTTTGCGGCGGTCTTCGGAGGGCTGTAAGCAATAATCCACAGCCTCAACCGTTGCGCTGAGGTCTCCTTTTGAGACAGTGCCGGCAAATTCAATATCGACTGCAAAATCCCGTTTGAGCCATTTTAAATCTAAATCCCTAGCGCCTAGCGCCGTAAGCCTAGCGCGGGCCGCAGTGACTATGCTAGAAAAAGAGTTGAGATCGGACGGATCTGCAACGAGCGTCAATACAGTCATCATGATTTTTTACCGGTAATCCATTTATGGTCAAAACAGTTATCAATGCCTCAAATCAGCAAGGCTGCCTTCTTTTAGCAGGCCCAACAGCCAGCGGCAAATCCGCTTTGGCGATTTCTATTGCGAATGAGTTTGATGGCGTGGTCATTAATGCAGATTCCATGCAGGTATATAACGGATTGAGAGTGATCACCGCGCGCCCTGACGAGACAGAGGAGGCATCTGCCCCTCATGAGCTTTATGGCGTGTTAGCGCCTGATGATTTTTGTTCGGCGGCCCGTTGGCGGGATATGGTGCTTGCCGAAATTGCAAAATGCCATGCAAAGGGCAAGCTTCCGATTATTGTTGGGGGGACGGGACTGTATTTCGAAATCCTGACCAAGGGAATCGCTCACATACCAGCTATCAGTGATAAAGTGCGGGACGGTTTGCGTTTGCTCCAGAAAGAACAGGGTAATCAAGTTATCTATGATCGTCTTTTGGAAAAAGATCCGCAGATGGCAGCTAAACTCAATTTGGGAGATACGCAGCGATTACTTCGTGCTTTGGAAATCGCGGAAGAAACGGGGATTCCCATGACGGAATGGCACCAGAAAAGCCCGGAAGGCCCCATACTGGAATGCCCACGGCTTTGGCTAGCACTGACACCTGAACGTCAATGGCTCTACGACAGATGTGATCGACGGTTGGATTGGATGATTGAGGAGGGCGGTGCAATTGAAGAAGTTCGATTGTTGCTTGAGCAAGATTTAGACCCCGCGCTTCCCGTGATGAAGGCGTTGGGTGTGCCTGAAATCATTGAAATGCTGAGGAAAACCCAGACAAAGGCTGAGGCATTGGCGCGTATCAAAATGTTGACTAGGCGCTATGCCAAGCGCCAAACCACATGGGTCCGCAATAAAATGGCGACTGCTGAAAAGTCATCCGCGCAAGATTTGGAAAGTTTAAAGGTAAATTTCTTTCCATTTATTCGTCATTTTCTATTGACCCTTGAAGAATGAAAGTCTAGTTTCCGTTTTGTTGACGAAGGGAAACCCTTCCTGTTTTTCATGGATCAACCGAAGTTTCGCTCGGATGTAAGTTCGGGCGCTTTTTTCGTTTATATATTTTTTTAGCGGTTACCTTATTTTTAGAGATTAGAGGCTTCCAATGGCAAACCAGGAAATGACTGGCGCAGAGATCGTAATCAAATCACTCATCGACCAAGGCGTCGAAGTGATTTTCGGGTACCCCGGCGGCGCTGTCCTTCCTCTCTATGACGAGTTGTTTAAGCAAAATAGCATTCGTCATATATTGGTCCGTCAAGAAGGCGGTGCGGTTCACGCGGCAGAAGGTTATGCCCGTTCCACCGGAAAACCCGGTGTTGTTCTTGTAACATCAGGTCCCGGTGCAACAAACGCTGTAACCGGTCTTGCCGATGCTTTGCTCGACAGTATTCCCATCATTTGCCTAACAGGACAGGTGGCAACCCATCTCATCGGTAATGATGCCTTTCAAGAAGCTGATACCGTCGGTATTACGCGTCCGGTGACCAAGCATAACTATCTTGTGAAATCTGCAAATGATTTGGCAAGAACCATGCACGAAGCATTTTATGTGGCAACAACAGGCCGTCCGGGCCCTGTTGTTATTGATTTACCAAAAGATGTGCAGTTCGAAGCTGGAACTTATATACCGCCATCACTTGTGCAGCATAAAAGCTACAAGCCTCAAATCAAAGGCAATTTGAAGGCAATCAAGGAAGCGGTTAAACTAATAGCTGGCGCGAAAAAACCCATTTTTTACAGTGGCGGCGGCGTTATCAATTCAGGCCCGAAAGCTGCGAAAATATTAACGCAGCTTGTTCGAATGACAGGCTATCCGATCACCAGCACGCTCATGGGACTTGGCGCCTTTCCTGCGTCTGATAAGCAATCTCTGGGCATGCTGGGAATGCACGGAACGTATGAGGCCAACAATGCCATGCATGACTGCGATGTCATGATTTGTGTTGGTGCGCGTTTTGATGACCGCATCACAGGTCGCCTCGATGCGTTTTCACCAAATTCTAAGAAAATCCATATTGATATTGATCCGTCGTCTATCAATAAAAACATCCGCGTAGACCTGCCTATTGTTGGTGATGTTGCTCATGTGCTTGAAGATATGGTCAAGGTTTGGAAATCAGAAGTTTGCGTGCCCGATGCAGCAGCTCTTGAAAGCTGGTGGTCGGAAATTGCAGCATGGCGCTCTCGCGATTGCTTGAAATTCAAACAAGAAGGCTCAGTGATCAAGCCGCAATATGCGCTGTCACGCCTTCAAGAACTGACAAAAGATCATGACCGCTATATCACAACGGAAGTTGGCCAGCATCAGATGTGGGCGGCTCAGTACCTAACGTTTGATGAGCCTAATCGGTGGATGACATCGGGCGGCCTTGGAACAATGGGCTACGGTTTGCCAGCTGCTGTAGGTGCTCAAATCGCACATCCAGATGCGTTGGTTATTGATGTGGCCGGTGAAGCCTCCATCATGATGAACATTCAAGAGATGTCTACGATTTTGCAATATCGCTTGCCCGTGAAAATTTTCATCCTGAACAACCAGTATATGGGGATGGTGCGTCAGTGGCAGGAACTGATGCACGGCAGCCGTTATTCAGAAAGTTATATGGAAAGCCTGCCTGATTTTGTGAAATTGGCAGAAGCGTTCGGTGCAAAAGGCCTGCGCTGCGACCATGTGGATAATGTGGATGACTGCATTAAAGAAATGATTGAGACGCCGGGCGCTGTACTTGTTGATATGCTGGTGGATCAGACGGAAAATGTCTTTCCTATGGTGCCATCAGGGGCCGCACATAACCAAATGCTGCTGGCTGATGATAAAGAAGGCGAGGGACCTGAAGTTTCCTCCAAAGGGCGTGCGCTGGTTTAACTCTGTTATTAAAGAGGACAACCTCTCGGATTTGGTATAATAAATTGGGTATGAAATAAGGCCCTTGGAAATACTTGGACAAAGATGGACGATAACGAAATTCACCGGCATACAATTGCCGTACTGGTTGACAACGAATTTGGTGTTTTGGCGCGCGTTGTCGGCTTGTTCTCTGGTCGTGGCTATAATATTGAAAGCCTAACAGTTGCAAAAGTCGATGATGCTGAAAACTGGTCACGGATTACAATTGTAACCACCGGAAATGACATGGTGATCCCGCAGATCAAGGCACAACTTGAACGGCTTGTTCCTGTCCATAAGATTGCAGATTTAACTGTTGAAGGCCCCAGCGTTGAGCGGGAAATGGCCTTGGTGAAAGTTGAGTGCAAGGGCGAGAAACGGGTTGAAGCGTTGCGCATGGCGGATATTTTCCGCGCCCGCGCCATTGATACAACCGAAACATCGTTTGTTTTCGAGGTAACAGGTGTTCGTGACAAGGTGAAAGCCTTTGTCAATCTCATGGAGCCTCTTGGAAGAATTGAAGTTTGCCGCACTGGTATTGTGGCTGTTAAACGTGGCAGTGACACCATTTAACCGGTGCTTGCCTATACATAATTGAAGAAATTTATATCTAGAAGGAAATAGTGACATGCGCGTTTATTACGACAGCGATGCCGATGTAAACCTGATCAAAGGCAAGAATGTTGTCATCGTTGGTTACGGTAGCCAAGGGCACGCACACGCCAATAACCTAAAAGACTCTGGCGCTGCAAACATTGCGGTTGCTCTTCGTGCTGACAGCTCGTCTGTTAAAAAAGCCGAAGGCGCTGGTATTAAGGTTATGACACCTGCTGCAGCTGCTGCATGGGGCGATGTTATTATGATGCTCACACCTGATGAGCTTCAAGCTGACATTTACGAAGAAGATTTGGCACCTAACATGAAACAAGGCGCTGCCCTTGTCTTCGCTCATGGCTTGAACGTTCACTTCAACCTGATCGCGCCACGTGCTGACATGGATGTATTCATGATCGCACCTAAGGGCCCAGGTCACACTGTTCGCTCTGAATACCAAAAAGGCGGCGGGGTTCCATGTCTCGTAGCTGTTCATCAAGACGCATCTGGTAACGCACTTGATATTGCGCTGTCATACGCGTCAGCAATTGGTGGCGGCCGTGCCGGTATCATCGAGACGTCTTTCAAAGAAGAATGCGAAACTGACCTGTTCGGTGAGCAAGCTGTTCTTTGTGGTGGTTTGGTTGAACTTATTCGCGCTGGTTTCGAAACTTTGGTTGAAGGCGGCTATGCCCCTGAAATGGCCTATTTCGAATGCCTGCATGAAGTGAAACTCATCGTTGACCTGATGTATGAAGGCGGTATCGCCAACATGAACTACTCCATCTCCAATACTGCGGAGTACGGCGAGTATGTATCTGGCCCACGCATCATCACATCTGAGACCAAAGCAGAAATGAAGCGTATTCTGGACGACATCCAAACCGGTAAATTTACACGCGACTTCATGCTGGAAAACAAAGTTCGCCAGCCATTTTTGAAAGCAACTCGTTCCCTGAACGATGCGCATCAAATCGAAGAAGTTGGCGCCAAGCTCCGTGGCATGATGTCATGGATCGGCGAAAACGCCATGGTAGACAAATCCAAAAACTAAGCGCTTAGCGCTTACCAATTGGAATGCTGAAAAGCCGGTGCAGAAATGCACCGGCTTTTCTTTTGGGTCAGAATATTTCTATTGAAATTACATCGCCTGGTGCCTCATTGAATTGGTTCCGGCGCTAATTCCGGTTTTAGGCGGATTTGTTTGATAAATCGGTTGCGGGAAGGGCTGGAATGGGCGTAAAAGTGGTTCATAACGCTTGGAAAATATTAACCATCTTCTGCCATATCTGTTAACGCGTAGGTAAATGCTGGTGTTTTTATGTGTTTTATGATTCAGTGGTAGTGTGAATGGCTGTAAATGCCAGATATTGTTGACTGTTTTTATCGTTTGGTTCCGTTGGAGCCTGTTGGGAATAAGATTGAAGGGCGGGGGGACTTGCCTTTTCTAATGTGAGTGAGGCTATTTAATGTTTTCCAAATTGCTCGGCATGCTATCTGCCGATATGGCTATCGACCTTGGAACAGCTAACACCCTTGTTTATGTCAAGGGACGCGGCATTGTTTTGAACGAGCCTTCGGTTGTGGCTATTATTCACAGACAGGGTAACAAGCAGGTTTTAGCCGTCGGTGATGAAGCTAAAATGATGTTGGGCAGGACACCGGGAAATATTGAAGCCATTCGCCCTCTTCGGGATGGTGTGATTGCCGATTTTGAAATCGCCGAAGAAATGATCAAACATTTCATCCATAAAGTGCACAATCGCCGCAGCTTTGTCCGCCCACAGGTTATCATTTGTGTGCCGTCCGGCTCCACAGCGGTTGAGCGTAAAGCTATTAGAGAAGCGGCCGGTGCCGCAGGCGCCCGCGCCGTTTACTTGATCGAAGAGCCCATGGCAGCCGCAATCGGCGCCGGTCTTCCCGTGACAGAGCCTACTGGCTCCATGGTCGTGGACATTGGCGGCGGAACAACTGAAGTGGCGGTTCTGTCTCTTGGTGGTATTGTCTATTCGAAAAGTGTCCGTGTTGGCGGCGACAAAATGGATGAGGCGATCATCGCCTATATCCGCCGCAATCATAATCTTCTTATCGGTGAAAGCTCTGCTGAACGGATTAAGAAAACAATCGGTTCCGCCTGCCCACCAGAAGATGGTAACGGCGAGACCATGGAAGTTAAAGGTCGTGATTTGATGAACGGTGTTCCAAAAGAACTGATCATCAGTGAACGCCAAATTGCTGAAAGCCTTGCTGAACCTGTTGGCGCCATTGTTGAGGCGGTAAAAGTCGCGCTTGAGCATACAGCACCAGAACTTGCTGCTGATATTGTGGATAAAGGCATTGTTCTTACTGGCGGCGGTGGATTGCTTGGTAATTTTGATGCGGTTCTTCGGAATGCAACTGGCTTGCCGGTTTCCATTGCGGATGAGCCTCTATCTTGTGTTGCGATCGGTACAGGCCGCGCACTTGAAGAGATCAAAACATTACGCCATGTGTTAAGCGGCGAGAATTAAGAGATCGCTTGCCGGTAAAACGGATTTTCTTTTGGGCCGAGTGTCGGGATTGTAGAAATGGCTTTGGAGCAGAAAACAGGTTGGAGCTTAGCGTTTCCGTTGAAAGTATTTTTTCAACGTTTTGCCTTTCTGTCTTTGATTTCCTTATCTGTGGTTCTTTTGGTTTTGGGAAAAGCCGATCTTGTATTGATGGAACGTATTCGCACCGTTAGTACAGATGCTTTGTCTCCGGTTCTTGGGACGCTGTCTCAACCTGTAAATGCCTTTAACAAAGGGATCGAACGGGTTCGGGAACTGGCGTTACTGGTAGAAGAGAATGAACGTCTTCGCCGGGAAAATGAACGTCTGCTCCGCTGGCAATCTGTTAGCCGTTCTCTTGATAAAGAAAATGAATATTATCGTCAGCTTCTGAATGCGCTGTCGGACCCGCTCGTTCTTCCCATTACGGCACGGGTAATTGGCGATTCCGGCGGACCTTTTGTGCGCACGTTGCTTTTAGGGGCTGGGGCTCTTGATGGTGTTCGCACTGGGCAAGCAGCCGTTGGGCCACATGGTGTATTGGGTCGGGTCGTTGAAGTCGGTCATCAGTCAGCCCGTGTTTTACTGCTGACGGATTTGAACTCTCGTATTCCAGTGAAGCTCGAAAAATCTCGTAATAAAGGTATTTTGGTCGGGGATAACTCTTCTTCTCCGAAACTCGAATTTCTGCCAACAAATGCGCAAGTGTCTGCCGGTGACCGGGTTGTTACATCTGGCGACGGCGGCATGTTGCCCGCGGGGTGGCCTATTGGAATTGTATCCTCTGTTGCAGAGGGACAAGTGCGGGTTCAAGCCTATGCGGATTGGACGCGCCTCGAATATATTAGTGTATTGCGCTACGATTTGCCGGGACTGACAGACAAGGCAACAAATCCTGGCGATCTTGGCGAAAGCAAGTTGGGCAACTAACAAAGTGTATCAGCCGTGACACCGATCGTTTCTTATCAAATAAACCGTATTTTACGCGGAAGCATTCCGTTTTGGCTCTCGCTATTTCTAGTGTTATTGCGCGTCGTTCCTTTGCGCATTAATGGCTTTTCCATAGTCACGCCGTCTTTGTTGACTATCTCTGTATTTTACTGGAGTTTGCACCGCCCTTATTTAATGCCGGCGCCGTTGGCTTTTGCCCTTGGCCTGTTATTCGATATCTTAACTGGAGCCCCAATGGGACTATCGTCTCTCATGTTGCTGATCGTTCATGGCATTGCATCGTCACAGCGGCAGGTGTTCGTTGGCAAGGCATTCCTGCTGACGTGGTGGGGGTATTTACTGGTGGGAACAGGAATTGCAATTTTGTCGTGGTGTTTTGCGAGCCTTCTATCGCTGACCCTCATCCCAATTCTGCCAATGCTGATACAGTTGTTGTTGACCATATTGGTATTCCCAATACTTGCATGGGTTTTCGGACTGGTGCAAAGCAGCTTGTTGAGGCACATTTGATATGTCGACAGCCCGCGATAAAGAAAAAGCCAGATTATTCACGCGCCGTTCTCTGATCATGGCAGGCGGGCAGGCGGCACTTATGTCCGTTCTGGCAGGCCGGTTATATTATCTACAAGTGTTGCAATCAGATGAATATACCATGATGGCTAATGAGAACCGCATGAATATGCGGCTGTTGGCTCCTCTTCGGGGGCGTATTGTAGATCGCTTTGGCCAGGAAGTTGCCAGCAATCGTCAAAATTACCGGGTTGTGCTTATCCGGGAACAAACCAAAAGTGTCGAAGAGACATTGGATCGGTTATCAGATTTAGTCCCTGTATCTAATGCAGATCGCGCACGGGTTTTGAAAGAAACTAAACGAAAACGGGGATTTGTTCCTATTCCGGTAATGGAGAATTTGAGCTGGGATGAGTTCTCCCGCATTAACGTGAACAGCCCTGAATTACCGGGTATTCAGCTCGATGTCGGGGAGACGCGTCATTACCCTTACAAAAATCTATTCGCTCATATTGTAGGCTACGTTGGATCAGTATCTGAACGTGATTTACAAAACCTTGAACCTGATCCACTGCTGGAATTGCCAGGATTTAAGATCGGCAAAAATGGTATTGAGAAATACTATGATTTATCACTTCGGGGAACGGCAGGGACAAGCCGAGTTGAAGCAAATGCCTATGGCCGGGTTATTCGTGAATTAAACAGGCAAGAAGGTAGTGCCGGAGATGACTTAGAGCTGACTATTGATGTCGAGCTCCAAAAGTATGCGGTAGAGCGCATGGGGACTGAAAGTGCGGCGGCGGTCATCATAGATATTCACACTGGTGATGTCCTTTCCATGGTTTCTGTCCCAAGTTTTGATCCCAACAGTTTCACTACTGGCATCGGTATTGAAGAATGGAAAGGGTTGCAGTCCAATCCAAAACACCCATTGAGCAATAAGGCAATAGCCGGACAGTACCCACCGGGATCAACATTCAAGATGATCGTTGCGTTGGCTGCCTTAGAAGCGGGTGTGATTTCCTCTGATCATAAAGTCTTTTGCAACGGGTCCACAAAACTGGGTCGTCATAAATTCCATTGTTGGAAAAGGGGCGGGCATGGGAAGCTCAATCTTCGCAGCGCCATAGAGCAATCTTGCGACGTATATTTTTACGATATTGCGAAAAAAGTAGGCGTTGATAAAATTGCGGAAATGGCCAATCGGTTTGGCCTCGGAAACAAACTCGATCTTGATCTCTTTGGTGAAAAATCAGGCCTTATACCATCCACTGAATGGAAACAGGCGGTGCGAGGAGAACGATGGCAGGGTGGTGATACGTTTAACGTGGGGATTGGGCAAGGGTACGTCCTGACAACACCACTTCAACTTGCGGTAATGACGGCAAGACTAGCGAATGGTGGTAAATCTGTTGAACCTCGTCTGGTGAAGCCGCGCGGATCAACAGACACTGACGAAAATCCGGATGAAGATAGATCCGAAATTAAAAACGAGGATATGGGCGTTAGCAAGGCTGCACTTCGAATGGTTCTAGGCGGCATGTTCGATGTGGTCAATGGCACGAAGGGCACGGCCCGTGCTTCGAAAATAAAGACAGAAGGCTGGGAGATGGCAGGCAAATCAGGCACTGCCCAAGTCCGCCGAATTTCGAAAAAAGAACGCTTGAGCCGTGTTTTGAAATCCAATGAACGACCATGGGAGTATCGCGACCATGCGCTGTTTGTGGCCTACGCTCCTTTTAATAATCCACGCTATGCAGTTTCTGTGATCGTAGAACACGGCGGCAGCGGATCAAAAGTTGCCGCGCCAATTGCTCGGGATTTGTTGGAAGAAGTGTTGCGACTGGATCCTGCTCGTGAGAAAGAGGCTGACGATGCTTAGAGAGATCGGCGGGCCCGATAAACCGATTTCACTATCGCGGAAAATTTGGGATCTAAATTGGGGATTAATCCTCTTAATTTGTGCTACCGCATCAGTGGGATTTCTGATGTTATATTCGGCTGCAAATGGAAACTTGGAGCCTTGGGCTTCGCGGCAAATGATCCGCTTTGGCGCGGGACTTTGCATTATGATTGTGGTTGCAATAACTGATATTCGTATCTGGCTACGACTGTCCTATCCGTTATATGCAATCGCGCTGTTAATGCTTGGCGCTGTGGAAGTGATGGGGGTTATTGGCATGGGCGCCCGTCGGTGGGTGGAAATTGGCCCCATTCAGGTGCAACCCTCCGAGATTATGAAAATCACGTTGGTTATGGCCGTTGCCCGATATTTCCATGGGGTCTCCTTGGAGGATGTCAGGCGTATTCGATGGCTACTTCCGCCGCTTGTTATGGTTGCCTTGCCCGCAGCATTGGTTCTTCGGCAGCCCGATCTTGGGACAGCTTTGTTGTTGGTGGCAGGCGCAGGAATTGTCTTTTTCGTCGCCGGCGTTCAATGGTGGAAATTCGCATTGATCATTGGAACCGCTATTCCGTCGGGATTCTTCGCTTATCAATTCCTACATGAGTATCAAAAGAAACGAATTTTGATTTTCCTTAACCCTGAATCTGATCCTTTGGGCGCGGGCTACCATATTATGCAGTCAAAAATTGCACTTGGCTCAGGTGGTATTTTTGGAAAGGGCTTCGTGCAAGGGACCCAAAGTCATTTGAATTATCTGCCTGAAATGCGGACAGACTTTATCTTCAGTATGCTTGCCGAAGAATTTGGCATGATGGGTGGCTTGATCCTTTTTGCACTGTATATTCTTCTCATGGCCTACGGCTATGCCATTGCTTTCAGGTCCCAAAATCATTTTGGACGGCTGCTGGCGTTGGGATTAACCGGTGTTTTCTTCCTTTATATATTTATCAATATCGCAATGGTTATGGGGCTGGTTCCTGTGGTGGGCGTGCCGTTACCTCTTATCTCCTATGGGGGAACATCAATGCTGACCCTGTTGATTAGTTTTGGTCTGATTATGAGCGTCTATGTTCACCGAGATATTGAGATGCAACGTAAACAGTATTGACCAATTTTGATGGGCTAGCGGCCTTAGCAAGGAAGACAAAGCAATGATATGGCGTAGCTTAGTTGGACTGTTTTTTGTGCTCTTTGCCATGCCTGTACTTGCGGAAGAGGCAACTGGATACGCCACAGTATTGGATGCTAAGCAATTAGAAATAAAGGGCCAGCACTTTCGGCTGTACGGGATTGCAGCTCCAAATCCGGGTCATATTTGTCAAAATAAGTCAGGTAAAAATTATGACTGCGGAGCGATAGCAGCCGCGGGTTTGAAAGATTTAACTGCAGGCACAATCGTTCATTGCAAACACATGGAAAATACTGGCACTAAACAACGGACTGCACGATGTTTGGCTGGAGGCTATGATTTGTCTCAAGGCATGGTCTACACGGGTTGGGCAATTCCCTCTACTGCTGATCACCCTTTTTTACTTTCTTCATTAGATAAAGCAAAAAAACGAAAACATGGTCTCTGGCGAGGCACTTTTGAGCTCACTATTGACCCGACCTCCAAACCCTAAATGGTCCTCGCGGCAAATTGAACTGCATGTGAAGACGTCTCCGTCTACATTTGAACGATAATTCAATGTGGAGTTCATCATGGGCGTCGATGTCGTCAAGGCGATACTGTTTTCAAATCGCAAAGTTGCTCCGGTACTTTTAGGAAGCCTTCTTCTGGCGGGAGGGCTGCTAATTTCGGACAGCAAAATGGCGGTTATGTTCGCCGTTGCTTTGGTCATAGGGCTTGCCCTATGTCATGCGTCCTTTGGTTTCAGTGCGGCATACCGTCATCTATTTACCGGCGGAGATACATCGGGCGCACAAAGTCACCTTATCCTTCTCGCCCTGACGACTATATTTTTTGCGCCTTTTTTGGCAGATGAGACTGCGTTTGGAAGTTCGGTTGGCGGTGCTATTGCTCCTGTTGGTGTCGGTATGGCGTTCGGCGCAGCCATTTTTGGGATCGGAATGCAACTTGCTAACGCCTGTGCGTCGGGCACTTTATATACGGCTGGTAGCGGAAACTTGCGGATGTTTGTTGTCCTGATTTGTTTTTGTATCGGGGTGTTTTGGGGCAGTCTTGATTTAGGGTGGTGGCAGTCTTTACCGGGCATAAAACCCATTTCGCTGGGGAATGAATTCGGATGGGTTGCTGTGGTGATATCCCAGTTGATCGTATTTGCGTTCCTTTTCGTGCTTCTTAGAAAATTAAATTATCGGCGCCATGGTAACGATGGCCAAACAACGACCTCTTTCTCAATTGAGAAGATAATTAGGGGCCCATGGCCATTGGTGTGGGGAGCGGTGGCTCTTGCCCTGCTAAATTGGGCAACACTCGTAAATGCGGGCCATCCTTGGTCGGTCACTTGGGGATTTACATTATGGTCCGGAAAAGTTGCCGTTTTACTCGGATGGGATCCATCTTCAAGTAGTTTTTGGGCAAATGGCTTTCAAGCGAACGCCTTAAAAAATTCTATCTGGTCCGATGTTACCTCTGTAATGAATATGGGGATTTTGGCAGGTGCCGCCCTTGCCTCAATTTTGGCAAGCCGGATCAGCAAAAATAACAAAACACATTGGAGGTCGTTTTTGGCGGCTGTAATAGGCGGGTTGTTGCTTGGATATGGCGCAAGGCTCGCTTATGGCTGCAATATAGGCGCCTTCGTAAGCGGCGTGGCCTCCACCAGTTTACATGGATGGGTTTGGATCTTATGTGCCCTGCCAGGGAATTGGATTGGCGTGAAATTAAGACCGTATTTTCATTTAACGAACTAGGGCCAAGAGCCCCAATATAGACAAAACTGGAGAGAATAATGCTGATCAAAATGAAGCCATCGACAGGGAAAATAGGAATTGCAGCCGCCGGACTAATCGCTGCCTGCACTTTTAGTTATCAAGCAACGGCAGCACCGACAATTATTGAACTGGTTCAGGTCCCTTGTCAGTTTTTGGATATTGAAAAAGATCATGGGTTCACGTCTTCAAAAAAGGCTGATTGCGAGACTATAAACGAGAAAACCGGCGCAGAACGGCTTCAAAAATCAGAAGTCATGAAACTTAAGCCGGGAGAGTATATTTTCCGCGTGAGCAATAAAAATGTCCCCTATGAGCTCGGGTTTTGGTTGCGCGAGAAAGATTACAACTGGGCCAACCCAGTTCATAAACTCACGAAAACGAGTGTTTCTGGTGGTGGTATGCATCTGGGAACAACATTGGATTATAAAGTTACGTTAGAGCCCGGTGAATACTTGTTCTCATGCCCTTTGAACACAACGCCCGATTACAGTTTGATCGTTTCTGATAGCTGATGCTACGAGGCACCTTCGATCACTAAACGAAAACCGATTAAGATGTGTTTTAATGTTGCTGGGCGGCTGTGACGAGCTGCCGCCCGGCAAACACCGCACCCCTTATCATCCCACGAACCCCCTTTTACAATGACACGCCCGTTTTGGGTTTGCTTCCGGGTCCATTCAAAGACTTGGCCTGATAAATCGGTCACCCCATATGGACTTAGGCCTGACGGAAATTGATCAACGGGCATCGTATCAAAAGGTCCCGCGTCGTGGCTGTTTAAGTTGGACGCTGAATAGATATTTCCCCATGGAAAGTAGTTGCCTTTCGTGCCTCTAGCCGCTTTTTCCCATTGCTGTTCCGTCGGCAGTTGCCAGCTTCTATTGGTTTTGTCACTCAACCATTTTGCATAATTAGTCGCATCTTCATAAGAAATGAGGACGACAGGGTGGGAGTGCCTGCTTTCCGGCGGAACTGCATTTTTCCAAATAAATTTTTGGACCCGGCTATAGGGATGGATAAGTCCATAGCTCCTCCACAGTGTTTCTGTAACCATTGGAGCCGGTATGCCAGTCTCTTTAACGTAGTGCGCATATTGGGAATTGGTTATTGGGGTGCGGGTGATGGAAAATTCAACTTCGAAAACAGAACGGAGAGGCTTTTCACTCTCGTACCATTTCTGAGACCGTGTAATGGCGTGCCCATAAGAAAACTCGTCCAATTGATAGGCGTATTCTCTTTCCGCTCTGTCTGAGCCCGTAACAAAATCACCAGCTGGAATTTGAATGAGTTCGGGAATTTTTACGTTAGTAGAATTCCCGGTGGCGCTTAAGGCAGTGGTTTGTAATGCAATTAAAACAAAGCCTATGAGCACGTTGATTGTTTTCATTAATGGGGCTCCTTACAAAGCGTCACAATTAAGTGAAGCAACGTTATTAGAGAGTACAGGCCGGCTCTGCCATATTAATTTTAAGGAAATAGTAACCCAAACGGAAAACAATTTACTAGCAGGAGTTCATTAATATGCGTGCGTTACGTCTGAAACTCAAATACACAACTATCATTCCAGTATTGCTAGGGGCAGGTTTTGTAACCGTTGGAAGTGCGGTCGCGGCAAACCAGCCACAAGTGCAAACCCAATCGGTTCAGAAAATTAACCCAGCTGCTGTTTCGAGAACAGCTTCAACGTCCGCACGCACTGGATTGGTAATGGTCGCCAGTACATGTAATCCATGTGCCGTTAAGAAAAATCCATGTAGTCCATGCGCAGCAAAGAATCCGTGTAATCCATGCGCTGCAAGCGCAGGTTCAGCCTCTTCAGAATGCATTGTGCCACGCCTACATGCAGCGAAGAACGCTTGTAATCCGTGCGCTGCTAAAAACCCATGCGCCGCGAAGAACGCTTGTAATCCGTGCGCTGCTAAAAACCCATGCGCCGCGAAGAACGCTTGTAATCCGTGCGCTGCTAAAAACCCCTGCGCCGCGAAGAACGCTTGTAATCC
>MAAC01000865.1_pt1 | contig 19431 bp, 21 predicted proteins | sample 1115981 | NCBI WGS metagenome assembly MAAC01 (sample SAMN04961126, study PRJNA320927) | seawater metagenome | isolation source: sample BD02T64 sea water enriched with oil for 64 days | place: USA:Gulf of Mexico | collected 2013-07-27
GCCAAGCCACTCAACAGTTTTTTGAAAACGCCCTTCATCACAGGTCGCATTATCAGATGTCCCAGCAGCCAGCCTAAAGGACCTGCTTTTACTACGAAGTCCGCCGCCATGTAGATTTCACTAGTATTTGCATCGATCTCTTTTACCCGCATTTCTGCATGCATACTCTTTAGCGGCAGTGAGAACTCAGAAAGTACCATTTTAAAGCCTTGCCCCTCTTGAAAATCAATAATTTCTTCAACTAAGCTTGATCCGTCATTAAAGGTGCACAATCGTTTTGCCCCTACTCCTGAGCTGATATCCCCCACAATAGGGGATGTTTTTATGGTTGTTGCGAACTTTTCAACACTGCTAAAGTCCCCCAATACTTGCCAAATTTTCGCTGCTGGAATATTAACTTTAATTGCTTTTTCAGTGTGATGTGACATAAAAATTTACCTTGTTCTAAATTGATTTTTCCTGGCCATCTGCTTTGTTAGTGGCCAATTTGGTTCTGCGCTTTATTCAACTAACTTGCTTTTATTCCTCGGATAATTATTTCAACCGAAGTTGTTAAATCTTTTTCAAAGTTTGGCTTCAACTCTGTGAATTCATCTAATTGATAGATTTTTTTAAGGGGCTCACTCTGGGTAGATGCAGCCCAATAATTGGCGGTCGCCGCATAACTAAGTGTCAGAAACTTAAATGCATTTTCACCCTGGATATCCGGATAAATCCTGCCGATTTCAATAGAGATTTTATAGAGTAAGTATTTAGCCTGGGTTTTGAATGCTAGTAATTGCTCAAAAGAACTATTTTTTTCAAGGGACAAAAAAAGCAGTGGGGTTAAATCCAGGAACTTTGGATGAGACATAAGTGTCATCACCCAGGTTTTTGCAAAGTGCTCTATCGTCTCGTTTTGTTCAAGCTTTTGTAGTTGATTACTACAATCCTCAAACCATTTTTCAAATAGATCCGCAAAAACATTCAAAAAGATTTCTTCTTTAGAACTAAAGTACCGATACATATTGGATTTAGTGAACCCTGCTTCTACAGCTATGCCATTGAAACTCACTTTGTCGTAGCCGTTCTTTTTAAAAAGGGCAAAAGCGGCCTTAAAAATAGCCTCTTTTCGCTCACTCTTCTTCTCGTCTGTTCTAGCTCGCTGCCAATTCATAGCTCTCACATAAGTGTCTACTGGTCTCTTATTTGCAATATAAGAGACTAGCGGTCTCTTGTCAATTGAAAATGACCTTTTTCATCTAAGTGTTCAATATTCAAAAGTATGTTTTGGGTGCAGCTATTGCTACAGAGGAAGGGAGTTGTATATTTTAGAAGGGGTTACCGTACACTCTAAAAAAATACCACCTTGACCGACAGGTAGGTAGGTAGGTAGGTAGGTAGGTAGGTAGGTAGGTAGGTAGGTAGGTAGGTAGGTAGGTACATATTGTGTCTATACTGCAATGTTTAGATTTTATGAAAACTATTGCTGACTGAACTTTAAACACATCTTTAATCTTTCTAAGCTTGTTTTTCAAAGCCATCGATATCAGCATAGATCTGATCGAGCATATCCTTCTTTAGCCGTTTGATTTCTTCTTCGATAATGTCTATCAAAGCCATAGCTAATTTTTCTTTCATTTCCATTGAAAGTGGAATGTTACCGTGCAGAGAATAGACATTCTCAATGTAGTTTACTTGCATATCCAAGGCGAACTGTAAGCTTTGTAAATCATTCATTATTAATATCCGTATTTATAATGTGAGCGTTTTATCAACCACGAAGGTATTTAGTGCAAAAGTAACTCTCCATTCATGGATTACTTTACTTCATTAGGGAGCACTTACACTTTTAAGTAATTATTAAATCCCACCGGGAGTGTCTTTTTTACAGCTGGAAGTTAGTCAATCATTTATCTGTATCAGTAAAAATTTTATCATTTTGAATATCCTATCTACTAGAGTGGAAATATTCATACACTATGGATTAATTCTTGGGACTTTAGAGATCTAGTGGACTAGATAGGCGTCACTAATTTCCAGAGAGTTTATTTTATTTGGATCGGATCTAATCATAAGCATCCGGTTTTCTAGATGTACATTTAGTGGCGAAAACACCTTTGTCCTGCGCGTTTGAAACGGCTTTTTAGTGTCATTCAAGACATAGACACTTACGCCAGTACTAGGCTTTAACTCATAATTAGTAGGTTATCAGCAACCCCTGCACGAAAATACCCGTTTTAAAAAATTCAAAAAAATCTCTTTACCTCAACCTTACTTGAGGATTTATCATCTACTCAACTTTTTAACCGGGCATTACCGGTACAATTCCCCAGGAGAAAAAATGAGTTTTGATAATAAAAGAGTTGTTATCAGCGGCGCGAGTCCGGACTTCGGTCAGACACTGGCAATATTGTTTGCCAGAATGGGGGCAGAGCTATTTTTGTCCGCACGCAGCATAGATAAAGCCAACGCAACCGCCAATTTAGTCAGAGAGACTGTGCCGAATGCACAAATTTCTACCTTTCAGGTAGATGTATCTAAACCGGCTGATATTGTGAAATTTGCTGAAAGTGTTAATGCGCTTACGCCGCACATAGATATTCTGATCAATAACGCTTCGTATTGGTTAGCGAAAGGTATTGTAGAGGCTAGCGATGAAGAGATAGTGGAGACAATAAACTCCACTGCAACAGGAAGCTTTTTAATGTGCAAACATTTTTTACCGCTGTTAAAAAAATCTACCAGCCCCGATATAGTGTTTATTAACTCTACCGCTGCTTTAGATAATAATTGCCTCTCAAGCAGTAATGAAGCTTTTAGTGCCGCCAAAGCCGCCCAGTCTACCTTTGCAGACAGGCTTCGCAACCGACTAAAGGCAAGCGGTATCCGGGTCATTTCTATCTACCCACCCAACTTCGAAAACACTTCGCCGCTTATCGAGAAAGAATGGAACGAGCGCAGAGAACCCAACGAGTTAAGATACTTAACCGCCAGAAATATCTTTGACTGCATCAAGTTTGCCCTGACTCAGGACAGAATATGCTCGATAGATAAAATAGTTTTAAGCAACAACAACGCCCAAATAACTTCAGCACTCTAAGCACAGTATTGCTTTAGTTTTGAACTTATCATGCATAAGGGTAATGGGGCTGCTCTTTACAGGGATTGAAGAAAACACTTAGGGTCATAATTTTTTATCGAAAAATAACAGTTGTGCCCCTTTGTACTCACCGGTTTTAAAGGGTTTATAGCCGAGTTTTTCATAGATATGCTGCCCGCGTTTATTGCTAGTAAACACATCCAGCCAAACCCTATCACAGCCAAGCTTTTCAACACAGTAAGCCTCCATGGCCAAGATAGCCAATTGACCAATCCCCTGCCCTTTAGTGGCAACTACAATACGGCGAAACTCGACGCTTTTATCGCCGTCATCGATAGCTAATATAATAAAGCCAGCGAGCAAACCAGCGCTGAGTATAGAGAGATACACTATCTCTGGCTTTTGCATCGCATCAAAGTGCTGCGTTAATGAGTACCCGATAATAAATTCAGATGTTTCGGTTGCTTGCTCCATTTCAACAAAGAGTGGAATTTCACTAACGATTGTTTCTCGTAACGTTATCACTGCGTATCCTTAACTATGTAACAGGGTAATGTATTAGCCATATATTCCTCACAAGGGAATAGTCATTTGTTTTGTAAAGAATTACGGGACCGCTAATACAGCACAGTTGCAGAGATCATCACTTTCAAAGGCTGTCATCTCACCCGGGTTCAAACCCGGAACGGGAAATACACGTACCGTTAATGGTTTGTTTAAACGATAAGCCATAGTGCCGGTATCTCGCATCAGCGCCGCTATTTTATCTATAGGGGTATCACCTGGGATAGGCACTGTATCTAAGCCGATACCGCAGACCGCGCTATAAGTTAATAGCGATCGGATATCGAAATTATTCTCGACAGTCCCTTGTGCTAAACCAGTATCTTCAGTGAGTGCCAGCATTAGCCCCGAAAACCCCACCAGATCAACCCCTTCAACTGACTTAAAGACCTTAGTTAACAATGCTGAAGCTTCGACGGTACCTGAAGCACCAAAATACTCTACCCCCATTTGCTGGTAGACCTCAGCCATACTGGCGCAGTCTTTGGAGGGGGCTGCAGAGCTGTCAAAACCAGAAAAAACAAAAGGCATATCGATTTTGGATTGATCTATGATGGTATTAATCTGTGATATATGGTGCTGCAGTGCTTTGCTCATCACCTGGTAGTAACCTTTAAATAACAGGTTATGATCACAACTGTCTGTTGTTTGATTAAAGCGTTTAAGTACTTCAACCAGTAAGTCCGGGGTTTGCAGACCAATGACAAAGCGGTTACCCAGTTCACTGCTGTGATAACTGGCGGGAAAATAAGGGATCAACGGATCACAGTTAAAATTAACCGTAAAGTTGAAATTGCCTTCGCCTCTAGGGGTGATACTACTTATTTTTTTTACCGCTTTTGCCGATACTTGAATCAGGCTGTTGTTTAGTACACCAAAATCATCTAGCTCTACATTGACACAGACATTGCATAAATCGCCAAACTCTTCTATTAATTCCGGCAGCATCTGTATTTCTGCTACTGTTCTGGCTTCACCGATGGCAAAGCGAATGCGGATGCCAGATTGATCCGAGTCTTTGAGTAAATCACTGAGATAAGCTAAGTCTACTCTGGCGCCATCCAGATTAGTGGTATTGAGGTACTCCCCAAAAGGGTTGGTAACAATCCTAATGGATTGTACGCAGTAACCTTGTGCTTGAAACTCTTTTGAAAGATCGACGCAAAAGCTCGATGCTTTGCTTATTTCTTGCTTCCAGCTGCTTTTGTCAGCGTTCAAGCAGAGAAATGTGGTGATGGTTCTGACTTTACAAAGGTCTGTATTTTTATAACTCAATGTTCTATTCCTTATACGCTGGCGCTTTTATTGCTGGGGAATTCTATCGCTGTTTGTGCATCAAGAACCTAATATTGATTAAAGCAGGCCTGTGGCTTGTTAAACCAGAAAACAGCGCTTAAAAAATAGCTTTATGTCGACAAAGCTAATTTGAAATAAATTAAATTAGTACAATCACCTGTATTGTACTAATTAATATAAACCAATATGCTGCGCAGAATCTAAACGTGTCATAGGAAAACACATGTGGACTTGGTTAACGGGGTTTGAAAAGCTTCAGCAAAAACAATCGGTGATTTATAAAGCGTTGTACCAGCAACTTGAGAGTGCCATTCAACAAGGAGCGTTACGTGCCGGAGACAAGCTGCCACCGCAGAGACAATTGGCACAACACTTAAACATCGCCCTGGCGACTGTGACTCGGGTTTATAAAATGGCGGAGCAGCAAGGGTTGATTAATGCCAAGGTCGGCAAAGGCAGCTTTGTTTCAATCTGCCCGGTGCTGCCTCAGGCTATCCGCGCGCAGGATTATCAATGCATCAATTTATCGATCATCAAGCCGCAAGTAGCATTGGCCGAAACATTTCTGGCGGAGCAGCTCAAAGCATTATCAGAGCAACAACCACTCACCGATTTAATGGACTACAACCCCGATGGCGGTAGCTTAACCGATCAACAAACCGCCAGAGATTGGCTGTCGCAGCGCAATGTTGACATTGAAGGTCGCGGTATCAGCATCTGTAGCGGCGCCCAACATGGGTTAATGGTACTGATAAACTCGCTAAGTGGCTACGGCGATCATATCGCCGTAGAAAAATACTGTTACCCAGGAATTATCACCTTAGCCAATCAATCGGGCCGTAAGCTAGTTGGCATCGAAATGGACCAACAGGGCATGCTACCCAAATCTCTGGAGCAGGCCTGCAAAAAACACTCGATTAAAATGTTAGTGGTGGTCGCCTCCCATCAAAACCCAACCACCGCAGTGATGTCCAAGGCGCGGCGCAAAGCCATTGCCGCCATCGTAAAAAAGTATTCGATATGGATGGTTGACGATGATGTATACGGTTTTTTATCGGCTGATTTACCCGCTATATCCAACTTTGCCCCACAGCAAAGCTTTTATTTGAATAGCTTGTCTAAATCTATGTTCCCAGGCTTAAGGATAGGTTACATCGTCTGCCCCACCAGCTTTAAACAGCGTATTGATGACGAGATCAGAAACAGCATTTGGATGCCGGTACCGCTGACTTTAGCACTGGCTACACGGTTGATACATTCGGGCCAGTCCCTAAAGATACAACAACTGCAAAGTCAGTTAGCGACACAGCGGCAAAAATTGGCATCCCAGCTTTTAGCCGGATGTGACTATCTGGCGCAACCCAATAGCTATCACTTATGGCTAAAGTTACCCCATCCCTGGAGCAGCGAGCAATTTAGCCATGAGTTAAAGCGACAGGGAGTATTAGTTACCAGCGCCGACTATTTTTGCGCACAATATCAACAGCAGACAGCAGCGGTGCGTATTTCTGTGATGGCGACACAGACAGAACAGGAACTAAGCTATGCTTTAAAGCGGATTCGTCGGTTAGTTTTTGCCGGCCCAAACGATAGCTAAACGATAGAGAAATATAAGCTGGCACAGTCGGATCTGTTGTGGATAATTCAGCACAGGAACTTCCTGTGCAACAAGCCCATCGGTAACCCACTGGTAAAATAGTAGCAGTCACCTGTAACCTAATCGTTCAATAAAGGCGGATATTTGTTCTACAATAATGTCAATTTCATCTGTACTTGTCTGGAATGATTCAGAGGCTATTTGATTGTCTTTCACATCCTGATCTATTCACCAAATTGCAGGAGAAGAAGCTTTAAATTACAGCTGTTCGCCATTAACGATTGACCAATGATACGGCATTAATTCTCGTATAGTTTTAAAAACTAGAGTGTTTTCTACTGTACTTATAGCAGCTTTCACCTCACCGCCCCAATGCACTAAGCGCTCCTGACAAACACCGCAGGGGCTTAATATCAGTAATTCGCTGTGCTCATCATCCCTGCAAACACAGATTGAATGAGTAACTATTTCATTGAGCTTATGCGCTTCAAGAAAAGCACCTACTTCCATACAAAGAGCAAGCGCATCATTTTTGGTATCAGGCGCTACACTGATTAGGACCTTGCCCGACGCTGTCCTGACAGCTGCAGCACCGCCCCAACCGACCGGATATCTGATTTTCACAAAGTCGACCACACTTTGGTAAAGCGCTTGTTCTATTTGCATATAGCTCTCTTACACACTAATGAGCGTGGATTTTTTTGACTTACGGCTTATCTATAATTGATCTTCAAGCCCTTTTCCACAAGCTGGTCTAATATTTTAGTCTCAGTAATTTTACTCATTTCAATACTCAGAGACTTTAAATGATTTAAATTGAGTAGTAATTCAAAATCGTTAAAATTGCTATGACTAACATCTAAATGCTCCAGTTGCCGAAAAATCCGACAATGGCATCCATAGTATGTTCAAGCTGCGCAGATTTTTTAACGATTTCAATACTGATATATCTGTTACTTTGGTATAACCAAGGTTCAAACTTTGTAACTGGGTTAAGTTAGCCAGCGATGTCAGATCCTTAACTTTAGTCGCGTACAAAGACAGGCTAAGAAGAAGACTCTGTAGTTCACTTAACGCTCCTATATCAGAAACTTTGGTCCCCTTTAAATCCAAACGCTCTAGTTTATCCAAATTTGCCAATGCTGATATGTCAGCAATTTCTGTGTAATTCATCGATAGAAACCTCAGGTTTTTCATCTGCTGTAATACAGAGATATCTGAGATGTTATTGCCGTTGGCACTGATGATTTCCAGAGATGTAAATTCAGACAATTTATCCGGGAAGCGGCTAATGTCGTGAAACTCATCCAGTGATAAATAGTGCATATTACTATTGATAGAATCCGTGACTTTTTGCACCGAGTTTAATGAAAATGCTGCGACTTGCAGGGGAAGTAAAAGTGAGAAGAAAGTAACTAAAAATAGTTTGTTAAGCATGATCACTCCGTTGATTAGCCTCCTGGATAATACGGTGATCAGCTGGTCTGCTTTAGCAAAACTTCACTCAGCTCCACACTGGTCATATACCGTACAGTGATTAAACGTGAATTTAAACGCGATGACAACCATTGTACTCACCACGTAAACCTATTAAATTTCCAAATGGGTCCCGCAGCTGACACATAGCTAAGCCATTTTCGATTAGCATAGGAGCGCGATAAAGCTCTGCGCCCAATTCGCTGAAATGTTCAATAGCTACAGCAAGTGAGGGTACCGACCAGTATAAAACGCTGCCCTTTGTACCTGAGCAGACCTTTTCATCTGCCTGGACAATCTCCAGAGAAAAGTCATCCAGATGTAGAACGGTAAAATCGAAACTCTCTAAGTAGACAGCTTTTGCACTGGGAAAGGCTTTTTGATACCAAGCTAAGCCCAATTTTACATCGGGAACATATACTAACAAGGCTGCTGGCTTCATTTACTCCCCATTACTTATTAAACCTTAGCTGAGACAACTTAAAAGGTAGCAGTGGACATATGTCGATCACGCGACACTACCTATCAGCTGACATTGCGGGCAATCATCAGTACTTCGTCTGCCGAGTACAGGTTTGAGATAGTTGTTTCAACTTCAGCCCCTAATGTCGACTTATATAACTCTTGGGCATAATTATCTGCACGGGTACTCACTAAAATATGTTTTAGCCTAGAGCCTTGAGAGGACAGTTGTTGTTTAACTAAAGGCAGTGATTTATTGATTAAACTGCGACCAACCCCTTGTCCTTGTAAATCTGCGGATACCGCCAATTGTTCAAGCTCTAAAACCGTCTCTGGGCGAAAGCCACTTTTTTGTACCCATATAATATAACCCACTATCTCACCTGCGCTTTGTGCAACAAAACTCATAAAGCGAGGAGAGGCATTAAAGTTACATTCTAGCCACTGATAAGAGTTGTTTTGCCGAATGAATGCCTGTTTGTGCACTAGTGCCGCACCGTCTAAATCTTCTTTTTCCATCAATCTAATTTTCATAATGTCCCTTTATGAACAATTTGGTTTCTATTAAAAGTGAAGTCAGCATACATAAGCGCAGGTTTATATTCTATTCGAACTCTGTACTTTATACAGACTACACACGCCCCGACTGCACATATACAACTCCCCTGTAGTGGCTCAGGTATTTTAATCGTTTGATATCCAGAGCTTAGCACTTCTAACATTGCTAGTTTAAATACAGACCTTGAGCAACAAGGCTCTGTTGACGATCAATAACTTTGCTAGTTAGACCTCTTGGTAATTTTTTTGTTGAAGTCAGCTTTATTACTGTTACTATTGCCCGCCCAAAATCCTCAGTTAACTAAGATATACACCATGAACAAAGACATAAAAATTTTGATCGTCGATGACTTTTCTACGATGCGTCGCATCATCCGCAATATGCTAAAGCAGCTAGGCTTTACCCATGTAGTAGAGGCCGAAAACGGTGCTCAAGCGTTAAAAGAGCTAAATTCTGGCGGCGATTTTCAGCTGGTATTGACCGATTGGAATATGCCTGTCATGGATGGTTTACAGTTGCTGACAGAGATCAGAAATACCCGGGGACTGGCAAACATACCAGTATTAATGATAACCGCGGAAACGAAACGTGAACAAATTCTGCACGCGGCAAAATCTGGCGTCAACGGTTATCTGATCAAACCCTTTACCGCACCAGCATTGCAAGAGAAGATCGAAAAGATCTTGGCACGGCTGAAAGTCGCGGCCTAAGACTGCATAGCGACACAATGACCCGAGCGATTTAATTAGCGAGTCACTAGGGTCGTTTACAACCAATATCATGGCGTTTTAATCTGTGCATAGCTAAAATGGGATAGGCTTAGGACGTTGCCCAGCCCATTTAATTTAGCTTTGTTGCTACGACTGCTAAGGGAGATACTAGCAGTATCTGCTACTTCCTCTGTATGCTATCCCTAGCGCCAAGGGGCTTCGTGTTTAACCCCTACATTATAGGCAACACGCTAGCGGCTATTTAGGGTAATTATAAACTGACTCCCCAGGGCGATTGTTGACTTTACCCTAATGCTTCCGCCAAGGTTTTCTATCATCGCTTTACTCAGCGCCAGTCCCAATCCATAACCTGGGGTGTTGCGGCTTTTATCCACTCGATACAATCGCTTAAAGATTAATGACTGGTACTGCGGTTCAATGCCGATGCCATTATCAATGACGCTAATGTTACAATCAGCCCGGTTAGTTGTGCTAGCTTCTAAAGTGATAGCTCCCCCTTGTTGGGTGTATTTAAAAGCGTTATCGATCAGGTTTACTAACACTTGCAGCAGTTTGTTGGGCTCTGTTTGTATGACGATATCGCCTGCAGAGACTACCTTTAAATATATCTGTTTCTCCTCTGCTATTTCTTCATACCAACCGGCTGCAGTGTGCAAGAGCTCTGCAATGTTTATTGCCTCAAAAGTCAGCTCGCGTTTTCCTATCAGCTCATCATTAATTTTCATCAAGGTGGTTAACATACGACTGGCTTGTTCTGAGCCTTCGGCGCAATCGCTTAATGCGTCAAATAACTCTTCGGTTCTCGCCTCACCTTTGGCCTGACTGAGCAATCCCTTTTCAGCCGCTAGCTGAATACGGGCAAGCGGCGTTCTCAAATCATGTGCTACGGCGTCTAAGGTATTGTCCATGTTCTGCATCGCATTTTGTAATCGTGACACTACTTTACTGACACTTTTGTCGATCATTGATAAACCAGAGCGTGCATCAGCATTGGCGGGCAGCAACTCTCTAGTAAACTGATCTAACCCCCCTTCACTTGCCAGGTCCAGTCGGTGAGCCAGCATAAATAACGGAGATAACGTAGAATTAATAAGCCTCCAGACAATAATTGAGCTAAAAAAAGCCAGTATTACTAAAGCAATAAGAAAATTAACCCCCTGTATTAGCACCTCTGGAAAGCTCGCTGAAATATCGACGATCATCCAAAAATCACCTGCTGCTGTTGGCAATTTCAAACTCAGGTAAGGCGCAAAGATAATACTAGCCAGCCAAGTTCTACCTTGAGGTTGGTACTGTTGAATATTTACCAGAGGCTGTTGCCAGCGTCTGCCAGCAACAAACTGTAGTGGTTTCTGTGCACCCTTAGCCTGCCAAAAAATCGCAATATTGTTTTCCAGCAAACGCTGGGGGTTATTTTCTACAACATGGATAAACTTCTGATCAGTATCGAATTTAATAATCCGCTGGTACTCTGTGGCCATTGAGGACAATAATTTGTTTTCCTCTGTATAAAGTCGGTGCAATAGCACTAAGGTGATAATCAATTCAATCACCAGCAAAAAGCACAGTAGTACAGCGACAAAGCGAAAAAACAATCCTCTGTGAGCCTGATTTAATGACAGTTCAACTTTCCTGTTTGAGGACATAACCTACACCTCGAATGGTATGGATAAGCGGGGAAGAAAAATCCCTGTCTATTTTAGCTCTGAGTCGACACACCAACACATCCACCACATTGGTTTGCGGATCAAATTGGAAGCCCCATATTTTTTCTAATATGACCGTTTTAGAACAGACCTTTTCTGGATGACGCAGCAACAGTTCTATCAGTGCGTACTCGCGCTGGTTCAATGTTATACCTATAGCACCACGTTTCAGGTTTCTCTTTAAAAGATCTAACTCTAAATCGTGATACTGCAATACATTCACTTGCACCAAATTAACTTGCTGCCGACGGCTCAGCGATTGACAGCGGGCCAGCAATTCAGAAAAGGCGAAGGGCTTACTCAAGTAATCATCAGCGCCTGATTGCAAGCCGAGTATTTTTTCTTCTACTGCATGCTTTGCGCTCAAGATGATTACTGGCGTTTGAAACCCTTGTCCCCTTATCGACTGTAATACTTGCATACCATCCATCTTCGGCAGCATTAAATCCAATATAATCAGGTCATAGTGCTCTGTGGTGGCATACAGCACTCCCTCTTCTCCGCTAGTGGCAATGCTGACTCTGTACCCCTCTTGCTCAAAACCTTGCTGCAAAAACTTCTGGATATGAATGTCATCTTCGATAACAAGTAGATTCACTGGGTAATTTCATCTTTAGTGGTTAATAGAACTAGATTCTAGCAGTGTTTAATCAACAAATATCAAAGATTGCAAGTCTGTAATGTTCGCGAAAGGCTGGAGCAACTTGGCAGGTTTAATCTAAGCAGGAAACATAAATGATTATAACCACAGGAAATCACCATGAAATTACAGCCATTAAAAATGACGCTGCTGGTAATCGCTAGCACCTTTTCGGCGCACTCTTTTGCAGCACAACCAACGACGACAACGACTGTGCTGCAACTATCTTCTGACACAGCATTGCAACTGACGAAGAATGCAGTAAGCGCATGCCAGGCCAAGGGCTATAAAGTCACTGCGACTGTTGTCGACACGGCTGGGAATGTGCAAGCGCAACTGCGCAGCGATGGCGCGGGGACTCATACGTTGGAAAGCTCCAGAAAAAAAGCCTTTACAGCGATGAGCATGAAACAACCTACGGCCAAACTAATGAAGCTGATAGCTGATAAGCCTTTCTTGCAGCCCCTTAAAGATATGGACAACAACTTATTGCTGCTTGCAGGTGGCTTGCCGATTATTATCGATCAGAAGATTGTTGGTGCAATTGGAGTGGGTGGTGCACCGGGTGGGCATTTAGATGTGCAATGCGCCGAGGCAGCGATTAAAAATACTCTATAAACTTTCTATGCAGCACTGCTGCCTTTGAAATTGCAGGGCAAGACACCATCGGCTGATTAAATTCCGGCGATGTGGTCTGCCCTTAATCCAGGGTTTAAATAAAGTACTTAAGATAAAGTCCCTAGCTGCAGTGATCGATAACAGTAAAGTTTTCAGTCACACTGTTTGCCGTATCCAGCCAGCGTTTAACCAGCTCTGGCTTACTAGGCGCTGCGCTCACTCCGGCTTCAAGTTCCTTATTGATAACCGCTTCGACCGCAAGGCTAACAGGAATAGAGACCAACTTAGCCATGGCTGAACCTTGCGCATCACCAACGGCATCCATCAGGTAAGTCTTATGCCAAACATCTGTGCCATCTTGTTCAGCTCTAAGCGTAACCGCTAAAACAACCCGGTCTGCCTCACCCTCTTGCAGCGAATATTTATCCCATAGCTGATCACTTAAAGCGACTAATTCTGTCTCGTCCATGCCCTGTTCTATCTGTTGAAAAATTGGCTGCCAGGCTTTTTTCCAGCCTTTTGAGCGTAGTGTACCGCGAACAAACTGCTTGATATTCCAGTCATCGGCCATATGGTATTGGCCAATAAAAGGTCGGGAGTCGCGGTTGGGGTACACTTCAAAGGTTTCATTGCCCCATGGCATCTGTAACGGGAAATCATCCACCGCATTCCATGGCTGAGTAACAGTGTAATCTTTGCCATCGAGAATACTCACAGATGTGCTTTTTAAAGCGCGCAGTACACCGGCGGGTGACCAGCTGAATTTGTAGCAAAAATCATTCACTACTTCACTCAAACCACCACAGTAACTCGTGAAAGAGTGAGTCAGCTTTTTATCAAACACTGCACTGCTGCGATAATCGTCCACCAGCGCGTGGGCCATACTGTGATCTATGCCAGGGTCTAACCCCACTTCGTTGACCAGAGATAAACCTAAAGCTTGGGCCTGTTCATGCAGGGCCTGCATCGGTTCTGAAATATATGAACTAGAGACAAAATGGGCTTTTTGCTGCAGACACATTTGCGCCAGTGGTACATGAAAATCACCCGGCAGCATAGAGACTACAATATCCCCAGGATTGAGATTAGCAGCTATAGTATCAATATCGAATTTGATTACTGGGGTATCACCGTCAAGATCACTGATTGCCTGCTGCGCTTTCTCAACCGAGCGATTATAGACTTTGACAGTATGTCCGCGTTTAATTAAACGACGTAAACCTGGAATTGCTGATAAACCGGCGCCGGCCCAATGTATAGTTTGCATTAAAAATCCTTGATTAAGTGCCGAGAAACACATAATTACCGATAAGAGGATAACCACGAAATATGGCGGTAATTACACTACCCAGGCTCGATTGTTATTGTTAAATCTGTTTTAAAATTAGCAGTGCTTTTAATTTCAAGTAAAAATCTGAGCACAGATATAGCACTATAATTTATATACCACCATCGCTTTTTCACCTTTTATCACCGCAAGATAAAACCGTCTTTTAACGGGTCAGCCGGATCTATGATAAATTCGGACTTGCCACTGATGTGGGCACTGCCGGTAACTCTGGGAATAATCCCCTTATAGGGGCCATATTGCTGTTCGCGCTGAACTTCTACAACAAAGCGCGAATCCAGGATAGAACCTATAGTAATAGGCTGGTTAAGGATAATATCACCTCGGCCATAATGTATTGCAGCACGCCCTGAAACACCTGAGCCGGTAGGACTGCGATCAACCTCCCCCTCGGCAAACACACACACATTACGCGAGTGTAATTGGCTGTCATCTAATTCTTCGACAAAAATAGTCCCATACAGAAAAGCCAAATCTTGCTCATACGGATGGCTAATCTCAAATTGTTGAATAACAGATTCTTTAATCAAGCGACCGATGCGAATTAACTCGTTATAGTCTTTAGCTTCACAACTTAAGCCTACATCAACCGCATTAACATAAGCGTAAAATGCCCCGCCATACGCCAGATCAAACCGGATCTTACCCAACCCTGGCACATCGACATAGGCGTCTTGTTGCGCCACAAACGAGGGCACACAATCAAAGGTAGTCTCAGTAACTTGCCCCTGCGCATCACTTTTGGCCCAGGCAATAATTAAACCGCAGGGCGCATCAATTCTTACTTCGGTGACATCCCCTGTGCGCTCAACGATACCAGACTCCACAGCAAACTTAGACAGCGCAATAATCGCGTGACCACACATAGTAGAGTAGCCTTCATTGTGAATAAAAATGGCACCAAAATGTGAGTCGGGCCTTTCGAGTGGTGTGACCAAAACCCCATACATATCCGCATGCCCACGGGGCTCAAACATCAATGCGGTGCGCAAGTGATCAAAGTGTTCTAGGCAGTAGCGACGACGCTCTAACACTGTATCCCCCAACAGATCAGGAAACCCAGAAGTGATGATTCTCAGCGGCTCACCACCTGTGTGACAGTCGAGGGTGGTGATCTTCAAGAAGTTGTCCGGGGCTTGCCAGTTGTTAAAGGCGCTGCAAATTTGCTGACTCATAGATAGCTCATGAATTGTATAAAGAGCCGAATTTAACAAGAATACATAATGTATACAATAGAATTGTAAACAAATCGTTCCGCAAAAGCGTTTACTTGCTGGGTGAAAAAGGTGATTAGCGTCAGAGGTAAAACGCAGATCGGATTATCTAACCCAGACCTGCAGCAAAGAAGCCAAGCTAACCGACTGTTAGTGTATTAACAGTACCGGCTAACCACTTGGCTTAATCTAAAACTATCTAGGCAATAATTTCGCTTATTGCCTGCAATGCACCACGGTGATCTTTGTAGTCCAGAGGTATTACATGCACTTCACCCTGGTGCTGTAACACCATCGACGGAAAACCGCTTATAGGCAAACTATAAGCAAACTGTAATTCTTCAACAAAGGCCTGTTCTAATTCAGTTGAATTGAGATCAGCTGTAAATTTTTCAACATCAAGCCCCAATTCAGCCGCCAGCATAATATGCGTTTCAGTGTCTGAAGGGTTCTGAGCCTTTAAATAATACGCCTCTTGTAAAGCCAATATCATTTGCTCTTCAGCATCTTGCCAACGCGCGGCGATGACAGCCCGGCAAGAGGGATAGGTAGATCGGCGCGCCGTATTTTGCTGCCAAAAATCGTGATTAAACTGGGTACCCAATAACCCTTCAATGTTTTTCCAATAACCTGCAATTGCCTGCTGCTGCGCTAATGGCATAGGCTCGTCACTGTCCGGTGCCAGCCCGCCGACCACATTTTTTACCAGCAACGATTCCGGTAAAGCTTGTTGCAATTGCAGCCATTGCGGACGGTGCCCCCAACACCAACTACACATTGGGTCATGTACATAAAACAAAGTTGTCGCTGTCATTCATTACTCCTGGTCAAACTGGGTATACACACAGATGACTTTTAGCTGTTATATTTTGATGGCTATCAGACTACATTAACAACCTGCGGTTCCAAAGGAAGTTATAAAAATAACAGCAATTGACCAATGTTTAATATGGATTTCTTTAATAGGTTTTGCAGGGGGGATCAGAATGCAAATGACACATAGCTGCCATTTTAATAAATCAAATAAAGGCTCTTTGAGTACCAAATATGCGTTTAAAAATCTAGGTGTTTACCAGTCTGACATGCTGTTTTTATCTAATACTATAGATGATAGCTCTGTCATTTCTTCTACTAAAAGTCTCAATCATAATCCCTACCACAATAATATCCCCTTGCCCCATGGGCACCAGTAGCTCCATAAGCTCCATTAGTGCCTTTTTCACCATCAATTGCCGCCACTATGGAATTTCCAGTTAAACTTAAATCAACGCCTTCGGTGTTAATTATTGCAACACCAGCGACCCCGCCGGCACCTCCAACCGCACCTGCACCGCCCGACCCGCCTGGGTATCCGTCATAAGGTCCCCATGGTCTAAATTTATCCGGACACCTTGGTTTAGTCGGTGAATAACCTTTTCCACTGCCGCCTTTACCACCGCGGCCACCTACACCACCATTTCCACCGTTACCCGCAATAATTAGACCACTGTTAATAATGGTTACTTGTTTACCGCTAAAACCTGCAAGATTAATGGCCCAACCACCGGCACTGCCATTCCCACCTATACTTCCTGCTCCTCCTCTGCCACCACGCCAATTAGTTACATGGGTGCCGTAAGCTCCTTGTGCACCATTGGACCCCGCTACACCAGGTGCCCCTTTAGCGCCCCTTAAAATGGTATTGTGATCGACTGTTATATAAAAGATACTTGCTGAATTTGGGTCAATCAATTCAGCTAAATTCGCCGTGGTCACATTTGAGGCTATAGTAAAGCGCGTCCCAGGCACTGAATACGATTTCGCCAATGACAGTGCAATACCCTGCATCGCCTCTTCTGCGCAGCCTGATATGTTAAACTGGATTTTTTGGTTGGCGAAATATGCAGAGAGAGCGATAGACAAAGTTCTGTCCAGCACTTGGCTCTCCGCAATAAAAACATTACTACTGTTACAGCCCTCTAACTTTTCGCCCTCATCAAAACTTATTAGCACCCCTTTGCCATTTGCTAAAGTATCGATGCTAAATATTAGCTGTGGGGGCAAGGTATTTTCAGCTAGAACAGTGCCAATCATTGATAAAGTAAAAAAACCTGTTACTAGGCATGCTGGCTTGTGAAATAGATATTCTTTAACGTTGATTTTCATCGCTATTTCATCCTTGATAATAGTCAATCAAATTCTCTGCGTTAACGCTTGGATAGAACCATGATATTTTTTGATTAATTAGCCTTTTTGATTGATACAGCCTGCCCCTTCATCGCACCGTCGGTGCAGCCGCTAACTATAAATATCACTGGGTGACTTGCTTGATAAGCCGATAGAGCGATTGATAGAATCCGCTCGGACATTGCTCCATCTTTGACAATGATACTGCTGTTACTACATCCTTCTTGCCTGGCACCGTTTTCGAATATAAATTGCAAATCATGGCCATTATTCAACGTTTCGATTGCGCTGATAACCTGGGCAGGTAGCCTAGTTTGTGCGTGGCTAAAGCTGGAAAGACAGGCCGACAGCAATAATGCGGATAGTTTGAGTTTCATAGTATTCCCCGTTATATGGGCATTTGTTCATCCATCATAAGTTTTAAAAAGTATATTTTTTGTAACATTTACAACCAAAACAGATTATTAATCTTCACATTTACAGATAATCGACCCAATTTTAAACACGTCTAGTCAAGGAAATGGATGGTATCTCTTTCACAGAGTCGTAGGCACAATCTTGAACCCTGGCTTTTTCGGGAATACACTGCCAGTACTATATTAAGGGCCCTATTAGAAAATTGCTGTTTTTAATAAAGACAGTAACGTTGCTACAGGCATCAGGTTTATTACCCGTTATCAAAATTAAACTTAAGCTCCTACTCGGCCCAATCCGAATCAATGTCACATAATAAATTACGCTGACAAAGTGGCAGCGGTAGATCTTTGTATAGAAATAACCGACAGTAGTAAACTTACAAATAATGATAGGGTTTTATGGATCACCAAATTATCTAACCGATTCGCATACTATTCAGTCATGTGAAATAGTTGAAACAACATTCCTAACATCACAAGAGCCATGTCTAGTAGTGCTGATGTAGATATTCCCCCCAGAAACATGCGCAGCCAATAACATCGAATAAATAGCATCGAAATTATTATGGCTTTTTTTCAAGAATAAATATTTAAATCTATTCGAATCGCATAATAGATTATCTTCATCGCCAGAGGTACCAATTCCAATAAGACTCGGGTTAACCATAAGCGTAGTCACTTTTACTTCTTCGCAGTAATTTTTCACACAAGCTGCGTATACATTATTAGAATATAAAACATGTAAAATAATCACAATAAAATATTTCATAACCTTCTCCATTAAAATAATTAGTATTATTTAAATTCCATTTAGTTATTTACAAGCCTTTGTCTGTATATCTAGATCCTGTTGTTTTACCTCGCTTACTATCTTGATAGGTAATTGTAGATTTGAGTTCTATACATTTAGGACTGTGGGTTCAACGTCAGTGCCTAATGCTGCAATCTCATAACAATTAGAATAACTACATCTGAAGATAAAATAAAAAAATCTGACCTATATATGATAAAACTAAAAAAACACTTGATTTATTTTTCATTGGTTTTTTCTATTTCACTATATTTGTTTTTTGTTTTTTGTTTTTTGTTAATATACTTAATTTGTAGTACGCATAAAAGCCATAAACAAAACCTAAAAATATGATAAGATAAGTCAGAACATCTCCATCACTAATAATTCTTTTATTAAAGTACTCAATATGTATTTCTTTAAACAATGAGTAGATTAAAATGGTATTCATATTTGCAAACATAGAGAACAAAAACATAGAATTTATATCTTTATCTTTCTCACCGTAGCCATTACTTAGCAAATAGAATCCATAAATCAATGATTCAACCAAATTTATTTTCGCATAACCTCCTACCAACCGATAAAAATATCATACGCAATATAATTACTCCTATTAAATTTAATTTAATACCAAATACAAACACTCGAATTAATCAAAAATATCTATTGATGGCATTCTATTTTTTATCAACAAATCCAATCATCCAATCGAAACTGTTCAAAGGGAGCCAACCCGGTGGTATATTTATCGATGTTCTAGTAT